>Ga0209255_1000134_pt1 | contig 14242 bp, 15 predicted proteins | sample WorMetvaBAHAMAS2_FD_187394 | JGI IMG/M metagenome (GOLD analysis project Ga0209255, IMG submission 187394) | Marine gutless worms symbiont microbial communities from Max Planck institute for Marine Microbiology, Germany - Olavius vacuus... | ecosystem: Host-associated > Annelida > Digestive...
TTCCACATCCAGACCGTCAACAGCCTGCACAGCCGCTTCAAGGCCTTCATCCGGCCGTTCTGCGGACCGGCCAGAAAGAACCTCCCCGTCTATATCGCATGGTTCATCGCACGGCTCGCCGGCCAAGCCACCGCCCAAAACAACGCATGGCAGAGAATGCTCGCAGCCTGACCAACACGGAAGAAAGACATGACCATAACAATTGAGGCGCAGGGTTGGTTTGGCGCCGATGAGTACCGAGTAGGGTAATCAGGAGTGGGCCACACCAGAGTTTAGCGTAATGCGTGGCGTACGAAGGCGCCGTCCCGTGAAGGTTGGTGCGGCGCCTTTGGCATTTTCGTGACCGCAAAACGACCTGACTCCGATCCGCATTTTCCCGGCAAATGGACCATAACCGGCAATTCTCGATTCATCGAAGGCATTGAATCACAACAGATTTTAGCCTTATGCGGGTGATTATGGCGAAGCTTAGTCGGAGATGCTCAAAAAATCGCCCGATTTTTCCGGGTACTACGAATCGAGGCACGAGGTTGCGTATATGTCTCAAAGTTCCGAGTAGCGTAGTCATGGAGTGAGCCACACCGAAGTTGAGTGCTGCGTGTGTTGTTTGAAGGCGCCGATCCGCGACAGCCGGATCGGCGCCTTAGGCTTTTTGGGGCACCGCTGGACGCCGCAACGGCGATGGCGCTATATGCCCATGCTCGCTGACCCCCGCCCGCTCCGGAGCCCTGCCGCATGTCTCACGCCGCCGATTCGACGCCCGCCACCGCGCGCCGCGCCGCCGGGTTGGCGGGAACCGCCGAGGTGCCGGGGGACAAGTCGGTATCGCACCGCGCGCTGATCCTCGGCGCCTTGGCGGTGGGCGAGACCCGGATCACCGGACTGCTGGAGGGCGAGGACGTGCTCGGCACCGCCCGCGCCATGCAGGCTTTCGGCGCCGAGGTGGCGCGCAGCGGCGACGGCGCCTGGACCGTGCACGGCGTCAGTGTCGGTGGACTGGCCGAACCCGAGGATATCGTCGATTGCGGCAATGCCGGCACCGGCGTGCGGCTGCTCATGGGGACCATGGCGACCACCCCGGTCAGCGCCACCTTCACCGGCGATGCCTCGCTGAGGCGCCGGCCGGTGGGCCGCATCCTCGACCCGCTGGCGCTGTTCGGCGCCCGCTGGGCCGGGCGCGCCGGGGGGTTGCTGCCGCTGACCCTGACCGGGGCGGCAAACCCGATGCCGGTGGAGTACACCCTGCCGATGGCCTCGGCGCAGGTGAAGTCGGCGGTGCTGCTCGCCGGGCTCAACGCCCCCGGCGAGACCGTGGTGATCGAGCCGGTGCCGACCCGCGACCATACCGAGCGGATGCTGCGTGGCTTCGGCGCCGAGCTGACCGTCGAGAACCTGGCGGAAGGCCGTGCCATCCGCCTGATCGGCCAGCCCGAGCTGGCGCCGCAAGCGATCGCGGTGCCGCGCGACCCGTCCTCCGCCGCCTTCCCGGTGGCCGCGGCGCTGATCGCCGAGGGTTCGGAGGTTCTGGTCCCCGGCATAGGCCTCAACCCGACCCGGGCCGGATTCTACGACACTCTGGCCGATATGGGCGCCGACCTCGTACATGAGAATCCGCGCGAGGAGGGCGGCGAACCGGTCGCCGACCTGCGCGCCCGGTTCTCGGCGCTGAAAGGTGTCGAGGTGCCGCCCGAACGCGCCGCCAGCATGATCGACGAGTACCCGATCCTCGCCGCCGTCGCCGCCTGCGCCGAGGGTGACACGGTGATGCGCGGTATCGGCGAGCTGAGGGTGAAGGAGTCGGACCGGATCGCCGCGATGGCGGCCGGGCTGCGCGCCAACGGCGTCGCGGTGACCGAGGAGCCGGACGGGATGACCGTCCACGGCCGCGGGGCGGGCGCGGTGCCGGGCGGCGCCACCGTGGCCACCCATCTCGACCACCGCATCGCCATGGCGTTCCTGGTGCTGGGGCTGGCCAGCCGCGAGACGGTCACCATCGACGACGGCGCGCCGATCGCCACCAGCTTCCCCTGCTTCGTGGCGATGATGCGGGGCTTGGGGGCCGAGATCGGATGAGCCGGCGTCAGCTCGCCATCTGGGCCCTCGTCGCGGCGACCCTAGCCATCTATCTGGCGATGGTGCTGTGGTAGCTGCCGCGGATCGCGGCGGCGGCCGGCGGCGAAACGCCCTTCGACCTGCGCCCGCTCGGCTACGATTTCGAAGCGGCGCGGGCGTTCCTCGCCGCCCTGCCGGCGTCGGAGGTCCGGTTTTATCTCGATGTCCAGCAGCGGCCCGACGCCGCCTTCCCGGTCCTGCTGGAGGTCACGCTGATGGCCGGCCTGGTGCGTCTGACCAAAGGATGGCCGCCGCGGGCACAGGTGATTCTGATGCTGGTCCCGGCGCTGGGCGCGCTGTTCGACTTCATGGAGAACACCGCCGTGCGCCGCATGCTGCACGCCGGGGCGGAAGGGCTCACCGTCGATCTGGTCACCCGCGCCAATTCGTGGACGGTGCTGAAGTCGGCGGCGGACGCGGTCGCCGTCACCGCGCTGGTGCTGCTGCTGGTCTGGCGCGGCTGGCAACGCTGGCGCAAGGGAGGCTCATGAAGTTCGTCGTCGCCATCGACGGCCCGGCGGCGTCGGGAAAGGGCACCATCGCCAAGGCGGTGGCGGCGCGTTTCGGCTTCGCCCATCTCGACACCGGGCTGTTGTACCGCGCTGTCGGCAAGAAGGCGCTCGACCAGGGCCGCGGCGTGCTCGACGAGGGGGTGGCGGTACTGGTGGCGCAGGAGCTGGCGCCCGCTGACCTGGACCGAAACGATCTGCGCGGCGCGCTGGTCTCCCGCGCCGCCTCGAAGGTCGCGGCGATTCCGGATGTGCGCAAGGCGCTGCTGGAGTTCCAGCACCGCTTCGCTTGCCGCGACGGTGGCGCGGTCCTCGACGGGCGCGACATCGGCACCGTGATCTGCCCCGATGCGGATGTGAAGCTCTACGTCACCGCCGCGGACGAGATCCGGGCCGAGCGGCGGTTCAGGGAGTTGACGGAGCGGGGCGACCACACCATCTACGAGCGGGTGCTCGCCGACCTGCGAGCGCGCGATGCCCGCGACGCCGGGCGCGAAGAGGCGCCGCTGCGTCAGACCGAAGACGCCCACTTGCTTGACACGACGGAACTGACTATAGAGGCGGCCGTCGCAGAGGCGGCACGCATCATCGAGCAGGCACTGGCCCGGGTTCGGTAACGAGTCCCCCGGAAAGGTGGCCTTTTTTGGCATACCGCCCCGAGAACGCACACCTGAAGACCGCCGGAGCCAACCGGTTGGCCGGAAAAAGCACTGATAGGAGACTGCATATATGCCCGCTACCGCGTCCATGGACGAATTCGAGGCCCTGCTGAACGAGAGCTTCGAGCACGAGACTCCCGAAGAGGGGACCGTTGTAAAAGGAAAGGTCATCACCGTTGAGAACGGCCAGGCGGTGATCGACGTCGGCTTCAAGGTCGAAGGCCGTGTCGATCTCAAGGAGTTCGCCGCCCCCGGCAAGCCGGCCGAGATCACTGTCGGCGACGAGGTCGAGGTGTTTCTCGACCGGGTCGAGAATGCCCGCGGCGAGGCCGCGATCAGCCGCGACAAGGCGCGGCGCGAGGAGGCCTGGGACCGCATGGAGAAGGCCAACGACGCCGGCGAGCGGATCGAGGGCGCCATCTTCGGCCGGGTCAAGGGCGGTTTCACCGTCGATCTCGGCGGCGCCGTGGCGTTCCTGCCCGGCAGCCAGATCGATGTCCGCCCGGTGCGCGACGTCGGGCCCCTGATGGGCGTGCCGCAACCGTTCCAGATCCTGAAGATGGACCGCCGCCGTGGCAACATCGTCGTCAGCCGCCGCGCCGTCCTCGAGGAGAGCCGCGCCGAGCAGCGGGCCGAGGTGATCGCCAGGCTGAAGGAAGGCGATGTCGTCGACGGCGTGGTCAAGAACGTCACCGACTACGGCGCCTTCGTCGATCTCGGAGGCGTCGACGGGCTGCTGCACGTCACCGACATGGCCTGGCGCCGGGTCAACCACCCGTCCGAGATCGTTTCCATCGGCGAGACCATCAAGGTGCAGGTGATCCGGGTCAACAAGGAGACCCAGCGCATCTCGCTCGGCATGAAGCAGCTGATGGCCGACCCCTGGGACGCGGTGGAGCAGAAATATCCGATCGGCGCCAAGTTCACCGGCCGGGTCACCAACATCACCGACTACGGCGCCTTCGTCGAGCTGGAGCCCGGCGTCGAGGGGCTGGTCCACGTCTCCGAGATGTCCTGGACCAAGAAGAACGCCCATCCCGGCAAGATCGTCTCCACCTCCCAGGAGGTCGAGGTCATGGTGCTGGATGTCGACCCGCAGAAGCGCCGCGTCAGCCTCGGCCTGAAGCAGTGCATGGCCAACCCCTGGGACAGCTTCGCCGAGCACTTCCCGTCGGGCACTGAGATCGAGGGCGAGGTCAAGAACATCACCGAGTTCGGCCTGTTCGTCGGGCTGGAAGGCGACATCGACGGCATGGTCCACCTCTCGGACATGGCCTGGGACCGCTCCGGCGAGGAGGCGATCCAGGAGTACAAGAAGGGCGACATGGTCAAGGCCGTGGTGCTCGACGTCGACACCGAGAAGGAGCGCATCTCGCTCGGCATCAAGCAGCTCGCCGGCGATCCCTTCGCCACCGCCACCCAGGGCGTCAAGCGCGGCCAGGTGGTCACCGTCACCGTCACCGCGATCGAGGACTGCGGCATCGAGGTCGAGTACGACGGCACGAAGAGCTTCATCCGCCGCTCGGACCTCAGCCGCGGCCGCTCCGACCAGCGCCCCGAGCGGTTCTCGGTCGGCGACCGGGTCGATGCCAAGATCACCAACATCGACCGGCAGTCCCGCAAGGTCGGGTTCTCGATCAAGGCGCGCGAGATCGCCGAGGAGAAGGAAGCGGTGCAGCGGTACGGCTCGTCCGATTCGGGTGCCTCGCTCGGCGATATCCTCGGCGCGGCGCTCAAGGAGAGCGGCGGCGAGTGAAGCCCCCGTTCCTGCCGGTCTTGACGCCGGTACAATGACCTTCGAGCGGCGCCGGAAACGGCGCCGTTTCGCTTCGGGCGCGGCCTGATCAACGGCACTCGGCGGCGCTCAGCCGGGATGTGGGGGCGGAGAATCACCCCCGGCGGCCGCCGCGACACAGCAATCTGTTGTATCCGGCCGGCGCTGACTATATGCTCAGGTGTACAGGGAAAATTGTCCCCGGCGTTGACGGAACGCCATCCGCCATGACAGCCTGAGGGATCAAACAGGGACAGAGAATCACAGCCACAGCGGCCGGGGGACCGAATGATTAAGTCGGAGCTCATCCAGCAGATCGCCGAAGACAACCCCCACCTCTATCAGCGCGACGTCGAGCGCATCGTCTCGACCGTGTTCGAAGAGATCACCGGGGCACTGGCCTGGGGCGACCGGGTCGAGCTGCGCGGTTTCGGAGCGTTCTCGGTGAAGAAGCGCGATGCGAGGATGGGACGTAACCCGCGGACAGGCGAATCCGTGCCGGTGCCGGAGAAGGTGGTTCCCTTCTTCAAGGCCGGCAAGGAACTCCGCGAACGCATGAACTAGTGAGGCCGCGAGGCCCCACCCGAATCGGGACAACAACGATGCGAACGATCAAGCTGGTCGTGCTCGGTCTTCTGGCCGCAATCCTGATTGCCATCGGCGCCGCAAACATGGTGGCGGTTGATCTCTATCTCCTGCCGGTGCAGCTGTTCGGCGAGGCCTTCAGCGTCAAGGACATCCCGCTCGCCGTCGTCATCCTCGCCGCGGTGCTGCTGGGCATTCTGGTCGGGCTGATGATCGAGTTCCTGCGCGAAGGCCATCAGCGCCGGGTCGCCGCCGAGAAGCGGCGCGAGATCGTCGAGCTGCGCCAGGAGCTGACGCGCCTGCGGGCCAGGATGCGCGACAACGACGAAGACCTGCCGCGCATCCCCGCCGAGTGAGGGTGGCAGGCGGGGCCGATGCGAGTCAAGATCTGCGGACTGACCACGGCCGAGGCGGTCGAGCATGCGGCGCGCGCCGGTGCCGCCTATCTGGGCTTCAATTTCTATCCACCGTCGCCGCGGGCAGTGAGCTTCGAGACGGCCCGCGAGCTGGCCTTGGCGGTGCCACCCGGGGTGGCGAAGGTGGCGTTGGTGGTCGATGCCGACGATGCCTTGCTAGAGGTGCTGCTGGAACGGGTTCCGGTCGACATGCTGCAGCTGCACGGCAGCGAGAGCCCCGAGCGGGTGGCCGAGATCCGGGCGCACTGTGGTCTGCCGGTGATGAAGGTGGTGGGCATCCGCGACGCCGAGGATCTGGCCGAGATCGCCGTCTACGAGAAGGTCGCTGACCAGCTGTTGATCGATGCCAAGCCGCCGCGGGCGGCGGGGTTCCTGCCCGGCGGCAACGCGCTCAGCTTCGACTGGCGGCTGATCGCGGGCCGGCGCTGGGCGGGACCGTGGATGCTGGCCGGCGGGCTGACGGCAGAGAACGTCGCCGACGCGGTGCGTCTGACCGGGGCGCAGCAGGTCGACGTCGCCTCCGGGGTCGAAAGCGCGCCCGGGGTCAAGGATCCGGCCAAGATCACTGCCTTCATCGAAGCGGCGAGAGTGGCATGATTGTCCGCGAGGCAACCGAGGCCGACCTGCCGGCGATCGTCGCCCTCCTGGTCGATGACGGGCTCGGCCGCGGCCGCGAGGCGCCGGGCGATCCCGCCTACGAGCGCGCCTTCGCCGCCATGGCGGCGCAGCCGGGCAATGTCTATCTGGTGGCCGAGGAGGGCGGCGAGCTGATCGGCTGCCTGCAGTTCACCCTGATTCACGGGCTGTCGCGCCTCGGCGGCTCGCGGGCCCAGATCGAGGGCGTCCGGGTCCGCGCCGACCGGCGTGGCAAGGGGGTTGGCGAGGTCCTGTTCGAGGCCGCCTTCGACCGCGCCCGCAGCCTCGGCTGCACTCTGGTCCAGCTGACCACCGACCGCCGCCGCGCCGACGCCCTGCGCTTCTACAAGCGGCTCGGTTTTGTCGCCTCGCACTGGGGCATGAAGCGGGCGCCATAGCGCCGCGATTTCCCCTCCGCGCTCGCAGCCGAGAGGCCAGCTTGCTGCGGCGTCCCGCCTTCGAGCCTTTGCCTTGGACGGCGGTTGCGGGGGGTGTTCTAGACCATGTCGCCTTCGACCTGATTCACACGTCTCCACCCGTCATCCTCCACGAAGGCGGAGGATCTCGGGCTATCCTAATGAGATTCCCGCCTTCGCGGGAATGACGGTGATTGAGGCGTCGGGGCGGCTTGAACCCGGCGCGCTCTGGTCACCTCGCCGGCGGCATCAGAACTGGTCCAGCAGCCGCTCGAGATAGTCGAGCTCGATCTGTGGACGGTCCGGCTCGCCGACGCGGCGGCGCAGTTCCTCCAGCACCTTGTGGGCCCTGTCGAGCGCCGAGCGGTCGGGCACCTTGGTGTCGCGGCCGTCGATGGCGCCGAAGGCCGCCGTGGGGCGGTCGAACGGGTCCAGCGGCCGGTCCTGGGCCTCGCCCTCGCTGCGGCCGCGTCCGCGGTTGGCGGTGGGACCCTGGCCGTTGCGCAGCTCCTAGGCCAGCGCCTCGGCCCCTTCCGCTAGCTTGTCGAGCGCCTCCATCTGGTCCTCGACCGCCTCGCCGGCATCGCGGCGGTCGAGGTCGTCGCGGGCCTCGCCCATCGCCCGCTCGGCCTCGTCCAGCGCCTGCTCCAGCGCCTGGCTGCCGCCGGGGATCTGCGCCGCCAGTTCCTCCAGCGCCCGGCGCAGCGCCTCCTGCTCGGCCGAGAGCCCGCCAAAGGCGCCTTCGCCCGGCCGTTGCCCCGGCTGCTGGCCGCGCATGCCCCGCTCGCCGCGCTCGCCGCGCCGGCCCATCTGCCCTTCGCGCTGCCCCTCGCGGCGCTCGCGGCGCATCTCGCCGAAGGTGCGGTCGGCTAGGTCGCGCTGGCGCTGGATCATCTCCTGCAGCTCCTCCAGAGACCGCTGGCCGGGGCCGAACTGCGACCGCATCGCCTGCAGGCTCTCCAGCATCCGGCTGAGCTCGGAGAGCAGCTCGCGTGCCTGGTCGCGAAGGCCGGACTCGGCCCGCCGCTGCAGCTCGTCGAGCATCTCCTGCAGGTCCTGCTGGCTCAGCATCTGCTGCTGGTTGCCCTGGCTCTGCGGGCTCTCGCCCGGGCCGCGCTCAAGCGCCTGGCGGACCATCTCCTCGATGTATTCCTGCATCGCCGCGCGCAGCTCGTCCATCGCCCGGCGGATATCCTCCTCGGTGCCGCTCTCCAGCGCCCGGCGCAGCGCCTCTTCGGCAGAGCGCAGCCGCACCAGCGCCGAGGAGAGGTCACCATCCTCCAGCGACAGCGCTGCCAGCCACAGGAACTCGGTCACCTCTGGCGCGACCTTCGAGACCCGGTCGGCAACCACGCCGTCGGCCAGCCGGCGGATCGCCGTCCGCGTGCCGAGATAGGCGCCGACATTGTCGCTGAAGATCGTCTCCGGGCGCCGGGTCACCGCCTGCAGGACGTCCAGGGTCCACGTGCCCTGCTCAAAATCCATCGCCAGCTCGCGGCGCTGCTCGACCAGCGCCCGCGCCAGCGGGTGGCTGAAAAAGCGCCCTGGCAGCCGCATGGTTATCGGCCCGGCGGTGGCCCGCTGCCCGGCGCCGTCTTCCGCGAACAGGGTCAGCTCGACCCAACCCCCGGCCTAGGGGTGCTCGCCGAGGCCGCGCACCGCGCGGTCCTTGACCTCGATCGCCCGGCTCGAGATCGGCAGCGGAAGGGCGAAGGTGATCGGCTCCTCCTCCAGCCCCTTGCCCGACACGATCCCGCCCATCGGCACGATCTCGGCCCAGGCGGTGTCGACGCCGTAGTCGTCGCGGGCCTCGAACGGCACCTCCAGCGCCCCGGCCAGGTTCGCCCCCGGTGGTTCGGGCATCGAGATCGTCGGCGGCGCGTCCGGCACCGCGACGATCTCCCAGCGCGCCAGCGCCGTCTCGCCGTCGCCGATTTCAACCGGCCCGGAGGCGCTCAGCACCGCCCGCGCCTCGGCCAGGGCGCCGCCGAAATCCTTGAAGCCGTCGAACCCTGTCAGCCCCGGTGCCGCGAGCTGCGGCTCGGCGCCGAGATCGGTCACCCGCAGGATCACCTCCGATCCCACCGGCAGGCGAATCTCCGCCCCCACCTCGGTCAGCTTGTTGAGATAGACCGTGTCGAGCCCGGTATAGGCCGGCGGGATCGCCCAGCCCTCGGCCAACGGCTCGCGCGCCGCGGCTGCGGCGGCCGGCCCCTCGGCCAGCGGCGCCGGGGCGAGCAGGGTGCCGAGTTGCTCGTCCCAATTCCCGCCGGCGCCGATCAGCCCGCCGATCAGCAGCACCGGGGCGAACAGCCTCAGCGCCCAGTGGTCGTAGCGGGCGAGTATCAGATCGGGCAAGGCCGGGCGCATCAGCGCCGCCGCCTGCTCGGCCCGACGCTGGTGCTCGAACCAGATCCAGCGCGTCGATTCGTCGTCGCGCCCGCCTGCGAGTGAGTCGCCCAAGCTCGCGATCGGATGCGCCGGGTCTGCGGCATCGAGCCGGCGCGCCGCATCCGCCCGGCTCGGCATCCGGAACCGGAGCCCGCCCCAGGCCAGCGACAGCAGCACCAGCCCCGCCGCTCCCAGCGCCACGATCCGGTGCGTCTCGGCGTCGAGCCGGGCGAAGCCGCCGAGGAGCGCCGTCGCGGCGACGAAGGAGATCAGGGTGAAGGCAGGCCAGAAGGCGCGGGCCAGCCGCTCGGCGACCAGCGCCCAGCGGCTCCAGCGCAGCGCCCGGCGCACTGGCTCAGGAAGCGCCCGTGTCTGCCCCGAGAAGCTGAATTGCGCCATGCCGCGTCCGCCCGCCGTCCCGATTCACCACGCCGGCCGGGGTGCTGCTCAGCGCCCCGCCGGATCGTCCAGCCATGCCGGCAGCGTATCACGTGCCAGCATCTGTGCATATGTGGGGCGTTTGCGGATCACTGCAAACTGATCGCCATCGACCAGCACCTCCGGGACCAGCGGTCGGGCGTTGTACTCCGACGACATCACCGCGCCATAGGCGCCGGCAGAGCGGAAGGCGATCAGGGCGCCCGCCTCCAGGTGCGGCAGCTCGCGGGCGCGGGCGAAGGTGTCGCCGGTCTCGCAGACCGGACCGACCACGTCGACCTGTCCCACCGGCTGGTCGAGCACCGGCTCCTCGACGGCAACGATGTTGTGCCACGCATCGTACATCGCCGGACGCACTAGGTCATTCATCGCCGCGTCGATGACCAGGAAGTCGCGCCCCTCGCCGGCCTTGCGGTAGATCACCGAGGCCACCAAGAGCCCGGCATTGCCGGCGATCAGCCGCCCCGGCTCGATCTCGATCTCGCAGCCGAGATGCCCCACAGTGCGCTTGATCAGGGCGCCGTAGTCGAACGGCAGCGGCGGCGCCTCTTTGCTCGGCTGGTAGGGGATGCCGAGGCCGCCGCCGAGGTCGATCCGGCGGATGTCGTGCCCGTCGGCGCGCAGCGCCTCGGTCAGCGCCGCGATCTTGGTGAAGGCGACCTCGAACGGCGCCAGATCTGTGAGCTGCGAGCCGATATGGAGGTCGATCCCGACCACCTCGACCCCGTCCATCGCCGCCGCCCGGGCATAGACTTCGCGGGCGCGCGAGATCGGCACCCCGAACTTGTTCTCCGCCTTGGCGGTGGCGATCTTGGCATGGGTGCGGGCGTCGACATCCGGGTTGATCCGGATGCTGATAGGCGCCACCACGCCCATCTGGCGCGCCACCCGGTCGAGCGCCTCCAGTTCGGGCTCGCTCTCGACGTTGAACTGGCGGATGCCGGCATCGAGTCCCTGGCGCATCTCCTCCGTCGTCTTGCCGACGCCGGAGAAGACGATCCGCTCCGCCGGCACGCCGGCGGCCAGCGCCCGCATCAGCTCGCCGCCCGAGACCACGTCGGCCCCGGCCCCGAGCCGCGCCAGTGTGGCGATCACGGCGAGGTTGCCGTTAGCCTTGACCGAATAGGCAATCAGGTGGTCGGTGCCCGCCAGCGCCTCGTCGAACACCCGGTAGTGCCGGGTGAGGGTCGCGGTCGAGTAGACATAGAACGGCGTCCCCACCGCCGCGGCGATGCGGTCGAGGGATACCTGCTCGGCATGCAGCCGGCCGTCGATATGGGCGAAATGGTCCATGCGCGTGCGGATGCCCTATTCGGTGCTTTGCTTCTTCTGCTGCTGCTCATGCTGACGCTTCAGGTCCTTCTCTGAGCCGGGCCGGATCGGGTCGCCCTTGAGGCCGCAGCCGGCAAGGCCGAGCGCGGCGATCAGCAGCGCCGCCCCGGCGATACGCAAGATGGTCATCCCAGCATCTCCTTCCACCGCGCCACCTGCTCGCGCACCCGCACGGGCGCAGCGCCGCCGAAGCTCGTGCGACTGGCGATCGAGGCCTCGACGCTCAGCACCTCAAAGACCGCCTCGGTGATCCGCGGCTCGATCCGCTGCATCCGCTCCAGCGGCAGTTCGACGAGGTCGCAGCCCTCGGCCTCGGCCAGACTGACCATCCGCCCGGTGACGTGATGGGCGTCGCGGAACGGGATCCCCAGCACCCGCACCAGACAGTCGGCGAGATCGGTGGCGGTCGAGAACCCGCTGCCCGCCGCGGCGCGCAGACGCTCAGGCTCCGGCGCCATGTCGCGCACCATCCCCTCCATCGCCGCGATCGCCAGCGCCAGGGCGTCGGCGGCGTCAAAGAGCGGCTCCTTGTCCTCCTGCATGTCCTTGGAATAGGCGAGCGGCAGGCCCTTCATCACCGTCACCAGCGCCACCAGCGACCCGGCGATCCGCCCCACCTTGGCCCGGATCAGCTCGGCCGCGTCCGGGTTGCGCTTCTGCGGCATGATCGACGAGCCGGTGGTGAACTTGTCCGAGAGCTTGACGAAGCGGAACTGGGCCGAGGACCAGATCACCAGCTCCTCGGCGAAGCGGCTGAGGTGGGTCGCGCAGATCGTCGCCGCGGCGAGGTATTCGAGCACGAAGTCGCGATCCGAGACCGCATCGAGCGAATTCGCCGCCGGCCGGTCGAAGCCGAGCGCGCTCGCGGTCATCTCGCGGTCGATCGGGAACGAGGTCCCGGCCAGCGCCGCAGCGCCGAGCGGGCATTCGTTCATCCGCGCCCTTGCGTCGGCGAACCGGCCGCGATCACGGGCGAACATCTCGACATAGGCCAGCATGTGGTGGCCCCAGGTCACCGGCTGCGCGGTCTGCAGATGGGTGAAGCCGGGCATCACGGTCTCGGCCCCGGCCTCGGCCTGCGCCACCAGCGCCCGCATCAGCGCCTTGAGCGCCGCGTCTGTCTGGTCGATGAGGCCCCGCACCCAGAGCCGGAAGTCGGTCGCCACCTGGTCGTTGCGCGAGCGCGCGGTGTGCAGCCGCCCGGCGGCCTCGCCGACGATCTCCTTCAGCCGCGCCTCGACATTCATGTGGATGTCCTCGAGCGCGGCCGAGAAGGCAAACGCGCCGCTCTCGATCTCGGCCAGCACCCGCGCCAGCCCCTGGTCGATCGCCGCCCGGTCGGTCTCGGTGATAATGCCGCGCCGGGCCAGCATCGCCGCATGGGCGCGCGAGCCCTGGATGTCCTCGGCGGCGAGGCGGCGGTCGAAACCGATCGAGGCGTTGATCTCGGCCATGATCGCGTCCGGGCCGGCGGCGAAGCGGCCTCCCCACATTGTGTTCGCGCCGGTGTCGCCCGAGGGCTGGCGCTCGGCGCCGAACTCGCTATGTTCTGCCATCAGTTCGTTCCCATCACACAAGCGGAGTCCCGGATGAGCCGCTCATTCGCCAGCCTCGCACTCGCGGCCCTCCTATACGGCGCAATCGGCCTGACTGCAAACGTGCCCGCGGCCGATCTGACCGCCGGCGACCGCGCCGACCTCGAATATCTGCGTCGCGGCGACCTAGCCAAGCTGGTCGTGCATGACGCGCCCAAGCCGCGGGTCGACGCGCGCTTCGGCGATGCCGAGGGCAATGCGGTCAGCCTCACCGACTTCGCCGGCAAGGTGGTACTGCTGAACTTCTGGGCGACCTGGTGCCCGCCCTGCCGGGCCGAGATGCCGTCGATCGACCGCCTCGCCGGCCGGATGGCGGGCGACGACTTCGCCGTCCTTGCCGTCGCCACCGACCGCGGCGGGATCGAGCGCCCGGCGCAGTTCTTCGCCGAGATCGGGGTCAAGCACCTGGCGCTGATGCACGACCCCGGTGGCAGGATGATGATCCGGGCCGGCGTGCTCGGCCTGCCGGTGACGCTGATCCTCGACCGCGAGGGCCGCGAGATCGCGCGCCTGATCGGCGACGCCGAGTGGGACAGCCCCGAGGCCCGGGCGCTGCTCCGCCGGGTGATCGAGATCACCGGGCAGGACTGGGCGTGAGCCCGCTCCCTGCCTCCGCCCAGCGGGTGCAGGACGCGCTGGCGGCACGTGGCTGTTCCGCGCGGGTGCGCGAGATGCCGGCCTCGACCCGCACCGCCGCCGAAGCCGCCGCCGCCTGCGGCTGCGCCGGGGGCGCCATCGTCAAGTCGCTGGTCTTCCGCGGCGCGGTGCCGGGCCAAGCCATCCTGGTGCTGACCTCGGGCGCCAACCGGGTGCAGGAGAAGCGGCTCGGCCGCTTGCTCGGCGAGAAGCTCGCGCGCGCCGATGCCGATTTCGTCCGCGCCGCCACCGGCTACGCCATCGGCGGCGTGCCGCCGCTCGGGCATGCAACCGAGATGCGGGTGGTGATGGACCGGGATTTGCAGGACCACGCCGAGATCTGGGCCGCCGCCGGCACCCCGCGGGCGGTGTTCCCGACGACGCCCGAGGAGCTTGCCCGGCTGACCGGGGCGCAGGTGCTGAACGTCACCTGATGTGCAGGTTTGTCGGACGCCGCGTCGCATCGGTTGAGATGCGCGCGGTGTTGACCGGCGTCCGAGAAGCGCCAAGGCACGAAATCGCGGGGGTGGTGCGGTGTGGTTCAGGCTTCCCTATGGGGAACTGGCGCCGGGGGGAGGGATGGCGGTGACCTCAGATCGGGCGGAGCCGAGGAGCATGACGCTGTTGCGCGCCGGTTGTGACCGCTGATCCCGGTGCTGTGAGCGGCGGATCGGCTTTTGTGGCATTCGGATGAGGCTGCAGTTCGGTCACCGGCGCACGGCCGATCGCGGCCTCGGCGGAGC
>Ga0209255_1000135_pt1 | contig 14237 bp, 9 predicted proteins | sample WorMetvaBAHAMAS2_FD_187394 | JGI IMG/M metagenome (GOLD analysis project Ga0209255, IMG submission 187394) | Marine gutless worms symbiont microbial communities from Max Planck institute for Marine Microbiology, Germany - Olavius vacuus... | ecosystem: Host-associated > Annelida > Digestive...
CATGACATGATACGCAATATTTTTGGTAATATGTAACTTAAACAATAATACGATAGGAATTTTAATAATAAAATTTGGTAGACACCAAAAGAAACAGAAAACAAAGTGCATAATAAAATTAACTGGAAAATCCACCAAATTAAAATGCAGGCGATTTTCTACACAAGATAACTGTGAAATTAAGATGCGGCGAAAATAGTGTTTTACAGCATCTGTGAACACGATTTTGTTACCTCTGCCAAGCAGGTTATGTTTATCCAGCATTTGTCCGTCTTTCTGTTTGCTTGTCTGTCAGAAACTTAACGAAAAAAACTACTGAACTGTTGTATCTGTGGACAAACAAGATTGAGATTGAGCAAGGTTTAACGTCCCACCAACCACATTATAGGTCATATCGGGGACGATTATTACAGGTCATATGACCAAACCAACAGTGTACAAGAACTGATTACATTTTGGAACTCATCCACTTTTGGATCGAGGTCCAGGAATTTGTCGAAGGATTCTTCAACATTGCGAGATAAAGCATTTTAACAGAATCCGACTTAGATTTATGGAAAAAACTGATTGGATCTTCAGGAAAAGTTTATCACAGATGTATCTTTAGACAAGAAAATCTCCGTTAAATTTTGGAAGTCGTCTGGATCTGAAGTCCGGACTCTGGATGCGGAACAGATCACCTTGGCAGAAGTCTGCACTTCCCAGAGTGCTCTTGTTATAACATGCAACCAACAGCAACTATACATGGTCACATAGTATTTAACAGGGTAACCGCTTGCCCGAAAACCCTTGAGAGTTTAAAAACATTCAGGAAAATGTCAGGGAACGTCAGCAGACGGTTTGGCAGTTTCTCAGACAGACGAAGATAAATCAATTCCAGTTGCATGTAAAAATGGCACTTGCTATGTCAAAAATGTCTTAAGCACTCGTTTGATGGTAACACAGTGCTTAATGCTTAATAAACTACAAAATTCATGTGTATACATAATGCTGCTTATAACTATTAGCAAAGTGGAAAAGTTGACAATTCTGTACAACACGCCAGCAGACACCCTGTTTTAAACCTTTACCATCCAAGCATGACTATTTCAGGCTGTGAGCAGTATTCGCACAACTGCTATCCCAACATTAGGAGACTTGTCATTCACCTAATAATGAAACACTAAAGAGGTTTAACTTGTATCACCTTAGATGCAGCCATGCAATAAATAGACGGTATACAGCACGCTAATACGCCAAGTAATGGATGCTGTGACAGCCTGCAATCTGAGACTACAGATTTCTAAAGTTAATAATCTTGCACAACTAATTATGACTACATTGGAGACGCAGACGCTTGTCACCCGGTGAACAGATATCTGCACTGCCTACCCAACCTGCACTTGTTAACATAGTCTAACACAGAGTTTCTTTTCTTTCGAAACTCCAGAATCTAATTTCAAACGTATCTGTAATTTTTACCAGCAGTAAATAGCAACGGCACCGTTTTAAATTGTGATCAATACGATATGATCTCTACGAAATATCGTTGTCAATCTGAGCATTCCTGTTTTGTTTCCTTACGAAATTTGCTCTACCGAGTGCTACAGAAAAGTAGCCCCTTAAATTTTTACGTAGTTTTCTCAGGACTAGGCAAAATTTTATACACTATGTGCTCATCATATAGGTACATGTCCGTATTAACAAAAATTAATTATCGTACACCATCCTAAAGTTATCAGCACCGCAGCGTTGCCACCTAGCGATTTTAGCGCATTCAAAAACGTTCGAGCAAATACAGAGTAAATGTCATTCAAATGACAGCAACAAACGGTCAGACTTCTACAGTTTACTGAGAATGTTCATAATGTCCACTGTTCAATTCTGCTTTAAAATAAGCCTTCGGTCACTTTGTAAACTTCTTTACAGCTTTGTCAATCGGTCCCTGAGGCAGGCTGCCCCAGATCATCTGCAGTGTTTCCCGAGTTCAACGATCGTCTTCGGCTTTGAACGACGCTTATTGTGATAGCCTCCAACGCTGCCACCAGCCATGGTATGACAAAGGGCTTCCGGTCTGGTGAATTTGGAGTCCACTGGTCCTTGGTAAGATAAGCTAAACATCTGGCTCAGAGCAAGTTCGTGTTACGAACTTTGAAACCACGAACAAGAGCCGCCGCACGCTCCAGTCACTTCTGCTTTGTGGTGTCCTTCAAATTTTAAATGTGTTTGTACAGAAATAATCAAAATTAACCACAAAACTATTAACCATATCATTGTTTACGAAATTTTCATCACTGCTCAGGTCATTAAAAGTAAACTGATTATCGTCATTTTGAAAAAATGTGTTTTCGCACACGTTTTTTGCAAAATTTTTTAAATGCGCTAAAAATCGCTAGGTGGCAGTGCTGTGATGCTGATAATTTCAAGACTGTTTTCAACTAGTAAATTATGTTAATACCAATATATACATATACACGTAAGTGTATAAAAGTTCACATTAAAATTCCAAGATGTTGCTGATAAACTGCCAAAAACTCCAGGGGGCTATGGCTACTTCTTTATACCATACCCTGTAGATCATGTCTGATCAATAATTACTGACCGAGAACATGCCCAATAATTGTCATGCAAATATTACATAATGCAATGTGAAAAGACCATTAGCTTGCGTACCACCTGTGCTACACTAATAAGTTCAAGGCACTCCAGTATAAATAACATTCAAGACAGTCAGTTATACGAGACTGAACTGATGTACAGACCACTGCATGGCAACACGGTTTTCAGAAATGCAACAACACACTGCAAATAGCTTGCAACGGTCATCGACAGCACCAAACCAAAACGCAGCACATCACCGCATTTGTCACTTCACGAAAGTCTTGTACAACAGCGTCGACTTGGAAGTTGAACGTTCTTGTTCAAGTAGAAACAGAACGTCTTTAAGACAGACACGCTTGACCCGAGGCCGTAATGCTCCCGTCGGCTACAGAAAAACGTGAAAAACATTTCCAGATAAATATCAGTGTCAGTGGCAACAGATTTGCTGCATCACATGCAATGCACTTAGTTCTATTTCTGATATGAATCAACAGTCAAATGTGTTGATGCATAGAAATGTAAATCCATCAGGAAACTCAGCATATAGTAAAAATTAAAATTAAAAAAAAACAGTTGCTGAAAATATGTCACAAATTACTGAGTAATTACAAAGAATATTACAACATAAGCCTGAACAATCAGCAAGTCGAGTTACCATAGCACACAATGACACTGTAAGACCTGTTAGCAAATGGTCATCAAATCTGCAGTACAACTACAGTTTGCAGCAGCACAAAATCGCCAAGTTGCAATATTGAGAGATTGCTTATAGCCACAGTCACAGGAAGTGCCGTCTAAATGAAGTTAATAGCGTTCTCAGCTGTGCTGTGTGTGTAACTGATCATGATACGAGCGTAAAGATACACTAGTTTATTCAGTATTTATACAGTCACAGAGCTGTACTTCACTAGCACACTGGTCGAGATGGCTGTGCAAAGAGAATTTGTGGCAACACAAGGGACTAGAAGAGAAACGTTGACATCACGAATGCTCTGGCTATAGAGAAGGACAGAGTAGACCTGCTTCAGATTCGGAGACTGACATATTTTGAACATGTGCCTCATATACGTCATGCCTCATGAGACCTAACCACACATTCTTCTCCACGGATAAGTCGCTGGAAGTCGACTTCAAAAAGAAACAAAGAAAAAGTGGATTGACAACATAAGGGAGGACTGTTTGCATTTGGAGACAATGTTTATCAAAGCTCCATAATCTGCTAAAGACAAACCAGTGTATGAACATTGCACACAAACTGGGCTGCCAGCAAGCAGGGATGTAATCTTCATTGGCAAGTCAAGTCGAGCCCTATCCGTAATAATCACACAGCGCCGGCATGCAGTATGAGGGTAGACCTGTATGCTAGATAATCCTACCACGGATTGCATATCATGACGTAGTAAACAGAGAGAGGTTAGCACTGGATAAAAAAAAACAATACAGTCATCGCACAGACTATATTGCTCTCATATTTCAATCACAAGCAATCCACCCGGCAACTGGCATACGGGCTCAACCCTCACACCACGTCGTAGCAATAATTATCAAAGGCTCCACCATGGCTGTCCATGGCTGTAGACTTATGATTGAACATAACATCCACGACACTTACCACCGAGCGATTACCAACAGGGCTTGCACTGTGGTCATTTGAAGCACTCTACACAACACACATCATACACATATAAATTGTCCACGTAGTAAGTAGTAACAGTCGTGGCATAGTGTATGAAGTGTAGGCATGTACTGGATTCAAATATTTTATATCATATGGCATATGCAGTAGGAACCGGAACTAGACTGCACGATGCTCTGCACGCTGATATGTGGATGAAGCTGTCTAACTGCCGTGTGCTGACAGGTTTTATGTCAATGATCATAAGAGATTAAGTACACAAAATATCTGGCTGTGATATCTGGTAAAGTTGCACCAGATATCATATCTGGCCCTGGGCAAAATCCGGCCATATATTCATATCGGCCGGATATGGCCGCCGGATATGAGGCCGGATTTGACCATATTTTGATAATCTGCTTCACTGTCTAATTTCACTGAAAAACTTATATTTCTAAAATACAATGCTTCTCTCATTTCATGACTCAACTTAACAACAGCGTTCTGTGATCTGAAACTTTGCTAGTTAATTTGATAACAAATTTCTGGTGATCAACATCGTGTATAGTGTTTACTCTTGTGTTTCATTGCTGCTTATGTCACGTAGGCCCACAACTCAAAAAACATTCGGCCCCGGTCCTGGCCGGATTTGCAATTCCAAATCCGGCCAAAACCGGCCCCAGCCGGATTTGAAAAAATCTTATCCGGTGCAACCCTAATATCTGGTGACATGCAACCTTTTTTGGCTGAATCCAGAACCGGACAGTAAAAACAGCCGGATATCCAGCCAATCGGAACAGAAACCTGGTAATCAACTGAGCCACATTCCGTTACTGCAGATCTTGATGCACAATACGAGCAGCAGCAGATGAATTACCGGAGTCGACAGAGCATCGAGTCGTCGCTGTTTTCGTGGTCCGATAGCAGCTAAGGCCGTCATGTTGGCCTCACGTTGCCGCATTTCCTCAACCTCCGCCAGCTGCAGCTAAACACACACAAACACACCCTCACACATCAGCATCGCAGGTCATACACACCGCACAGTTTCATGAACAATACGTGCTACTGCTCACTCTGCAGGTAAAAATGTCACTATAAAGCAAAACAGCACATTGCTACCTCAACCTGTTACCATTAACACTAATAGCTATTACAGTGAGCACATGTCTATCTGGCATAAGTCGTAACTTCAGAGGCAGGACAGTGTGGGTCAGGCCATGTCACTGTGTCCATGCTGGAGACACAAACGCTATGTTGTTACTAACGCCAAACTTTGCGCTCGACTCTCCTGTCTGGAAACAAATGCGATCGAACTGAAAAACACAATGTGCAGCCGTACCGCTTTGGCTTTCTCTTTTAACTTTGCCTGCTCCGGATCTTCAGGTTTTGCTCGACTCTAATCACAGAACACACAACAAGTTACTAAAACACAAAGAAGAAAGTCGATTCAACAGCACTGCTCAGCACTTGTCATAGAAACGAGCAAGTAGTTTCTTAACAGCATACAGAGAGCAATTTAGTGCCACAGAGATATTCTGTAAGCATATGACTGCATTGTCATGGCCCTTCTGACCACAGCACGGGCTGAAACTTATCCACAGTAGCTGTAAGTGCAAGGACATATGGACGTGCACGGAAAACTAAAAGTGGTTAACAGAACACGGCATAACTACAGAGACAATACATCAAAAACACTTGAACACAGACTTATTTCATATTTATCCAACTTAACAGCACTATCAACTAAAAAGTTTCCGGTAACTCTAACTCAAAAGACGCTTAAAATGACAAAGGTTCCGAAAGTAATTCATGTTTGCAAATAGACAGTTTTGACTGACTGGTTGAATCTTTAATAATAATGATAATGAGAGAATATTTATAGCACTGTCATCATCACAAACTCATTGCACAAGAGTTTACCTGTATCATTTCATGAATCTAGAACAGTATCAGGCACTGCCAACCCTCAGACCAAGTCAACATGCTATCATACTATTTTTATCCCATCACCCGAAAGCTGTTACTCATTTCACTGTCCCACAGAAAAGAGATTGCTGAGTCAACCTAAGCACTGCAGCGAGGGTATGCAAAGCCATACACAGCAGTTGCTTTCATGATAAACACACAGCTGACCATAGTGGAATTCTCTTCCAGTATCTCACACACTGCAACATGCATTAGATCCATTACAACTAAACCGTACGTCCGCCTGTCGCGATGTGTTACTGACGGCGATCGGTCGTTTGCTACTGCCGGCCCTCGACTTTGGAACAGTCTACCTGCTGACGTCCGGTCTGCCTCGTCACTCACAACATTTCGTCGGAAGCTGAAAACTCATTTATTTCGGCAATCTTAGCCAGACATTGTGTTATAACTACGTCGCCATAGTGGTCCTTGAAGTTACTCTTACTTAGGCCACTATAAATAGTTTTCTAATATAATGTAAAACCACGATGACACGGTGACCTGGAGGATATGATCACATCGTACCGAAAAGATCGTGTTGTACCAATGAGAAAACCAAAAATTGTTCACAAACATGCAATTAACCTTGGCGGCACGCAGCAGCACCCCACGTTGTACTTCTTCGTGACGCTTCCGCTCTAACGAGTCAAGTTCTTCAAGGAACTTCATCTGTGCTTTGACTGAAGTTGTTGTCTCGTACCGAGGGTCGGCCTGTGAAACAGAAAGTATCAGCAGCTGGTAAGCCAGCAACCTGCTACTGAAACCTTCAGGCTTTGTTCACCACAATATTTCTCCATCTTCAACAAAGGCTAATGATAAGTTCAGGTACGAAATGTCTCCCTGGTTCCAACTTTTTTGGACCTCAATCCTCTGGCGATTGACGTGGCAATGTTATTCGAATGACAGACACAGTTCTTTACACCCAATCAACAGCGTCAAAACGTGAGAGGCAAAGAACTGTATCTGCCGGTAATGACTCGTAACTTTTAAACAAAACTTTAACAACGTAATGAAATATGCTATCACTTGTGGGATATAACAGCTGTAGCCTAGAGGCATCTTTGCTGAACTTGTCTGCTCAAGTGCAGCAGACACCGACAGCTACATCGTGCGGACAAATTATCAACGTCACATGAGGGACCTGTTCATGAAACATGTAACTGAATATGTTTTACACACACCAAACTTCAGCAGGAAACAACGTGCTTTCAAACACTCACTTTGAATGTTTCCTGCCGATGTTCCGCAATGACTGCGAGTTTTTCGAGCACCGTACGCAACCTCTCTTGCGTTGCATGTGATATCAACCGCACGACATCAGAATTCACGGACGACTGCAGACCATGCCTTTGTGCTATTGACATCACAACATGTATAATACTCTTCAATGATCAAGATTTAGTGGCATATTTATTAGAAATAGTGCTGTTGTGAAATGAATGAATGAAGGAAAGTGCAATGATTTTAAGTGCGTTCGAAAACCGCCGGCTTAGTCTAACACATCATGCATACAAATCCAGCCGTTGAGCAGAATAAAAACATTAAATGGTCAGAGAATCCGTAGAATCCGTCCGCTAGGTTGGTCCGGTTGTACCATCGTTCAGTGAGCTGTGCTGAACACTGTTGCCACACCATTAAGTACAAATGTATATTAACTGTGAAAAGGCTTTTGCTAAAAATTTCTCAATGTTACATTTAACCCTAGCAACTATTGGCAAATTGTACCATCCATCTACCTCCAGCATCTCTCACAGGTAACAGAACTTACCTACCTTATCCAGCAATACCCATTATCAATATCTATATCATCACTGTTAGTCACGGCTATAACTAACCAGTCTATGTGCTGTATAGTTTCTGGAAATGAATGAACATAGCAAAAATCCAAAACTACGATTTTACAGAACTGCATATTCATAGAGCGTAAATGAAAATAACAGCAAACTTCTAATAAAATCAGATTAAAACCAAATTCCAAATAAAATAAAATGCAGAATTGTAGAAGCTAATGCACATTGCTCTCAACATCAATAAATTGAAGAGACATCAAATAAAACTATCTGGCTTAACAGACAAATAAGATGTTGTGTGACCAACAAGAAACCGACACAAATGAATCCAATCAAGTCAAGTAGGTGTCACAGGTATCAGGGACAGATAAAAGAAACTTAAGTTGGTACTTGGAACGAGCCACACGGTAGCGAGCTGAAAACAATAGCAACTCGACAACACACTGAACATTAAGAACTGTTGATACCCACCAACGGCACTAATGCGGCTGGCGAGCGTTGCATTATCGAGAAAACTCTCGTCTTTACACGACCGAAGCTGTCCTAGTACAATGCCTGCATTTGCTGACAGGATGTTTCTACTTTCCTCAACCAGGTTCACCCCGCCCATTGTAGCTACGTCATTTATGTCGTCGTCATCCCTGCACATTCACACTTACATGTCAATTCCAAATAACATAAGAGAATTATTACTTAACAGACGATAAAATACACACGAGCATCACAATGGCACATATAGATATCACTTTCTTCCCTAGAGCGTCTCAGCCTTCTACGCTCTGTGGGATGGTAAGAGAGTATTAACTTTTGGGCTGAATTATAAATTTACACTAAATGGTGAGATGGGTGCAGATGACAGCAGCCTAAATATGGACTCGAGGCAAAGCCACTTGGTGCTGTTGGTGATTGGTGTTAAATATAATACACGCATTCACACACGCTGCAAACTTTGGATCAGCCTGTGCAACAAACTCAGCTTTCTATGCTCTGCGAGTGTGGGATGGTAGCAATAACAATAACAGCATTTATATAGTGCCATAAACTCCAAAGATACAGAGGCGCTGGTGGCATCAGGTTAAGACTGTCTGAACAGATGGGTCTCCAGGTGTCGTTTGAAGGTGTCCACAGTATGGCAGGATCTAACGTCGGATGGTAGTGAGTTGCAAGTGTGCAGAGCCGCGACCGAAATAGCTATATGCTTTACAGGCTGAGTGAATGGCAATGGTGGGTGTCGATGATAGCAGCCTACGAGCGGACTGACAGTCCAGGGTGGCAAGACTGGTCTAAGGGTGGGCAGCCACTTGTCACGGTTCTACTTGCATCAAACGAGCTGGGTGAATGCAATGATGCTGTCACATGACAACAGCATAGACATTATCGTGAGCATTAGTATTAATATCATTATTACTGTGCGCCACACAAAAAACAAACAGAGAATACAAGAAAAGTCAGACAACAGTGAGTGTAGAGTTCATGATGATGGTGGCAACCGTACAAACAACGTCAATATGACAATCAGACCTGAGTGCATCGTATTTCCGCTTCTCCGGCCTGTGCGCGGCGGCCGACGGCGGCATCGTCAATAACACACCACTGCTGGTCGTGATGGTGGCAGCGGCGACACCGGCTGGCCGCCCCGTTACACCAGGCATTAGTGACGCCGGTCCATTGCTTGTTAACAATACCCGACCTGGCTGCAAGATGATGCCAGATGTCGGCGGCCGAACCAACATCCGACGTGCATCGGACGTCATCACGAAGCGCTGCTGAGCGAGAATAGCCTGCCGCTGCTGTAGCGTCAGCCCGGCCAAGTTTGGTATCACTGGCCGACCAGGAACAGTCTGTATCCACCACAAACACACACACTGATCTATCTAACTGATGTGCATTCATTCTATACTCAGATTAATCCATACAAGTTTCCTGATATCGTCGCTCTACCATCTCCTTCAGCACTGGTATGACTGCCAGTTAGGACTGCGCCACACAGCACGACATTGTTAGATGACAATGTCTGTTGTCATTTTGATGTTTTGTCCGCACACGACCGACATTGTCGGCCGATATCGTCGATCAACAATGATGGGCTGTGTGGGGTTACCAGCCATCTATGCACTGACACTTTCTGGTATTTTATTACACCGTTTATATGTCCAACAATGATCTAATATACCAAATTTGAAGTTACTGCAACTTTGTTCTTGCGTAACTGGCCATCTTCGGCACGAGCTTTCGGTGGCTAAGTTAACTTAATTTTAACATTTTCACCTGAAAGCAGCAGCCACAGAACACATAATAATCACAATAATCACATTTATGTAGTGCCATACATGCAAGCTTCAACTTCAGCTTCCAACTGAGCAGTGTAGCACTCACTGACAGTAACCCTGAAACCTCTCACATATCTCCAACTGGATGTGCCACAATTATTTCCACACAATTTGGCGTTCATGCAACTTTCCATTCTTAAGTTCCAAGCCCATAAAGGATCGACAAACAGACAGGCAGCCCAAAATGTGTAACGAAATCTCCTATTAGAGGGCCCTACGACAACTGCAGTTGGTGACAATGACGTCATGCTTACAGCAGCAAGGGGCAAGGTCTGCTGCGTAATGGGTGCCGTCCTTGGTGCAGTCACCATTGAACCAACGCGAATTCCGGCAGCAGTTGGCTGCTGTACGACAACGCTGGCGACTGGCTGTGCTGCAACAGCGGAACCCATCTGGACAGACGACGTTGTTATCAGCTGCGGCAGTGCAGGTACAGGCGTGGCCGATGAAGGCAGCACCGGTGGAAGAACAGACATAGGTGGCGGTGGCCGAACACCATCGATGTGCATTTTGTTCAAGCTTAGCGAATGCCGCAGCAACGGCAGGCTTTTCTACAACCACATATACCAAAATAGTTAACAACGGTCGTCGTCATCACCTTTATTGCCATCATCTTCGCTGACATCGTCGTCAGCATCAGCATCATAAAAGTTTACACGGTGCTTCTCAACCGAAGCTCAGTAATGCCTTATAATAACAATAATAATTAACAATTCAAAACAGACGCTAACGAAAAAGTAAAAGTTACGTTAAAACCAGAAAAACAAATAGGGTCTCAGAAGTTGCTGGTAAGTACGCCTTTGAATAATACTTATGTGAGCAGACAACAAGTTCCACGCTCTGGCTCTAGTAACTGAGAACATAATTTTAGCTAAATATGTGCTCTACTACTTAGCCAATAGTCATTACATGCCCATGATCTCAAGCTGACTGTCTGCAAGGTAAACATTTTTAACCCATTGTTTACCTAGCCGTTTTGTACTGAATGGTTATCACTTATCAAACCACGAGCCGATGGCTTACAAGGCTGCCAAAGCTAGCAAGTGCAGTATATTTGAATGGTATATACAGGATGAGTATAAAACAGTAACCCTGTGCGACTTATGTTGGCATTACAGCAGTGCATGCAAATTTTTGGTGAAATTTTACACAACCGTTAAACAATAAAATATACTTTACCATCAAGTGTAGTTAAAATGCATTTGAAAATGATGACAAATCGCAGGAGTACCTTTTGTACTCACCCTCTAGGATGTACTGACTAATGGTCTTAAGTCGCCCAATACTAAATCATTTAACAGTCCCATGGCTGATGATACCACATAACAACAGCATTAAATGAATGACAGAATGTTGTGGACGACTTCAAACCTCAGCATGAAGAGCTTGTACATGACGTAATTATCAACTTGCAGTTTTATCACATGTAGCACAGTCGCGCTATAGTGTTATAGGTCACAAGTATGTGAACAAGCAACACAGCATGCCAGTTTATAACAAAACTGTGTCTCATGGCAGTTAGGTTTAATTTTACCTTCAGAAATGGAACAAGGTAAGGCTGTGGGGATGACTTGAGCTCCTTCTGCAGTCGGGATGTAAAGTCTTCCGGTTCAACTTTACCATCCTGCACATCAGGAAACAGTTACGGCAAACAGATGCAAGCACCAGTCCGGTACAAATACACAAGCTGTTTTAATGGTTTAATTATCATACCTGATGTATGTACCTGCAGTCTGCAGTCAGTGTAGAACAGTTGGTGTAAGAAGATGACGGGCAACAGTAATACACAGCAACCACCAGGGGAACCACACTCCACTGTGAATTTCCAACATTTCTCCAACTCTAAGTGGCACTCCTTACTGTTAAATATGATGCCGGTAATCACCACAGTATCAAAAGCATGCATGCATGACGCCGCTAAACACTGGCATAGAGCAAATGTGGAGTTAGCAATATGCAGTTTTCTTTGACAAGATTTTTCCTCACAGTTCGCCGACTTGTAATCAATTCCCTGACAGCTGTCAAATTCCCTGGCGTTTCGAGTATTTCTATACACGTTGTCACCATGAACCACACGAGCTTGCAAAGCAAGCACAGTCAAAATGTTAACAGTTAGCAAACACTTGAAACCAACCACAAGGCCTTGGATAAGTGTTTTAACATTCTGGACAGTTGTCGCAGGCTGGTTGGATGCCAGCTTCAGAAGTGTTGACAGGAAGTTCTTGCACTTTCGCACGTTGTCAAGCATGTCCTTGTTGGCCGCGGAACTTGGCGGAACACTGGCCGAACTGCTGGCTGTAGTTGATGCTATAGATGTCAAACAGTACACAGGTACACAACATCAATGTACTGAAATACACAGTTGACAACACACTAAAACTAACCAACTGAACAACTGGCTAACGTCATTAATGAAACACCATTGAATAGTGTAACAGTGCATATTATGTGACTAACAGAGGAGATGGCATCAGCATCCTCACTGTCTGCCCTCCTTCCCTGCTTGCGCAGAAACTAGTGATGCCACCCACTGAACAAAGTCAACTTGTCACAAGCCAACTGAATGTTAAGGTACTGTCAGAAGCCGAATACAATATCACCAGCTCCACAGCAATGGTCTGACATCACCACATCTACCACAGAGGGGCACTGTGCACAATGACTGACTTGCTGGCGATGGTCTTCTATATGTGCTGATAAGAATACTGGTTACCTAACTGAGCACTGTGGCGATAAAAGCACTCGTAAAATAAAATGACAAAACAAACACAACTGATACTTTCACTTACTGTAACTTCCAACACTAAGCCTCTGACAGATTTTCAAATGTTGGAGAGCTTATATATTAAATATAAAATAATCAAATAAGAACACACTGGCAAGTGATTTGTTATCAACAAGCTTTATATTACAATTTAATGCCGAAACATACATTAAGGGTTTAAACTTCCAATAAAATGTCTACAAGATATGTTTGTACGCACATTACAATAAATCAAGCATTATTGCACTGTTACAATTTAGACACCAAATATAACTAGTCCAGAAAACACAGATACTGTACTGACACGTAGCAGATGCAGATACAGCACTGACTGATGGCTGGACTAGACGCGAGACAACGGCAGACTGTGACAATACAACTGGCACTGCAGATGTTACAGATGGTTGCTGTGCAATGAGCTGTAATCCAGATCCTGGCTGGATAGCAGTAGGAACTGGCTGTGACGGAGTGCCAACTACATTGATAACGTTGCTTGCCGACGCACTGGTGCTGACTGGGACGGCCGAAACTGGCTGCAATAAGCAATTATACATCTGTACAACCAACTTCCTTATTGGATATAATCAACATTCTGAAGTACCCAGCAAACATCATTAGCTCGGCGACCTTGCCTTCGCTGCTGCCGAATGTGTAATCTGGAACAGTCTACTGTCGCTCTGGTAGAGATTCATACACAGAATTCCATAGACATTTGCAAAAATATTCATTCAAACAAGCATCTGACTGTAAACATTTAAAGACTTTTCATGTGCCGCTGCTCTAGTGCTCTTATATACATGTTTAACTATGCTACAAATTCACAAGATGATGATGATGATTATGAAACATACACTCGTCTATGATGGAAGCTGGAACCTGGTAGTACTTTTCAAGTCTCTTCCTATTGTTACGATATAAAATAAAATCAATTCTACATAAGCCATACTTCTTAGCACTGCAATCACAGTATTAACTTGCCACAAATTTTTCTCATCATTTTATTTGTTCATAAAACAGTTTCATAAAAACATGACAGCTGACAACACACGAACAGGACCGACAAGGCTGGCTAAGCACTCACAGTGGCCCTAATAAAGAAAAAACAACAACAGTTGCTAGGCCTGTATACATACATGTGGATGTGTAGTGATATACGATGTACTAGACCAGGAAAATTTCTGGTAGAAACACAG
>Ga0209255_1000136_pt1 | contig 14201 bp, 15 predicted proteins | sample WorMetvaBAHAMAS2_FD_187394 | JGI IMG/M metagenome (GOLD analysis project Ga0209255, IMG submission 187394) | Marine gutless worms symbiont microbial communities from Max Planck institute for Marine Microbiology, Germany - Olavius vacuus... | ecosystem: Host-associated > Annelida > Digestive...
GCCAAAGGTTTCCTCCACCCAATGGGCGATCGCCTTGGCTGAGAGGTACAGGTTCGCTTGCAGATGGATATCCAACGCGATGAGTTGCTCCTCCGTGAGGAGGCACGGGCTGCCGCCGACGCCGTCACCCACCCGGTTCAATCCCGCCAGGCCATCGGCGCGATAGCGCTTGAAGTGGTTACGCACGGTATTGGCGTCAACTTGCAGGATTTCCGCCACTTCCTCTGCCGTCCAGCCGGTCGCAAGCGCCACTACCGCCTTGATGCGGTCGGCCTCGCGTTTGTCCTGCGTACCGCGATGTGCCGCACGCAGTTCATCCAGCTGCTCCGGTGGTAGGGTGTAGTCCAACATGGCGCTTAGGATACCTTATTTTCCAATGGACTATTTGGGTTTCTTCAACGAAAGAATCATATGAGAGTAGTATATGATGACCACTTCTTCCATCACTCATGAATTGCTTGAGAGAATTCCTGTGTAGCAGCTAAAGGGCACCTTGAAAAATTCAAGGTGTCTTTGTAGAACCAAGGAAGCCCCGTTATGTCCGTGTGCGTAACTCCATGATAATCAAGGCATTCGAAAAGCGCGATTCATGAGCATCACCATGATAAAGTATTGAGCATGAGATTTTTCAAGGTCCCCTAAAGCCTTGCACTAAAGTGCATAGTTTTGGACTAGCGTGCTGGGACAATAAAATCAACCACAGAAACAAAAGGAACTGCGACTCACGCCTCGTCGGTCTGAGGCAAAGCCTCGCTGGAATATATCCCGGGAAGGTGAAGGCCACGAAAGCGGAGGCAGATTGACCCCGTAATGACGGTCTACCTCTCTCTGGGTTCCAACATCCGACCGCGACACCATCTGGGCGCCGCTTTGGAACTGCTCGACGCTCAGGATGCCGTCCGGCTCCTGGGCGAATCGCCATGGTACGAAACACGCCCGTGGGGTGGCGTTGCCCAGGCGAACTTTCTGAATCTCGTCTGTGCCGTCGAGACCAGCCTGCCGCCGCCGCAACTCCTGCAGGCCACGCAGGCAATCGAACAGCGGCTCGATCGTGTGCGTGTCCTGCGTAATGGCCCGCGCACGATCGACATCGACATCTTACTCGCCGGCGACATCCGGTTGGAGACGCCGGCACTGACGATTCCGCACTCTGGTCTGCTGGAGCGTGACTTTATGCTGGTTTCGCTCCTCGACCTGGCGCCGAACGCACGGCTCCCCGGCAGCGGTGAGCGGCTGATCGATAAACGCGCGCATCTGAGCCACCATCAGATCATCCGCAGACTTGCATAGGATTGGTTTTGTCCGGTCCTGGATCTGTTCGGCGCTATTTGGTGCTGCCCGCGAAGGTGTCTGTCATCTCGATCGTAGGGAGAGCTCTTCCGGCTCGGCGGAGATCCCCCGGCACATAAGATCCCTCCTCCGTCGGGACAAGGATTTCTCCCTGCGGTCGAAATGACAATCGGAAAAATTAGCGGGAAGGAGATTTTCATAGCACCCGCGCCTTCGATCTCCAAAGGCCACGGGTGCCACGACGGTCAGCGCAGAAGGCTCTCGACGCCTTTGCGTTCTTCTTCGAGCTCTTTGAGCGTGAAGTTCATCTTCTCACGCGAGAAGTCGTCGATATCGAGGCCCTTGACGACCTCGTACTTGCCGGCGGTACAGGTGCAGGGGAAGCCGTAGATCATGCCTTCGGGGATCCCGTACGAGCCGTCCGAGACCACGCCCATGGTCACCCACCGGCCATCGCTGCCCAGCATCCAGTCACGCATGTGGTCGATGGCCGCATTGCCCGCACTGGCCGCCGAGGAGGCGCCGCGGGCCTCGATGATGGCCGCGCCCCGCTTGCCGACGGTGGGGATGTAGGTCTCGCGGTACCAGGTCTCGTCGTTCACCAGTTTTTTGGCATCCTGACCGGCTACGGTCGCAAAACGCAGGTCCGGGTACATGGTGGGTGAATGGTTGCCCCAGACCACCATTTTCTTGATGTCCGAGACCGTCTTTTTGGTCCGGGTAGCCAACTGCGAGACCGCGCGGTTGTGGTCGAGCCGCATCATGGAGGTAAAGTTGGTGGCGGGCAGGTCGGGGGCGGAGGTCTTGGCGATGTAGGCGTTGGTGTTGGCCGGATTACCGACCACGATGACCCGCACGTCGCGCGCGGCGACCTCGTTGAGTGCCTTGCCTTGCTCGATGAAGATCTTGGCGTTATCCATCAAGAGATCTTTACGCTCCATGCCCGGCCCGCGCGGCTTGGCGCCGATCAGCAGGGCATAGTCGATGTCTTTGAACGCCTTCTTGGGATCGCCGGTGCCGATCATGTCGGTCAACAGCGGGAACGCGCAATCGTCGAGCTCCATCATCACGCCTTTGAGGGCGCTTTGCGGTTTCTCCAAAGGCAATTCCAACAGCTGCAGGATGACGGGTTGGTCCTTACCCAACATCTCGCCGGAGGCGATGCGAAACAGGGTTGCGTAACCGATCTGGCCGGCGGCACCGGTGACTGCGACTCGAACGGGTTTTTTTGCCACGGCGGAACACTCCTCACGTTTGGGGATGGGTGGTAGTAGGCCCCAGGGAGATCCCAAGGAGACCTTATGGAGCCTTGTCTTGCTTATTTTTCGCAGGCTGCAGGGGATAGTGCTTCCTGTGAACCTTTAATCCTTGCCCATGGAGAGGATTTCGTCAAGATGCTTGGTGCCGGATGCCCTCGATGACTGATAACCCTGAGCGGGCAGGATCTTGGTGGAAAAGTTATGATCGAAACTCTCTCGCCTTCCAACTGTTTGTTCCGCACCGTCGGAAGCAATGCCGCTTTTGTGCCGCCGTGGCAGCAGCGGCGGTCGATGCGCATGGGCTATTCCATGATGAGGGGCCGCGAGGCTTACGAACAGAAATTCTCCCGTACCGTCGAGCAGACGCCGTTCGGTCGTCTGGCCGCCGAAGAGCATGCTTTTCTGTGCCGACAGGCCCTGGATTACCGTTTCTCACAGCAGGAGCTGCGCCGGATCAGCGAGATCGGCGTCGAGCTGGCGATGTGGGACGCGCCTTCGCTCATGGCGGTCTGGCCCGCAGCGGCGCCGGCGGATCTGCCGCCGAAGGAGCGTCGGGCCTGGGTCGTCGGGGCCCTGCACCGATACATGGAACGCCTGCGGGCTACCCCGAGGCAATACGGCACGCCCGTTGCAACCCTTGGGTCGGGAAGCTACCGGGTCCGGGCGCGCGATCGGCAACGCGGGCACCTTGGGTTGGGCCGCTGTCCTGTCGCCTCGGAGCGGACCCGTTGCTGCAACCTGCTGACGCTCGATGCGGTGGAGAACTGCGGCTTCGATTGCAGCTACTGTAGCGTCCGGTCCTTCTACCACGACGAGGAGATCCATTTCGACAGCCGTTTTGCCGACCGGCTCGGCGCCCTGCGGCTCGATCCCGAACGGACCTACCACATCGGCACCGGTCAGGCGTCCGACTCCCTGATGTGGGGCAATCGCTTCGGTGTACTCGACGCGCTGCTGGATTTTGCGCGTCGCCACCCGAACGTCGTCCTGGAGCTCAAGACCAAATCCAAGAACATCGCCTATCTGTTGAAGCACCCGGTCCCCCGCAACCTCATCTGTACCTGGTCGCTCAATCCGCAGTGCGTCATCGAGCACGAAGAGCAGCGGACCGCCCGGCTCGATGAGCGCCTGAACGCCGCCCGCCGCCTGGCCGATCGGGAGATCATCGTCGGCTTCCATTTCCACCCCATGATCCACTACGCTGATTGGAAGGCGGATTACTCGGCGCTCTTGTCCCGGGTCGAGCAGGGGTTCGATCCCGCCGAGGTGGCGCTGGTCTCGTTCGGTACCCTGACCTTCACCAAATCCGTCATCCGCCGCATCCGCAATAGCGGCGGCAAGACCCGAATCTTACAGATGCCCCTGACCGCAAGCGACGGCAAGCTGTCCTATCCCGAAGCGATCAAGCTGGCGTTGTTCTCCCACGCCTACCATGGCTTGGCCGCCTGGCACGAGCGGGTGTTCTTCTATCTGTGCATGGAGAACCAACGCCTGTGGCGGCCGGTGTTCGGTTTCGAGTATCCCTCCAACCAGGCGTTCGAGGCGGCGATGAAATCGAGTTATTTCAATAAGATTCGTGGACATCCGCGAATTGCACGGATTTCCGCAGATTAAAAAGAAATGATCTGCGAAAATGCGTGTAATCTGCAGATAAAGGCCGATCGGTCGTAAATGCGGTTTCCGACGACAATTCGGGGTAAACTCGCCGCAACCTTGGCTTGCCGGTTACAGACGATGTCCCCGAACGAAAACAATCTGGTGTGGATGGATCTGGAGATGACGGGGCTAGACCCGTTCCGCGACCAGATCATCGAGATCGCCACCATTGTCACCGACGATCGGCTGGAGGTACTGGCGAAGGGGCCGGTGATCGCCATCCATCAACCCGAGCATGTGCTGACGGCAATGGACGACTGGAACCGGCAACACCACAGTGGCTCGGGTCTGCTCGCGCGGGTGCGGACGAGCGATTACGACGAGCAACGGGCGGAGGGCGAGACCCTGGCCTTTCTGGAGCGGCATGTCCCGGCGAAACAATCGCCGCTGTGCGGCAACAGTATCTGCCAGGATCGCCGCTTCCTGGCGCGCTGTATGCCGCGCCTGGAAGCCTATTTCCATTATCGCAATCTGGACGTCAGCACCCTCAAGATCCTGGCCCAGCGGTGGGCGCCCCAGGTGGCCGAAGCCTTCACCAAGGACAGCGCCCATCTGGCCCTGGAGGATATCAAGGAGTCGATCGCGGAGCTGCGTCACTACCGAGAGCATTTGCTGCGGGTTTGACGTTGCAGGGCCCAGGCAACGTGCTCGCGTACCAGCGCGTTCGGGTGCCCGATGCGGGCCCGGAGTGCCGCCGTGACGGTCGCGGAGCAAGGCCCGTTGCCGAGGGCTACCGCCAGGTTGCGCAGCCAGGTACAGTACCCGATCCGGTGGATGGCCGAACCCTCGGTGCGCTTCAGAAACACGGGTTCGCTCCAGGCGAACAGGTCCGACAGGGTGGCGTGGTCGAGTCCTTGACGGGGTTTGAAGTCGGGCTCCGCGCAGATCCGGGCGAAGCGGTTCCAGGGACAGACCAGCTGGCAGTCGTCGCAACCATAGATACGGTTTCCTGTCAGCGGGCGTAGCTCCGGGGGGATGGCACCCTTGAGTTCGATGGTGAGATAGGAGATGCACCGACGGGCATCCAGCACATAGGGGGCGACGATGGCCTGGGTCGGACAGGCGTCCATGCAGGCGCGGCAGGTCCCGCAGTGATTCCGAGCGGGCGGGTCCGGGGGCAGCGGCAGGTCGCAGTAAATCTCGCCCAGGAAGAACCAGGAGCCGGCCTGGGCGTTGATCAGGTTGGTATGCTTGCCGATCCAGCCCAGCCCCGCCTTTTCGGCCAGGGGTTTTTCAAGCACGGGCGCAGAGTCCACGAACACCCGGTACCCGAGGTCGCCGGTCTCGCCGCGAATGCGCTCGACCAACTGCCGCAGGCGACGGCAGAGTACTTTGTGATAGTCGCGGCCCAGGGCATAGCGGGAGATGAAGGCAGTGGTGGGGTCCCTGAGCGTCGCCCAGGAGTCTTCCTTGGTCTCGGGTCGGTAGTTCATGCGCGCCGAGATGACCCGTAGGGTACCGGGGACCAAGGATCCGGGGCGGCTGCGCTTGGTGCCGTGGCGCGCCAGGTAGTCCATCTCACCGTGTCGACCTTGGCGCAGCCAGGTTGCATGACGTTGCTCCGCAAGTCCGAGATCCGTGTCGGCGATGCCGACCTGTTGGAAGCCGAGCGCACGCCCCCAGACCTTGATGCGCAGTGCCAGCGCTGCGTAATCGCGAGTGGTCGGTGATATGGCCGATGCGGGTCCCGACATGGCGTTATCCGTATCCAGGTCGTACCATACCGCACAACCCGTAGATGTGGGGGGTTGCACCCTGAACCCTGGATTCCGTGCCCAACATGCAGTGTTCAGCCTACATTGAGTGAAAGGCAAGATTGGCGGCTGCTTAGACTATCTCAACGTAGCCAGACCTCCACGCGGTGGTTTTTGGGACTGCCCTGTTTCGGTTCATTGCAGGCCATCGGGACCTCCTCACAAACACCTTGGGCAAGTGCTACCTTTATGCCTGCATGTTTCATCTGTCGCGCGACGGCATCGGCCCGGGCCTGGGCAAGTCGACAGTTGATCCGGTAATCGCCGCGGCTGTCCGCAAAGCTGAACAACAATAGCTTGCGGTTCCGGTTCTCGGGGCGCTTGAAAAAGCGGACGACGCGTTGGATGTCGTCGAGGCCGCGGGGGACCCGAGCCCTAGAATCCGGGGTATTTCTCCCTCCGGATCGTAGATGTATTCGCGGACATCGACTACTATCCGCTCACCGGCGACGGCCCTGATATGAATGGGAATGGCGATCGGTGGGAGGTTTGACCGAATCTGCGTGGATGGTGCCTGCTTGGGAAATACCAGACCATGGAACAGCCACCAAAGACCGGCCACGGCGAGGGCCGATAAGGCAATCAGGATCACCTCTTCCCAGTAAAAAGGCTGCAACTGCGGGCCGGTACGGGATTTTGATTTCATGACATTATGGTAGCGAAGATCGACATGTGGCAGGTATGGAATAATCGGTAGTGGTTCAGTTTGCGAAAAATCGGAAAGGCTCTTTATGGATTCCAGACTGATCGAAGGGGACGGCGGTCCGTAGCACTCTGACCGATGACAGAACAGGCCGTCTTTTCTCAACAACAACAGTAAGTTATACGACGCCCCTCTGGCTTGCTGAGAAGGCGAATTTGCGCAAAATATCCTACCAGTCTGGAATCCATAAAGAGCCAGAAAGGAAAAGAATCTTTGCATCCTGGCGTTAAATGGGCCGGAAAGTGAGCGGCCAAGCATAAAATTTTCAAAATAATCGTATGTCCCGAAGATACGACCTCCATACCCACTCGACGGCCTCCGATGGTACTTTGACGCCACCGGAATTGATTGCCCTCGCCGCGGCTAAGGGTGTGGACGTGTTGGCCCTGACGGATCACGATACCCTGGAGGGCCTGGCTTCGGCCCGGACGGCCGCGGATGCCGCCGGCTTGATCCTGGCTCCCGGCGTTGAAATCTCGGTCACCTGGGGTGGGCGCACCATCCATATTATCGGGCTGGGAATCGATCCTCGGGACCGGACGCTACATGATGGCTTGGCGGGACTGTCGGCGTATCGCCACCGGCGGGCGGAGGAAATCGGCCGCCGCCTTGCCAGGGAGGGAATCGAGGGGGCGCTCGAGGGCGCCAGGGCCTGTTCCAATGGACGCCTGATCGGTCGCACCCATTTTGCCCGTTTTCTCGTGCAGCGGGGTTATGCATCGAATGAGCGGGAGGTCTTCAAACGCTATCTGGTCAAGGGTAAGCCCGGCCATGTGGCGGGAGATTGGGCGAGTCTCGAGGCCGCGGTGGGTTGGATCCGCGGTGCCGGAGGACAAGCGGTGATCGCCCACCCGGGGCGCTATCGCTTCACGCGCACCAAGCTGTTGCGGCTTATCGGTCAGTTCAGGGAGCTCGGCGGCGTGGGCATCGAGGTGGTCTCTGGCAGCCACACCCGGGACGAGCACCTTCTCTTCGCCCGTTATGCGCAGGAGAATCGTCTATTGGCCTCGGTGGGTTCCGATTTCCACGGGCCGGGAAATCCCTGGGCCGGGCTCGGGGGTACGGCCCCGCTACCGAGTTTCTGCACACCCATCTGGGTCGATTGGGAAAGACAGCGGTTGCCCCAGGCCATTTCCGAATGAGCGGGGGAAAGTTCGGTATCCATCCATGGCACAGTTTTTCGAAATCCATTCCCAAGATCCCCAACCGCGCCTGATTCGACGCTCGGTAAATATCCTGCTGGAGGGTGGCGTGATTGTCTATCCCACCGACTCGTCCTACGCCCTGGGTTGCCGGATCGGTGACAAGCCAGCGCTGGAGCGTATGCGTGCCATTCGCAATCTGGACCACAAGCACAATTTCACCCTGGTGTGCCGTGACCTCTCGGAGATCACGACCTACGCCCGCGTCGACAACCAGGCCTTCCGGTTGCTCAAGCGTCTCACCCCTGGTTCCTACACCTTCATCCATCAGGCGACCAAACAGGTGCCGCGGCGTCTTCTTCACCCGCGGCGCAAGACCATCGGCATCCGGGTGCCGGACAATGTCATCTGCCGGACCCTACTAGCGGAGCTGGGCCAACCGATCCTGAGCACTACCCTGATGTTGCCGTCGGATGACAGGCCCCTCACCGACCCCTACGAGATGCGCATGCTGCTAGACCGGGAAGTGGATCTGGTAATCGACGGCGGCTTCTGCGGCCTGGAGCCGACGACGGTATTGGATATGGCCCAAGAGCCGCCGCTGGTGTTACGGCAGGGCAAGGGCGATGCCGCTCGGTTCGACCGGGAGTGAAGTGAGCCTGGGGTCTGCGTTGTCGGCTTCCGGCTACTCAGTGACCAGTCGCCGGTAAATCGGATGGGTTGTGTCTCAATGCTGTTATACCCGTCACACGTGAATATTTTGCCGCGATGCACGCCGCTCGCGCCCGATAGCCGCGTTGCGACTCGTCGTAATAGGGCCTGGCTATTCCTCCTCGTCGCGCCTTGCTCTCGGGCACGATCAGCACACCTCGCTTACCAAAATATTCACGTGCGACGGGTATAAGTTAGCTGCTGACCGCTTGTCGTGGTCGGTCAGGATGCGGAAAAGAAAACCACGAATCGCGCGAATCCTCGCGAATGGATTCGCGTGATTCGTCGTTTTTCCTCTTTTTCCCTATGATTTCCCTCGCTGCAAACCGATTACCACACCAACCGTTCCAGTCCGATACAGACTACCGCATGGGTGTGTAGTCTCAGTTTTTTACCATAGACCCGTTCCAGGGTTTCCCGATAGCGGGCCAGTTGTGCCCCGGCGATCTTCAGCTCTTCTACCACGGGTGGAAGTTCCCGCAATTCCTCGCGGGCCATATCCCGTATCGCCTCGCTATTCCTTCCCAATGCCTTCCATGGGAGATACTTGAATTCCAGCAGGTGGTCGAGGAGCTTGTGGACACCTTGAAAAATTCAAGGTGTCTTTGCAGAACAAGGAAGCCCCGTTATGTCCGTGTGCGTAACTCCATGATAATCAAGGCATTCGAAAAGCGCGATTTATGAGCATCACCGTGAAAAGTATTGAGCATGGGATTTTTCAAGGTGCCCTTGTATTTACGCATGTTCGGACGGAGGATGAGGCTCAAATCGCTGTAACCTCGGTCGATGGCCGTTTCCGAGTCCATGATGTAGAAGGTATCGTTGAAGAGCAGGGTGAGAAAGGCGGTCTTGACGGTGAGCTCATTGCTCCAGCGGAGGTTGCGATTGTCGAATACCTTGAAGAACCGCTGTTCGATGAAATCGCACAGGGGTTCCAGGTCGGCGTAGGCGTAGAAGCGATCCGCCGCCGCCCGCCGCGTCTCTCGGTCTTCGTACTCGGGCACCAGGGCATCGTACAGGCGCTCGGCGTAGAGGCTGCGCACCACCAGGTTCGGGATGGTCAGGCGCAATCTGCCTTGCTCGTCGCGTCCGGCCAGGGTGAGCACCCCCGGGTAATAGAGCAGCGAGGCCAGGAAGGTATTGTCTCGGGGGTGTTCAACATATCCTCGACCCCGAAGCGGTCGGCCAATCGATCGATGAAGATATTCTCTTCCGGGTTGGTCTCATTGGTGGCCAGGGCTTGCGTGACCAACCGCTCGCCGTGGGGCAATCCTGCGACGAAGTGGATGCGGTTCCGGTCCATGGCCAGGTTGCTGTCGAGGATCCTTGCCGGGTACTCGCAATATCTCGCCAGTTCTTCGAGGAAATAGAGCGCCAGGGTCGGGTTGTAGATCAGTGGATCATCGGCCTGCTCCGGGGACAACCCGCATTCATCGGCCACCCGGTCGAGGATGCCGCGTAGCTCGTCGGTAGTGAAACCACACAGATCATTGTATTCCGGGTAATCGGAAACAGTCTTTATGGTGTTGTAACTGCTGCTGATGTCGCTCATCACCACCGTCGAGACGCCGGTCATGAATACCCGATCCAGCCCCTGGCCGTGGGCGACGCTCTTGATGGCCTTGAACAGGCTCGTTTAATACCCCTTCCCCGGAAACCAGGTCCCGATACCGATCGGCCCCCTGCAACCGGCTTACCAATACCTCATTGGCGAAACTGTCGTATTCGTCGATAAAGAGATAGAGCTTGTGTCCGGTCTGGTCTATCGTGCTCACCAGGGCCTGGAAGTTAGCGATGGCATCATCAATCAGGGGGAATCGCTCGAGCTCCGGGTAACGACCAAGGACCCGACCGATGCAGACATTGATATGACGGTAGAGCGCACCCCGGATGTACTCGATATCCCCTTGGGTATCCACGACGGAGAAATCCCACACCATGACGACATAGCCGTTACGCTGGGACGTGGGGTCGCGACCGATCTTCAGCCCCCGAAGATCTCGTCGAAGCGATCGCTACGCGCCAGATCATAGTAATTTTCCAGGGTCGACAGCCACAGGCTCTTGCCGAAGCGACGGGGACGGAGGAAAAGGATCTGTTTGCCGGTTTCCTCCATAAGCGAGATGCGGTCGGTCCGGTCGATATAGAGGTAACCTTCCTCTCGAATGGCCTGGAAATCGGCGATGCCGTAGGGGAATTTCATGTGGGTGAGATGCATGGTTGGTAATGATTCCGAGCTGCTGCTATACCTTTTCCATCGGGATGCCGCATGCGGTCAGACCGGGGCTGGAGCCCGGACTCAGTACGAGCTTTCCCTTGGGAACCGTGTCATCTTTGGTGATTGTCAGGTCCCCTATATGACGACCGACCTCAACGCCGCCAGAACGCGGGCGTGAGGAGTACCAACAGGGTGAAGATCTCCAAGCGCCCGAGCAACATGGCGAAGCACAGGATACATTTGGCCGAATCGTGCAGGTCGGCATAGCTGGCGCCGACGCGGGCGAGCCCCGGCCCCAAGTTGTTGATGCAGGCCGCCACGGCGGAGAAGGCGGTCACGAGATCGATACCCGTCGCCGCCAGGGCCAGGTACATAACGGTGAAGCTGGCCACATAAAGGGAAAAGAAACCCCAGACCGCGTCCACTACCCGGTGATTGACGGTCTTGGATCCCATGCGCACCGGCATCTGGGCGTTGGGGTGGATCAGGCGCGCGATTTCGCGCAATCCTTGCTTGATGAGCAGCAGGAACCGGATCACCTTGATGCCGCCTCCGGTGGAACCGGCGCAGCCCCCGACGAAACTGGCAAACAGCAGCAGGATCTGGAGAAAGGGCGGCCAAAAATAGAACTCGGCCGTGGTGAATCCGGTGGTGGAGCCGATCGAGACCACCTGGAACAGTCCCTGGGTGAAGGCCTCCGACCACAGGCCGTAGGTACCCGTATGGTAGAGCGCTAGGGTGACCACGACGGTAGAGGCGCCCATAAGGAAAATGTAGAAACGGAACTCGCTGTCGTGCAGATAGGCGGTCGGCAGCCGGCGGTTCCAGGCTATGAAGTGGAGGGCGAAATTGACGCCCGAGAGCAGCATAAAGACCACCGCGACCATCTCGATCGCCGTATTGTCGAAGAAACCGATGCTCGCGTCGTGGGTGGAGAAGCCGCCGATGGCGACGGTGGAGAAGGCGTGGCCGACGGCGTCGAACAGGGGCATACCGGCGATCCGGTAGGCCACAATGCAGGCGATGGTCAGCCCCAGGTAGATGTACCAGAGTGCTTTGGCGGTCTCGGTGATGCGGGGTGTGAGCTTGGAGTCCTTGATGGGGCCCGGGGTCTCGGCCCGGTAGAGCTGCATGCCGCCGATGCCGAGCATGGGTAACACGGCAACGGCCAGGACGATGATGCCCATTCCGCCCAGCCATTGGAGCTGCTGGCGGTAATAGAGGATGGAGCGGGGTAGCTCGTCGATGCCGATGATGACCGTTGCCCCGGTGGTGGTGAGTCCGGATATGGACTCGAAGATGGCGTCGGTGACGGACAGGTGGGGACTCTCCGCCAGCATAAAGGGCAGCGAGCCGCTGACGCCGAGCACGGTCCAGAACAGGACCACCACCAGGAAGCCGTCACGCAGACGCAGCTCGTTTGTGTGTCGGATAGCCGGCACCAAGATGAGCAGACCGGTGCTCAGAATGAGCCCGAAGGCACTGAGGAAGGGCAGTACCGCGCCGTCCCGGTACCACAGGGAGACCAGCATCGGCGGTATCATGCTGAGACTGAACAGGGTCAACAGCAGACCCAGGACCTTGCGCACCGCGGATGATTTCATACCCCCTCACATGAAGGTCGGGCCCACTTGGAACAGCTGCTCGACTTCCGGTACCCGCCGTTTGTCCTGCAAAAACAAGATCACGTGGTCCTCGGGCGCAATGACGGTGTCGTGATGGGCAATGATCACCTCGTCGCCGCGCACGATGGCGCCGATGCTGGTCCCCTTGGGCAGCTCGATGTCCTCGATGGCGTTGCCGATGACCTTACTGGAGTTCGCATCGCCGTGGGCGACGGCCTCGATGGCCTCGGCCGCGCCGCGCCTCAAGGAGTGCACCTCCACCACGTCTCCCCGCCGCACGTGCTTCAACAGGCTGCCGATAGTGACCTGCTGGGGTGAGATGGCCACGTCGATGGGACTACTCTGGACCAGGTCCACGTAGGCGCTGCGGTTGATAAGCGCCATCACCTTGCGGGCCCCCAACCGTTTCGCCAGCATGGCCGAGAGGATATTGGCCTCGTCGTCATCGGTCACGGCGCAGAAGACATCCGTGTTTTCCACGTTCTCCTCGATAAGCAGCTCCTCGTCCGACACATCCCCCTGGAGCACGATGGTCCGCTCCAGTCCCTCGGCGATGCGCTTGCAGCGGTCCCGAACGCACTCAATGACCTTGACCCGGTAATTGCGCTCCAAGGCGTTGGCCAGCCGGGTGCCGATGTTGCCGCCCCCGGCGAAAATGAGCCGCCGGTAGGGTTTTTCCAGCCGGCGCAGCTCGCTCATCACGGCCCGGATGTGTCTCGGCGCCGCGATGAAGAAGACCTCGTCGTTGGCTTCGATGACCGTGTTCCCATCCGGTTGAATCGCCCGGTCCTGGCGATAGATAGCGGCCACCCGGGCATCCACGTCGGGCATGTGGTCGTAGAGGGTGCGCAGCTTATTGCCCACCAAAGGACCCCCGTGGTATGCCTTCACCGCCACCAGGAGCACCCGGCCGGAAGCAAAATCCTGCACCTGGAGGGCCCCGGGATTTTCGATCAGGCGCATGATGTGCGCGGTAACCAGCTGCTCGGGGCTGATATGCACATCGATCGGCAGGGACTTGGGGGAGAAGAGCTCGGGGTGGTCCAGGAAGTCCTGGGAGCGTACCCGGGCGATCTTGGTGGGCGTGTTGAAGAGTGTGCAGGCGACCTGGCAGGCCACCATGTTCGTCTCATCGCTGTTGGTGACGGCGACGATCATATCCGCATCCCCGGCACCGGCCCGCACCAGCACATCCGGATGGGCCCCGTGACCCTCTACCGTGCGCAGGTCGAAGCGGTCCTGAAGCTCTCGCAGCAACTCTGGTTTCAGGTCGACCACCGTGATGTCGTTGGCCTCACTGACCAGGTTGGCCGCTACCGAGGAACCCACCTGGCCGGCGCCAAGGATGATGATTTTCATTTTGAGCGTCTGGCTGTCAGCTACTAGTACGCCGTTGCACTCCATTTTGCATTTGTAGAGGACGGCCTCCGTGCTGTTCCGCAGGCCGTTCGGAACGCCACGGAGGGTGTTCCCTACCACAAAATCATGTGAAACGGGGTACTAGTATAAAATAGGCCGCGCGCCCGGTGGTAGGCAGGTTACCCGATCGTGGTGCGGTCCTGCGCTCGCTGCTACCCTACGCACGCTTGGCGTTCTTTGCGCCTGTGGTGCGCCAGGCGAAGCCTGGTCAGTCGAGCAACCTGAAAGGAGGTTGCCATGTTAAAAGCTGATAGACATGTAGCTGCGGCCTGTCACGTGGAGGTAACGAAGCGTGGGAAGCGAGGCCGGTTTTGGGAAGGGACCCGAGCGAAGGGCCGGGAGGCGTGGACAGCGAAGCGGTGATCCGTAAGCCGTAACAGGTTGAACCGAGAACGGCCTCGAAACGCTGATCGCAGGTGGCCAA
>Ga0209255_1000137_pt1 | contig 14180 bp, 17 predicted proteins | sample WorMetvaBAHAMAS2_FD_187394 | JGI IMG/M metagenome (GOLD analysis project Ga0209255, IMG submission 187394) | Marine gutless worms symbiont microbial communities from Max Planck institute for Marine Microbiology, Germany - Olavius vacuus... | ecosystem: Host-associated > Annelida > Digestive...
TTCCACATCCAGACCGTCAACAGCCTGCACAGCCGCTTCAAGGCCTTCATCCGGCCGTTCTGCGGACCGGCCAGAAAGAACCTCCCCGTCTATATCGCATGGTTCATCGCACGGCTCGCCGGCCAAGACACCGCCCAAAACAACGCATGGCAGAGAATGCTCGCAGCTTGACCAACACGGAAGAAAGACATGACCAAATTCCTTGAATTCCTTCAGCATGTTTCTTCCCCGTTCGAAGAAGTTCCCCTCGCCCGGGATATCAAGGGAACAGTTTGGGCGAATTGGCAAGGCAAATGGCTCCCGGAGGAGCCATTTCTTGATCGTCTCGGGTTCGGCTCCCAGGGTGCGTGCTGGCACGCACCCTACATACGCGCATCCTACCCTCTGAGCCCGCCGCCGGTCGCCTTGGCCACGGCGGCGACGATCCGCCCGGCCACCGCTTCGATCTCGGCATCGGTGAGGGTGCCCTCGGTCGGCTGCAGCCGGACCGAAATCGCGACCGATTTGCGCCCTTCGCCAAACTGCTTCGCCGCCTTGCCACCGCTGAAGACGTCGAAAACGCTGGCGCGCTCGATCAGCTTCTTGTCTGCCCCGCGCGCCGCCCGCAACACCGCCTCGGCGGTGACCCGCTCTTCGACGACGAAGGCGAAGTCGCGCTCCACCGCCTGGTAGTCCGAAACCGCCAGCGCCGGTCGCGCCGCCGATTTCGCCTTGCGCGAAGGCAGGTTCTCGATGAACAGGGTAATGGCCGCCGCCGGACCCCTGACATCCATCGCCCTCAGCACCTTGGGGTGCAGCTCGCCGAACACCGCCAGGGTGTTCTTCGGTCCCAGCTTCAGCGCCGCCGACCGGCCCGGATGGTACCACGCCGGCGCCTCGCGGGCGACCATCAGCTTGTCGACCGGTGCGCCCAGCGCCGTCAGCACCGCCTCCGCATCGGCCTTGGCGTCGTAGAGATCGACGGCGCGCCGGGTGCCGGTCCATTCGCGCCGCGCCGTCGCGCCGATGCGCACCGCGCCCGCCTGCAGGCTCTCCTCGCCCGGCTCGCCGCCGTGGAAGACCGGGCCGACCTCGAACAGACCGAGATCGCCAAACCCGCGCGCCTGGTTGCGCGCTGCCGCCGCCAGCAGCCCCGGCAGCAGGCTCGGGCGCATGTCCGACATCTCCGACGAGATCGGGTTCTCCAGCTTCAGCGCCGCCCCGCCGCCGCCGAAGAGCTGCGCCTCGGTGGCCGAGACGAAGGAGTAACTGACCACCTCGTTGAGCCCGAGACCGGCAAGCTGGCGCCGGGTCTGGCTCTCGCGCCGCTGCTGCGCGGTCAGCGTCGGGGCGATCACACCGCTATGGGTGCGCCTGAGCGGTTTGATCTCCAGCTTGCTCAAGGACGCGATGCGGGCGATCTCCTCCACCAGGTCGGCCTCGCCCTGCACGTCCGGGCGCCAGCTTGGCGGCGAGACCGCGAGCGCGTCGTCGGGCAGCGCCGGCATCGCCCCCATCGCCAGCGCCGCCGCGGCCGCCGCCGCCTCGATCGGATCGACGACTTCGAAGCCGAGCGCGGTGAGGATGCGGATCTGCTCCTCGCGGCTGATCTCCATCCCGACCAGCCCGGCCACCCGCTCGGGGTGCAGGGCGTAGCTGCGCCGGGTGTCCGGCACGCTGCCGGCGGTCACCACCTCCGAGGGCTCGCCGCCGCAGAGGTCGAGGATCATCCGCGTCGCCAGCTCCATGCCGACGGGGGTGAAATCCGGGTCGACTCCGCGCTCGAACCGGTAGCGGGCGTCGGAATTGATCCGCAGCTTGCGCCCGCTGGCAGCGGTGCGGACCGGGTCGAAATAGGCCGCTTCGATGAACACGTTGACGGTCTCGGCGGTGCAGCCAGAATGCAGCCCGCCCATTATGCCGCCGATCGCCTCCGGCCCGGCATCGTCGCAGATCATGGTCATCGCGTCGTCGAATTCGTAGCTCTTGTCGTCGAGCGCCATCAGCGACTCGCCCGGCCGGCTGAGCCGCACATGGATGTCGCCCTTGACCTTGTCGGCGTCGAACACGTGCAGCGGCCGGTTGCGGTCATAAGTGACGAAGTTGGTTATGTCGACCAGGGCCGAGATCGGCCGCAGCCCGATGGCCCTGAGCCGTTTCTGCAGCCAGCCCGGCGACGGGCCGTTCGTCACCCCGCGGATGTAGCGGCCGACGAAGAGCGGGCAGGCCTTGTCGGCAACGTCGTCCTTCAGGGTCACCTCGATCGGGCTCTCGAAGGTCCCCGGCACGGTCTCGATCTGCGGTGTGATCAGCTCGCCGATGCCCCGCGCCGCCAGGTCGCGGGCGATGCCGCAAATGCCCAGCGCGTCGGGGCGGTTGGGGGTGACGGCGATCTCGATCATCGGGTCGTTCAGCCCGGCATAGTCGATATAGGGCACGCCCATCGGGGCGTCGTCGGTCAGCTCGATCACCCCGGTGTGGTCGTCCGAGATCATCAGCTCGCGCTCCGAGCACAGCATGCCGTTCGACTCGACGCCGCGGATCACCCCCGGCTTGAGATCGACCCCGGTGCCGGGGATGTGCATCCCTGGCGCGGCGAAAACGCCGATCATGCCGGTGCGCGCATTCGGCGCGCCGCAGACGACCTGGATCTCCTCGGAGGGCCGGCCGGGCCCGTTCGGCCAGGTTTCGACCCGGCATAAGCGCAGCTTGTCGGCATTCGGGTGCTGAACCGCCTCGATCACCCGGCAGACGGTGAAGCCGCCAAGGGTCTCGGCCGGATCCTCGACCCCCTCGACCTCGAGGCCGAGATCGGTCAGGGCGGCGAGGATCTCTGCAAGCGGTGCGGTCGTGTCGAGGTGGTCCTTCAGCCAGGACAGGGTGAATTTCATGCTAGCGCCACGCTGTTGCCGGGTTCGTCACGGGATGGTTTGCGGGTTCCTTAGCGGATACCTCCGCAGCCCGGAAGGGGCTGCGTGTTTGTCGCAATGCCACCAAAAGGGGTGCTCTCTCCACAAATTCACCAAAAAGATGTTACAGGTTATTCTCGAATCTCGTGTGCGGCGCGTTTCGGTGCGCTCGCTGTGAAAGATATATGAGAGGTGCAGGGGGCAGACATGATCCGGGAGTTCATCACAGATCGACGGGGCGCGATCGTGACCGACTGGATTGTGCTCAGTGCCGGGATCGTGCTGCTCGGAATGTTCGTGAGCTATGCGGTGCTGTTTGATTCCGGCGGCTACCTCATGGCTGAGTTCGAGACCCTGAACGAACAGGAGCTCGAGGCCGGCATGGCCGGCGCCGCGACCCTGGCCGCCAGCACCGGAAGCACCAGCACCGGGAGCATAGACACCGCCCGGCCCGCCATTCAATAGCGATATCCGCAAAGCTTGACGTCGCGCCGGCGCTGTAACCGGCGTCGGGTTTATGTCGACAGCCCCCCATGCAGGGTCGGCATGTCGAGCGCCGCAAAGCCGTAGTGGCGCAACCAGCGCAGGTCGAAGTCGAAGAAGGCACGCAGGTCGGGGATGCCGTATTTCAGCATCGCGATGCGGTCGATCCCCATGCCGAAGGCGAAGCCTTGGTAGACGGTCGAGTCGACCCCCGCCGCATCGAGGACCTTCGAGTGTACCATGCCCGAGCCGAGGATCTCCATCCAATCGTCGCCCTCGCCGATCTTCAGCTGCCCGCCAGCCCATGAGCAGCGGATGTCGACCTCGGCCGACGGCTCGGTGAACGGGAAGTGCGAGGCGCGGAAGCGAAGCTCCACCCCCTCGACCTCGAAGAAGGCGCGGCAGAACTCCTCCAGCACCCATTTGAGGTTGGCCATCGAGATGTCTGTGTCGATCGCGAGTCCCTCGACCTGGTGGAACATCGGCGTGTGGGTCTGGTCGTAGTCGCAGCGGTAGACCCGGCCCGGCGCGATCACCCGGCAGGGCACGCCGTGGGCTTCCATGTAGCGGATCTGCACCGGCGAGGTGTGGGTGCGCAGCACGTTCGGCGCCCGCGCATCGCCCTCGGCCCGGGCCATGAAAAAGGTGTCGTGCTCCTGCCGCGCCGGATGCTCGGGCGGGATGTTGAGGGCGTCGAAATTGTACCAGTCGGTCTCGACCTGCGGCCCTTCGGCGACCGCGAAGCCCAAGTCGGCGAAGACCGCGACCACCTCCTCGGTCACCTGGCTGACCGGGTGCATGGTGCCTTGGGCCTTGGGGCGCGGGGCGAGGGTGACGTCGAGCCACTCCGCCTCTAGCCGCTTCGCCAGCGCCGCGTCGGCCAGCGCCGCCTTGCGCGCGGCGATGGCGGCGTTGATCTCGTCCTTCAGCGCATTCAGCCGCGGCCCGGCCCGCTGGCGCTCCTGCGGGGTCATCCGGCCCAGCTCGCGCATCATCAGGCTGATCTCGCCCTTCTTGCCGAGCGCACCGACGCGCAGTGCCTCGATCGCCGCCTCGTCGGCGGCCTCGGCCACCTGGCCCAGATATCTCGCGCGGACGGCGTCCAGATCCTGCATGGTCTTACCCTCGGCTTCGCTTGCCGGGGTGGTACTCAGGCGCAGGCCGAAATGCAAGGCGCCGCTGTCAGACCAGCACCAACAGGAACCGCATCGCCACGACGGCGAGGAAGGTGGCGAAGGCCAGCTCCAGCTTGCGCCGCGAGATGCCATGGGCCAGGCGCACGCCCCAAGGCGCGGCGAGCACGCTGGCCGGCACGATCACCGCCGCGCTGAGAGCAGCGAGACATAGCCGAGCGAGCCCGGCGGCAGCCCGCTCGCCCCCCAACCGGCCCAGACGAACCCCAGCGCGCCGGGAATGGCGATCATCGGCCCGAACCCCGACGAGGTGGCCACCACCTGGCGGATCGGCCGGCCGTAGAGGGTCATCATCATGGTCACGAAGGCGCCGCCGCCGACGCTCATCAGGATCGAGATGGTGCCGATGAACACCCCATAGAGGCCGCGCCATGGATGGCCGGGGATCGCGTCGCCGAGGCGCCATCTCTCGCGGCCGAAATAGAGCTTCAGCGACATCAGGGTTGCTGCCCAGGCCCAGACCGCGGTCAGCACCGTCTGGTCCGAAAACCGCGCCACCAGCCAGCATCGAGCGGAGGACGGCAACATCGACTGCGCCCCTGGCCTTGTCCGAGACGAACGAACGTAGCGAGGTCGGCACGATCACCGCCAGGGTGGTGCCGACGCAAAGATGCATTCGCACCGCCTCGTCGACCCCGACGGCGGAAAAGAGCTCGTAGAGGATCGGCACCATGATGCCGCCGCCGCCGACCCCCAGCAGCCCGGCCAGAAGGCCCATGACCAGCCCGCCGGCCAGCAGAATCGCGAGCAGCAGCACAAGCTCGCCCGCCGGAAGTTCGATATCCACTCTCCCCTCCTCTCCGCTCCCCCGGGGGTGCCAGCGCGCCGCGGGGGCGGCGCCAGGGCGGGTGGGTAGGCGCGCGGGCGCCCTAGCCCATCGCCTCCAACTCGTCGATGAAGCCCTCGATCAGGCTCAGTCCCTTGTCCCAGAAGGCCGGGTCCGAAGCGTCGAGGCCGAACGGGGCTAGGAGCGCCTTGTGGTGCTTCGAGCCGCCCGCCGCCAGCATGTCGAAATACCGGTCCTGGAAGCCGTCGCCACCCTGCTCGTAGACCGCATAAAGCGCGTCCACCAAGCCGTCGCCGAAGGCGTAGGCATAGACATAGAACGGCGAGTGGATGAAATGCGGCACATAGGCCCAGAAGGTCTCGTAGCCTTCGCCAAGGTTCACCGCCGGGCCGAGGCTCTCACCCTGCACCGCCATCCAGATCTCGCCGATCCGGTCCGCGGTCAGCTCGCCCTGGCGCCGCTCGTCATGGATTCGGCGCTCGAACTCGTAGAACGCAATCTGCCGCACCACGGTGTTGATCATGTCCTCGACCTTGCCGGCCAGCAGCGCCTTGCGCCGACCCAAGTCGGGGTCGGCCGCCAATAGCTTGCGGAAGGTCAGCATCTCGCCGAACACGCTGGCGGTCTCGGCCAGGGTTAGCGGGGTCTGGCTCAAGAGCTCCCCCTGCCCTGCCGCCAGGCGCTGGTGTACCCCGTGGCCGAGCTCGTGCGCCAGGGTCATGACGTCGCGCGTCTTGCCGAGATAGTTCAGCATCACATAGGGGTGCACGTCGGTGACGCAGGGATGGGCGAAGGCCCCCGGCGCCTTGCCGGGCTTGACCCCGGCGTCGATCCAGCCCCTGTCGAAGAACGGCTCGGCCAGCTCTGCCATGCGGGGCGAGAAACCGGCATAGGCCTCCAGCACCGTCGCCTTCGCCTCACCCCAAGGCACCACCCGGTCATCGGTCTCCGGCAACGGCGCATTGCGGTCCCAGTAGTCGAGCCGCTCCAGCCCCAGCCACCCCGCCTTCATCGCGTAGTAGCGGTGCGACAGCCGCGGATAGGCCGCCTGCACCGCCACCCTGAGCGCTTCGACCACCTCTGGCTCGACGTCGTTGGCGAGGTGCCGGCCGTGGTCGGGGCTCGGCATCTTGCGCCAGCCGTCCTCGATCTCCTTTTCCTTCACTAGGGTGTTGGTGATGCGGGAGAACAGGTTGAGATTCTTCATCAGCACCGCCGCCAGCGCCTCGCCGGCGGCCTGCCGGCGGCCGCGGTCCGGGTCCGACAAGAGGTTCAGCGTCGCCTCCAGCCCAAGCGGCGCCTCCTCGCCGGCGACATCGAATGTCAGCCTGGCCATGGTCTCGTCGAACAGCCGGTTCCAGGCGGTGGCGCCGACCACCGACTGGTCGTGCAGAAACTTCTCCAGCTCGTCCGAGAGCTGGTGCGGCCGCATCGCCCGCAAGCGATCGAGCCAGGGCTTGTAGCGGCTCAGCTCGGCGCTCTCATCGAGCGCCACCCCCAGCACCCCGGCCTCCACCCGGTTCAGCTCCAGGGTGAAGAACACCAGCGGCTGGGTCAGCACCGTGACCCGCCCCTGCATGTCGCCGAGGAACTTTCCGCGCTCCGGATCGTCGGTCTTCTGATAGTAGCGCAGGACCGCATAGGACATGATCCGGCCGAGGGTCTGGTCGATCTCCTCGTAGTCGGCCATCGCCGTCGCCAACCCGGCGCCGCCGAGCCCGGCCAGCTTGCCCTCGTAGCGCTCGGCGAAACCATGGCAGGCGGACTCGGCCCGGGTCAGGTCTGCGTCGAGCTCGGGGCTGTCGGCTGCCGGGTAGAGGTCCGAGAGGTCCCATTCCGGCAAGGCCCCCAGGTCGCGGCCACTACTACCGCCACTGCCCCCGGCCGTCTCGCGCAGGCCATCGCGGATCAGGGGCAGGAGGCAGGGATTCGGTGGGGGCGTCATGTCCGGGGACTCCTTCGCGTTGCGGAACCCCACAGATAGGGCAAGCGAAGCGGTGCGGAAACCCCGGCCGTCAGGTCTTGATGCCGCCCTCCGGCTCCGCCTCTTCCTTCGGCGGCAGCGGCGGGGCGTCGTCGCGGCGCCGGATGATGATGTCGCCGTTCGGCAGGATCTCGGGCCGCTGGTAGTATTCCAGGTTGTCGATCCCCTCCAGCACCTCTAGGGTGTCGAGGAACTCGTCGAGCGCCGGGCACATCTGCTCCATCAGCTCGCGAAAGGCCTCGTCGATCTCCTTGCCGAGATCCCGGCCCTTCTCCTCCCAGTCATTGCCGCTCTGGGCCGGTGTGACCGCGAGGCCCGCAGCCAGGGCCGTCAGTGCAAGAAACCGTCCGATCCGCATCGCGATCCTCCGCGTCTTCCCTGCCCGCGGCCATGCAAAAGCAAACCGCCCCGCACAGATGGTGTGCAGGGCGGTGCTGTTCAATGCGCCGGAACCCGGCGCCGATCGCCTTAGTTGCCGAGGGTGATCTCGACCCGGCGGTTGAGCGGCTCGCGCACGCCGTCGCCAGTCGCGACCGCAGGCTCGTTCTCCGAACGGCCGGCCAGGGTCATCATGCCCGGGTTGAGGCCGCGTTCGGCAAGGCCGTTGGCGACGCGGTTGGCGCGGCGCTCCGACAGGCCCTGGTTGTACCCGACCGAGCCGGCCCGGTCGGCGTGGCCGACCAGCGATAGCGCCGAGGTGCCCATGGAGTTGACCGCGGCCACCACCTCGTCCAGCGTCGCGCGGGCGACGTCGGTGAGGCTGGTCATGTCGAAGCCGAAGTAGACGATGAAGTTCTTCGGACCCTGCGGGGCGCAGGCCGCCAGAGCCTCGTCGAGCCAGGCACGCGCATCCTCAAGCGGCACGCAGAACTTCGAGCCGGCGGCGTCGCCGCGGAGCGCTTCGAGGTACTGGTCCCACATTGCCTGGGCGCGGGCGCACTCGGCCGGCCGCGCGTCCTTGTTGGCATTGATCGTCGCCACGACCTCGTCGTAGAGCGAGCTGGCCTCGCCGTTGATGCCGAGCTCCGTCGGAGTCCAAGGCAGCGGGGTCACGCCGGCCTCGGCCTGCTTGGCCTTGGCAAAATAGGCAGTCGAGTTCATCCACAGCACGTCGTTCGCAGCGCGCTTGGCAACGCCGGTGTACTCGCTGGCGAGCGCGCCATTGAAGCCGTCGCCCCCGTGCGAGCCTTTCAGATAGGGCTCCGCGCCGAAGGTCGCCCCCAGCGACGAACCGGGCAAGTTCGAGCACCCAGCAATCGCGAGCGCTGAGACACCCAGCATCATGCAGGTTACAGTCCGCATCCCTCTCTCCGTTCGATTTTGGGCGACGCGGGTGTGCGTGCCCTCGATTCAATCTCTCTCCGGCTGCGACACCGGCTTGACGCTGCCTGATTTGGCACGGTCATCCCGAAAGCTCAACGGCCAACCGAGCAAAATTCGCCAGACCGAGGTATTTCGCACACGTAGTAACACTTTAACAACAGTGAAGGCCGATACCTGAGCCAGGCGCCCTGCCGGCACCGCGCCAAATGCCGCAGCGGCCACGGGAATACCGAAACCGGGTAAGAAACGGCTGGGCGCGACCGAGTGAAATGATGGATCGCAAGATACTCGTCATCGACGATGATCCGCAGCAACGGCGGCATCTTGCGGCCATCCTCTCCCCCTTCGGCTATGTGACGGAGAGCGCCTCCGGCGGAATCGAGGCGGTCCAGCGCCTGTGCACCGCCCGCCAGGCGCGAATCAGCCTCGCGCTGCTCGACCTGAACATGCCCGATCTCGACGGCATCAAAGGTGCTGGAGAGGGTGCGCGCCGCCGGCGTCGGACTGCCGATCCTGGTGTTGACCTCGGACGGCTCGGTCTCGCGCGCGGTCTATGCGATGCGGGCCGGCGCCAACGACTTCATCGTCAAGCCGGCCGCGCCGGAGCGGCTCGACGTCTCGATTCGCAACGCGCTGGCGCTCTGCAACCTGTCGCACGAGGTGCAGCGGCTCAGCCGCGAGGCCGAGAACCGGCTCGGCTTCGAGGATCTGATCGCGTTCAGCCCGGCAACCCGCGACGTGATCGCGCTGGCGCGCCGGGTCGCCCGCTCAGACATGCCGGTGCTGATCGAAGGCGAATCCGGCACCGGCAAGGAGGTGTTCGCCCGCGCCATTCACGGCTCGAGCGATCGCGACGGGGCGCCCTTCGTCGCCGTCAACTGCGGCGCCCTGCCGGCGGCGCTGGTCGAATCGATCCTGCTCGGCCACGAGAAAGGCTCCTTCACCGGCGCAACCGAGCGGCGCAAGGGCAAGTTCCAGGAGGCCACCGGCGGCACCCTGTTCCTCGACGAGATCGGCGAGCTGCCGCTCGACGCCCAGGTCAAGCTGTTGCGTGCGATCCAGACCGGGGAGATCGATCCGGTGGGCGCGGCCGGGCCGGTGAAGGTCGACATCCGGCTGATCTCGGCGACCAACCGCGACCTCCGGGCGATGATCGCCGAGGGCGCCTGCCGCGAGGACCTCTATTACCGGGTCAGCGTCTTCCCGCTGGTCCTGCCGCGGCTGCGCGAGCGGCGCGAGAACATACCGGGCCTTGCGCAGATGTTTCTGGCCCGCGCGACCGCGGCCGATGACATGGTCATCGAGGGCTTCTCCACCGCCGCGATGGAGACGATTTGCCGCGCCCCCTGGCCGGGCAATGTGCGTTAGCTGCAGAACACCATCCAGCGGGCGGTGATCCTAGCCGACGGCACCCTGATTCGGCCGCAGGACCTGCCCGGCCTCGATCCGGTTGCGCCGGGCGCCCCGGCCCGGGAGGCGCCCGCAGGATGCGCCGCCGGAGCCACCACAGGCGTCAACGGTACTGCACGCCCCTGCGCCGCCGCCATGCCGGCCGCGGGTCAGGCTGCGGATCCGGAGGTGGATCCGGCAGCGCAGCACCCGTTCCTGACCGGCGATGGCCACATCCGGCGCCTGTTCGACATCGAGGCCGACGCCATCGCCCTGGCGCTTTCGCTCTACCGCGGCCGCATGGCCGAGACCGCCCGACGCCTGGGCATCGGCCGCTCGACGCTCTATCGCAAGATCGGCGACTTGCAGCTAGACAAGACCAGACACTGACCGTTGTCAGCGCGGCTCGCCTCCCAGATCGACCGAGACCGGGAAGTGGTCGGAGGCGTCCAGCAGCGCCCGGTGCAACTCTGCATCGGCGCGGCATTCCGGATCGTCGATGGGGTGCCAGATCCGCCAGGTCGGGCGGATCCGCGCCGCCAGCTCCGGGGTGAGCCAGATGAAATCGACCAGCGCGGCGAGATCGGGCTGCCCCTCGTCGTCATAGAACCGCGCCGTCGCTGGGGTCGGGCCGGAGGCGGGCAGCCGGGCCGGATCGAACGCGTTGCAGAGGTGCCGCTCGGGCCGGGCCGGGTCGCCGGCGATCAGCTCGATGATCGACGGACCCGCCCCGGTCGCGTAGCCCGGCCCATCGTTGAAATCGCCGAGCAGGACCAGCTCGTCGCCCGTCGCCATGTGCTCTTCCAGCCGGGCGCGCAGCCAGACCGCCTCGGCATACTGCCGGCGCCGGTTGGCCGCCTCGCGGCGCCGCCGCTCTTCCGGCGTGCCCGGGCCCAGCGCCGCCCGGGACTGCAGGTGCAGAGCGATCAGCCGGAACGTCATCCCGGTGACCCGGTCCTCAACCTGCGCCTCCAGCGGCGGCTTCAGGAACTGGTGCAGGGCGATGCCGCCGTCCTAGCGCCGCGGAAGCACCCCGTCGAATCGGGGCGCGCCGAAGGGCAGTGCTCCGGTCGCGGCTTTGCGTTCGTCGAGCAGCTCGCCCATCGGCGCATGCCGGGCGTCGATCCGCTCCGGGTCGTAAAGCAGCGCGATCTCCTGCTCGGTCGGGCTCTCGAAGCCGATCAGCGCCGCCCGCTGGAGAAGGGAAAACCGTGGGCGAAGTTCTCCAGCTCGGCGGCGCAGGACTGGCGGCTGCCCTCGTTTGGCGCCTCGACGATGGCGTAGCAATCGGCGTCGATACGGCCGAGCATCGCGGCAATCGCCTCGGCCTGCCGATGCCTGGTGACCTCGGGCAGTAACGCCGACCGGCCATCGTCGATCAGCCGGCCCTGCCGGTCGAACAGCCGGGCGAACCAGGCGACGTTGTAGCAGGCGATGCGCAGGCTGGGCATCGGTGTGGTCTACCCTCGCTGACGCGACATGGTCTGTCCTCGCTGGCGCGACGGGACCACCGGCCCAGCCCTCAGCCGGGCAGCATGCCAAGCGCCGAGAGGTACAGATCCAGCAGCGCCTCTTCTTCCTGGCGCTCCTCGGTCGGCTTCTTGCGCAGGCCGACGACCTTGCGGATGGTCCTGGTATCGAAGCCGTTGGCCTTGGCTTCGGCATAGACCTCCTTGATCTGGTCGGCGACTTCCTTCTTCTCCTGATCGAGCCGCTCGATGCGCTCGATCACCGCCTTGAGCTGACCGGCAGCGACGGTGGTGGTGGAGACGGTCTCGTCCATCGTTCCTCCCTAGTTTCCCTGGCCAATCTGCCGGCGCTCAATGATGGTCCGGGTGGCTGTGCTTGAAGGCTTCCTTCTGCGCCTCAGTGGCCTCGGTCTGGTACTTGTCGCGCCAGTCGTCATAGGGCATGCCGTAGACGGTCTCGCGCGCCTCGTCCCGGTCGATCTCGACCCCCTGCTCGGCGGCGGCTTCCTGGTACCAGCGGCTGAGGCAGTTGCGGCAGAAGCCGGACAGGTTCATCAGGTCGATGTTCTGCACGTCGGTGCGCTCGCGCAGATGGTCGCGCAGGCGGCGGAACACGGCGGCCTCGACCGCGGTGACGTCTAGTTCGGGCATCTCGGTCTCCTCTCCGTTTCCCCCAGCATATGGCGCATCGGCCGGCCGCCCTCAAGCGCGCTTGAGTTCGCCGTTCAATTGCTCGACCGCCACGCGGATCATCGGCGCTAGGCGGGTCGCCCAATCGGCCTGGGCGTCGGGGCTCTCGATCAGGTCATTGCGCAGCTCGATCAGCACATGCGGGAAGCCCCGGCTGGTCCCGTGGGTCCACATGCAGTCGCCGTAGAGCTCGCCGTTGTAGGGCTCGTTGTTGCCAACGACGAGATCCCCGTCGGCCCGGAGCCGGGCCAGCAGCGGCCTGAGCAGCCGGTCGTCCTTATCCCACAAGAGCCCGACATGCCAAGGCCGCCACTCACGCCCCTTGAACTGCGGGGTGAAGGAGTGGATCGAGACCAGGACCGGGGTCTGGCCGGCCTCCTGGATTTCCGCCAGTGCCTCCCGGATCGCCGCATGGTATGGTCGATGGTACGCCTGCTTGCGACGCTCGATCTCGGCCGCATCAATGTGGCGGTTGCCCGGGATGATGGTGCCGTCGGAGATCCGCATCACTAGGGTCGGGTCGTCCTCGCCCCGGTTCGGGTCGATCACCAGCCGCGAATAGGTCGAGAGGATCGCCCCGGCGCCGAGCCGCGCCGCCAGTCCCAAGGTGACGCCCCGCGCGCCCACGTCCCAGGCGATGTGGCGGTTCATCTCGTCGGCCGGCAAGCCGAGATCTCCGATCTCCGGTGGCACCGCATTAAGCGCATGGTCGCAAAAGAGCAGCAGCGAGGTCAACGCCGTCGGGCCGCTGCCGGGAGAGATATGCTCGACGGGGTGGAACTCGGTCATCGGTCGGTGCTGCGGGCTGGTGTCGGATCGGCGGGACAGGAGCGAACCGGGACGGAGCCGGCGCCGGCGGACCCTAGTCTTTCTCCACCGCCGGAAACAAGGGCGCAACCCGGTGACCCTTCGTTTTCTTGCAACCGCCGCGTCTAGAGGTGCATATCCGGGCGCAAGCCAATCTGAGGACAACAACGGAAGGCCGAGCCATGCGCCGCAATCGGTATGTCAAGATCGTCGCCACCGTCGGGCCGGCCTCGGGCTCGCGCGAGATGCTGCTGAAGCTGTTCGAAGCGGGCGTCGACGTGTTCCGCCTCAACATGAGCCACGGCACCTAAGAGGGCATCGCAAAGAGCCACGCGCTGATCCGCGAGATCGAGCACCAGACCAAGCGGCCAATCTGCATCCTCGTCGACCTGCAGGGGCCGAAGCTGCGCGTCGGCCGCTTCGCCGATGGACCGGTGATGCTGACGCCCGGCCAGACGTTCCGCTTCGATCTCGCCGATGCCCCAGACGACGGGGCGCTGGTTCAGCTCCCGCATCCGGAAATCTTCGCCGCCCTCAAGCCAGGCGCCAAGCTGCTGGTCAACGACGGAAAGATTCGGCTCACCGTCTCGTCCTGCACCGCCGAGAGCGCCGGCTGCCGGATCATGGTCGGCGGCGAGATCTCCAGCAACAAGGGGGTGAACGTGCCGGATGTGGTGCTGCCGCTGGCGGCACTGACCGAGAAGGACCGGCGCGACCTCGATTTCACCCTCAGCCTCGGCATCGACTGGCTGGCGCTCAGCTTCGTGCAGCGGCCCGAGGATGTGATCGAGTTGCGCAAGGTGCTCGCCGGGCGCAACGCCGCGATCATGGCCAAGATCAAGAAGCCCGCCGCGGTCGATCGCTTCGAAGACATCCTGCGCGAGGTTGACGTCATCATGGTGGCGCGCGGCGACCTCGGCGTCGAGATGCCGGTGGCCGAGGTGCCGCCGCTGCAGAAGCGGATGATCGGCGCATGCCGCCGCGCCGGCAAGCCGGTGATCGTCGCCACCCAAATGCTGGAGAGCATGATCACCGCACCTAGGAACGGCGGTGAGAAGGTCGTCCACGGTAGCGGCGGGATGATCCCGCTGCGGGCGGCGCAGTAGTCGTCCGCCCTTGACCTTCCTGCGGGCTGCAGGGAGGGCGGGAGGATCATCACCGTGGACA
>Ga0209255_1000138_pt1 | contig 14162 bp, 10 predicted proteins | sample WorMetvaBAHAMAS2_FD_187394 | JGI IMG/M metagenome (GOLD analysis project Ga0209255, IMG submission 187394) | Marine gutless worms symbiont microbial communities from Max Planck institute for Marine Microbiology, Germany - Olavius vacuus... | ecosystem: Host-associated > Annelida > Digestive...
CACCGGGGGATTTCCCAGGAGCACCTGCCCTTGTATCTGGGCTTTTTCGAGTTCGTCCACAACGCCAAAAACCGCAGCATAGGACTCATGGATTCCCTTCTCGGTTTGCTGCTACGTTAGCAGTCTGGAATCCATAAAGAGCCTATACATTATGTAATCGGACAGCCACTTGTGCTTCAGCATAATGGAAGCGAGATTATAACGCACGTGAAGGACGCGGATATGCCATCGAAACGCCCCCTCGGGGTGATCTTTCTATCCTGGTTGCTCCTCCTGCCACTCGCCGGTATCGCCGGCACCGGCGACGATCTGCGGGCACGTTTGGAGCAGCTACGGGACTACAGTAAACCGACCATTGTGGGGGCCCCCCTGGTGTCCGTAGGGCTTCTCGATGATTTTTACCGCCGCCGCGACAATCGTTACATCTGGCACAGCAACCGGCAGGTCGAAGATCTGCTGCGCCTGGTGGAACACAGTATCGATGAGGGCTTCCAACCGAGCGATTTTCACGCCGGAGAGATCGTCGCCACCATGAAAGGTCGGGAGGACCTACCCGCCTCCCTGCACGCGGACGCGGAGATCCTCCTGAGCGATAGCCTGCTGCGCCTGATCCATCACTACCGTTACGGCAAGCTCGACCCGCAACGCCTGGGCAAGCATCGGAATCACGGGAAGGGAACCTCGAACGACCTGATAGACGACCTGGAGCAGGTGGTCCGCGCGGAGGATCTACAGGTCGCAGTCGAGGATCTGACCTCCAGGCCATTCTTCTATGAACGGCTGCAGCGGAGTCTGGCACGCTATCGTCGGATCGCCGCCGCAGGCGGTTGGCCGCAGATTCCGAAGGGTCGGTCACTCAGGCCCTCCATGCGTGATTACCGCGTACCCATCATCCGCGAGCGCCTACGGGCGACGGGCGATTTCACCGGTCCCGCCTCCGATAGTCCGCTCCATGACCAGGTGCTCAAGGCCGCGGTGGTTGCGTTCCAGAAGCGCCATCATCTCGGGGCCGACGGCACCGTGGGCCCGACGACCCGAGCAGTCATGAACGTTTCCGTTGCCAAGCGGGTGAACCAGATCCGCATCAACCTGGAGCGTATGCGGTGGATCTCCGATGGGCTTCCGGACGACTTCTTGTTGGTGAACATCCCGGAACAGCGAGTCAAGCTGTTCCGTGACGGGCAGCCGGTCTGGAGCTCACGGGTTATTGTCGGGCGCCGCAAGCGGCCTACCCCCGCGTTCCGGGATCAGATGGAGTACATCGAGATCAATCCCAGCTGGACCGTTCCCCCCACCATCCTGAAGAAGGATATCCTGCCTATCGTGCGCAAAAATCCAGGGTACCTCAAAAAGAGGGGCTTGGAAGTGGTCACTCATAGTGGCAAACCCGTCTCGCTCAAGTCCGTCAATTGGAAGGTACCCGCCAAGCACTTCCCCTATCTGATTCGACAGCCGCCCGGCACCCGGAATGCCTTGGGCCAGGTCAAATTCATGTTTCCCAACCGCCATTCCGTTTATTTGCACGACACCCTGAAGCGTGGTCTCTTCAAGCAGTCTAGGCGCCTGTATAGCTCCGGTTGTGTGCGTGTCGAACATCCCTGGAAGCTCGCGGAGTTGGTTCTGAACGACCCCAAGCGCTGGAACCAGGCCCGGTTCAAGAAGATCGTTGCCTCGAAACAGACCCGCTGGATAAATCTCAAGGAGCCTCTGGCGATCGTCCTAGCCTACTGGACAGTGGAGGCGGATGCGGATAGCAAGGTCTTGTTTTGGAAAGATTTTTACACCCGGGATGCCGCTATGCTCAAGACCCTGGATGGGCGCAGTCAACTACGCATCGTGCATCGGAGGCCGATACCGCCCAAAGCGGCGACCCCCGCCCCACCAGAGGAACAAGCTCCACCGGAGGAGCAGGAGGCTGTCGAACCGCCGGTGGGGAAACCCATAATCACGCTGTTCAACCTTTTCCCGCTCGATTCAACCCCCCGCAAAGGGCCGCTGGACGTGCACTGACACGGGAAAGCGCCCACGACCTTTCGACTGCGAAATCGAGGGACCGGTCAGATTTCCCGCTCGCTTTCGTTAAAGAGGCCCCTATTCGCCTCAAGCAAGCGGAAAATCTTATCTTTTGTCCCTCGATCCCGCACTCTCCGAAGCCGGATCTCAGCCGATCCCCATGGCCGCCTTGAGTGCCAATCGATGGGCATGGAGCGTGGGCTCGGTATAGCCGTTGGGAACTTCCAAGCCCTTGAAGATCAGATCCGCAGCGGCCTGAAAGGCGACGCCGTCAAAACCCGGTGCCATAGGCCGATACAGGGGATCGGCCGCGTTCTGACCGTCCACCACCTTGGCCATGCGCTTCAGGGTCTCCATGACCTGATCCTTGTCCACGATACCGTGACGGAACCAGTTGGCAACGTGCTGGCTGGAGATGCGCAGGGTGGCGCGATCCTCCATGAGGCCGATGTCGCTGATATCCGGTACCTTGGAGCAGCCCACCCCCTGGTCGATCCAACGCACAACATAGCCCAGGATACCTTGGCAGTTATTGTCCAACTCCTGCTGGATCTCCACCGGGGTCCAGGTCGGATCGGCGACCGGGAACCGGAGGATGGTATCCAGGCCGGCACGACGGCCACCGGCGGCAAGCTCCGTCTGGCGTGCCGCCACGTCCACCTGATGGTAGTGCATGGCATGTAGGGTCGCCGCGGTAGGGGACGGCACCCAGGCACAGCTCGCACCGGCCTGGGGGTGGACCTGTTTGGTCCGGACCATGGCGCGCATCTCGTCCGGCATGGTCCACATGCCCTTGCCGATCTGGGCCCGCCCGCGCAGACCACAGGCCAAGCCCACGTCCACGTTCCAGTCCTCGTAGGCGAGCAGCCAGGGGCTGGTCTTCATGTCGCCCTTGCGCAGCATGGGACCCGCCTCCATGGCGGTGTGCATCTCGTCACCGGTACGGTCCAGGAACCCGGTGTTGATGAAGATGACGCGCTCGCGGGCAGCCCGGATGCATTCTTTGAGATTGACCGTAGTGCGCCGTTCCTCATCCATGATGCCGATCTTGAGGGTGTTGCGGGCGAGGCCCAAGGCGCCCTCGATGCGCGCGAAAAGCTCCACCGCCAAGGCGACCTCTTCGGGGCCATGCATCTTGGGCTTGACGATGTAGATACTCCCGGTCCGCGAGTTCTTGCAGGTACCGGACCCCCGCAAGTCGTGCATGGCCGCCAGGACGGTCATCATGGCATCGAGCATGCCCTCGAACACCTCCTCGCCGGCAGCCGTGAGTACCGCGTCATTGGTCATGAGATGGCCCACGTTGCGCACCAGCATCAGGCTGCGTCCGGGCAGGGTGAGCTTGGAACCGTCCGGCGCCGTAAAGTCGCGGTCCGCCTCCAGCGTCCGCTCGATGGATTTGCCGCCCTTTTGAAAGCTCGCCTTGAGGTCGCCCTTCATGAGGCCCAGCCAATTACGGTAGACCGCAATCTTATCCTGAGCGTCCACGGCGGCGACCGAATCTTCGCAATCCTGGATCGTGGTAACGGCCGCCTCCAAGACCACGTCCTTCACCCCCGCGGGGCTGTCCTTACCGACCGGGTGGGTGGGGTCGATCCGGATTTCGATGTGCAGACCATTGTGGACCAGCAGGATCGACTCGAGGCGCCCATTGCCTTGGCGGGAGCCGGCGAAGGTGCCGGCGTCCGCGAGCGATGTCTCACCGCCTCCCGCCAGGGTAACGACCAGTCGGCCCGCCGCCACCCGGTAGCCGGTTACCTGAGCGTAACGACCCTCGGCGAGCGGGACCGCTTGGTCGAGAAAGTCGTTGGCGTACTCGATCACCTTGGCGCCGCGCACCGGATTATAGGCACTGCCGCACTCCGTACCGCCATCCTCGGGCAGGACATCGGTACCATAGAGGGCGTCGTACAGGCTGCCCCAGCGGGCATTGGCGGCATTCAGGGCATAACGGGGGATGCTCACGGGGACCACCAGCTGGGGACCCGCGATCCGGGCGATTTCCACATCCACATGCTCGGTGCCGATTGCGAAGTCCTCACCCTCGGGGACCAAATAGCCGATCTCCTCCAGAAAGGCCCGGTAGGCCGCGGGGTCCGCGGCCGGCCCCGGGTTCTGCCGGTGCCACTGGTCGAGGCGGGCCTGGAGTGCGTCGCGTTTGGCCAGCAATTCCCGGTTGCGGGGCGTGAGCTCGCGCACGATCTCCCCGAAAGCGATCCAGAACCGATCCGGATCCACCCCGGTGCTGGGGGCGATTTCTTCCTTCACCAGGTCATAGAGGGGTTTGGCGACGCGCAGGCCGCCCACATCGATGCGTTCGATCATAGTGTTGTCCGTTTTGTACAAGAGTCACCGACCACCTGCATAGCAGGTAGCTCGAAGGAAGCCCCCAACAGAGGCTATGCGGGGCTACTGAGATTCATCGTTGGAGAATGTTTCCGGTCAGGAGCCCGAAATATCGTCGCCGAAAATTCTATCGGAGCTGCCGCAATGCCGTTCAGATTTTTGCCCTGGCCGGCGACCGTTCGCGGAGCAGGGGAGCTGTCGATGTCATGCAGGCGATGTCACTTGCGGACACGGAAATGGTAGGGCATCCTTGCCCCACACGGCTACCTTGAATGTTTCGAGGTGCCCTCAAACATGGCAACAAATCGAGCATTTCATACAAAGGTGAATCATGGACGCCCTGGAGCGCATCGACCAACAGGTCAAAAACAATCCCGTCGTCATCTTCATGAAGGGAACCCCCCAGTTCCCGATGTGCGGCTTTTCCATGCGGGCGGCCAAGGCACTCTCGGAGTGCGGGGTTCCCTTTGCCCATGTAAACGTCCTTCAGGATCGGGAGATCTTCGAGAATCTACCGCGTTACGCCGATTGGCCCACCTTTCCCCAGATCTATGTGGACGGTGAATTGATCGGCGGCTGTGACATCACGCTCGAGCTGCACGCCAGCGGAGAACTCAAGACCATGCTGGAAAAAGCGGCGGCGCGCAAGGATACCGCGGCGGACGAGGGTTGAATCGCATTCGCCGCTCTGCGACGGATCCATAAGCGTCGTGTTGCATTACGCCGCGTTCGATGGCGTGCCTGTCTGTCCGGGTGCGATCCTGGGTTATGGGGTGTTGGTTGTGGGGTCTGACGTGTTGGGTTACGGCGCGTTCAACGCTGTTTGTATTCTTCAAGATCGAGCAGCGCGCCTAACCCAACCTACATTTAATGCGGGGTCCGCGCGGGCCGGCAGCGCGGGGAGGGCATGGAGTGCAGGTTGCGTTAGGACGCCGGCATTGACCCGGCAGACGATCAGCGATCCTTTGGGCGTCGAACGCAACACGTCAAACCTCCCAAACAACGCCGAATAATTCAGGATTGCTGAGGGGTCAAACGCATGTTTGAGGCAACCAAGGTCGGCCGTACGGTCGATAAGGCATCCTTCAAGACCCAGCAGGAGGCCTTGCGCACCCAGCTCCTGGAGGTACAGCGCGAGCTCTTGCAGACCGATATCCCGGTGATCGTCCTCATCTCGGGTGTGGAGGGGGCCGGTAAGGGAGAGGTCGTCAACCGCCTCAACGAATGGCTGGATGCCCGCGGCGTGCACACCTTCGCCTTCTGGGACGAGACTGACGAAGACCGCCAACGGCCACGCTACTGGCGCTTCTGGAACGCCTCCCCCCCGCGTGGGAAATTGGCCATCCTGTTCGGTGGCTGGTACCAGACCCCATTCGAACAGTATTTCCGAGGGCTGGGCAGCGACGTCGAGCTGGATGCCGAGCTCAATCGCATCGTAGATTTCGAGCGCATGCTCATCAACGACGGCGCCCTGCTCGTCAAGTTCTGGTTCCACCTCTCGGAGCAGGACCAAAAGGCCCGCCCCGAGGAGCTTTCCCGCGACGACCACAGCCGCCGGAAGATGCTGCCGAAGAAGGGCAAATTTCATCAGCACTATCACAAATACGAGCGCATCGCCGAGCGCGTCATCCGGCATACCGACCGCGGGATCTCACCCTGGTACCTGATCGAGGCCCAGGACCGACGCTACCGGGACCTCACCGTCGGTAAGACCCTGCTGCACGCCATCAAGGTCCGCCTCAGCCAACCGCCTGCCGTGGTGTCACCCCCTACCCCCAGCCACCCCGAGCTGCCGGATGTAGCCAGTGCCCGGATCACCTTGCTCGATCAGCTCGACCTGTCCAAGTCCCTCGACCGGCAGACCTACAAGTCGGAGCTGCACGCGTTGCAGACGCAGCTCAATGAGCTGACATGGGAGGCCTACAGCAAGAAACGCTCGTTGGTGCTGGTCTTCGAGGGGGTCGACGCCAGCGGCAAGGGGGGAACCATCCGCCGCTTTACCAACGCCATCGACGCCCGCCTCTATCGGGCCATCCCCATCGCGGCCCCCACCGACGAGGAGAAGGCCCACCATTATCTATGGCGTTTTTGGCGCTATATCCCCCGCGCCGGCTATATCACCATCTACGACCGCTCCTGGTATGGCCGGGTCCTGGTGGAACGCGTCGAAGGGTTCGCCACCGATGCCGAATGGCGCCGCGCCTACGCCGAGATCAACCAGTTCGAGGAACAACTGGTCCGAAGCGGGACCATTCTGCTCAAGTTCTGGCTCCAGGTGAGCCAGGAGGAACAGCTACGCCGCTTCAAGGAGCGCGAACAGGTGCCCTACAAGCGTTTCAAGATCACGGATGAGGACTGGCGCAACCGGGAGAAATGGCCTCAATACAAGGCCGCGGTCAACGAGATGGTCGTACGTACCAGCACCGAGTATGCCGCCTGGACCCTAGTCGAGGGCGACGACAAACCCTATGCCCGTATCAAGGTACTCCGTATCCTGCGCGATACGCTCAAGGCGGCCCTCGCACGGGAGCCGGACGGCACCGGCAGCCGGATTCCCTGTGGGGTAAAGCAATCCTGAATCGATTGCAGGCGCCGGGCTTGGTGTCATTACCAGCGCTTCGGCTCGAACTCGGGCCGGTTCTTGATCTCCATCAGCTCGTCACCGACCGCCAGCACCAGAAAGCCCTGCTTCTCCGCGTAGGCGAGCACGCTCTTTTCCACACTGAGGCTGGCGAGGATCCCTACCAAAGGCAAGGCATCGTGCTCGGGAAAAAAGGTCCGGAACTCGGTGATGTCGGCCACGAAGCCGTCCACGTCGGCGACACGAAGGGTCGCCTTGGTGCTGTTGAGACAGACGCAATCGGGGGTGATCACCAGGGCGTCGAATTCCTTCACGCGCCCGTCGAGCAAACGGCGCTTGAGCCGGACCATGAGGTCATAGGCGCGTTCGTTCAGGCGCTCCTCGATGACATGGGGGAGACTCGGGGCGACCAGGTCTTCGACCAGGGTGCCCAGCTTGTTCGAGAGCGCTCCCCACTTTCTGTTCATCTCCCCAAGCTGCCGGCGCGCTTCATCTTTGAAACCGCGCATTTCGTCCTTGAAATCACTCATTTCGTCCTTGAATAGGCGCAGCTCGGCCTCCGTTTGCCGTTGCGAGTTGTAAAGCCGGTTGAACTGGACGTCGGCATTCCTGACGAAATCCTGCACGGTCTGTTCGAGGCTGTCGATGCGTTCGATGACGGCTGCCATAATCAGCTCCGGAATTTTGGAAACCAGGAATCTTGGAAACCACAGAAAATAGTCGGCTCATGGCCTGGCCCGCATAGCTTACCGGCCTGAACATCTTCATGAAATCGCCGTCCTGGTGGAATCCGCAGCTGCGCCTGTTTGCGTGGGGGCGCTGCCGTAAACGGAATTCGTATGCCAACCATGGGAGAAATCACTATGTACATCTGTCCCTGACGCTCGCCCTCTGCTCCACTTGCCTCCAGGCCGATGACGTGGAGAAGGCCGCCGACTACCGGCAAGGTCTGATGAATGTCTATGCCCATAACCTCACCCCTATGGGCAACACGGTCAAGGGCAAGACAGCGTTCGACCCCGCTGCCAACGACGAGAGCGATGCCGGCGACACCATCTGGCTCGATTGGGACAAGTTCCAAAAGAAGTACGAGGTACTGAAGGCCCAGTCCGCCAAGCTGAGCAAGGTAGCTACGGGCGGCGACGAGGCGGCCATGAAGGAGCAGTCCGGCAAGACCGCCAAGACCTGCAAGGGGTGTCACGACGACTTTAAGAACTGACAAGCTGTCCGGTTAAAAGCAATCCTGAATGATTTGGCGCGGTTTGGTGGGGAAAAATCCCTCCCGCGTCGGGACAAGCTTGACGTGTTGCGTTACGACGCCTAAAGGCTCGCTTCTCCGGTAGCATCGGTGCCAGCGTCTTCAACGCTACCGCCCAGATTACCCCTCGCGCGGCCTGTGCGGTCGATCACATGCGCGGCATAGACACCCTTGGCAATATCCTCTCTCAGGGTGGAAAGGCATGCGGGGCGCTTGAACGCCCCTTATCGAGAAGACCACCGATCGAGTTGACCGAACAACGCAGAGCCTTCAGACCGCCAGCTTTTCTCCGTCTTCGAGCTTGCGGATGCGCGGATAGAGATGCTCGGTCTCGCGCTGAATCCGGTCCATCACCAGGGCGAACATCTCCTTCGTTTCCCTGACGAATTTATCGTGGTCACGGATGGTCAGCACCTTGTGCTTCTCCGAGCACCAGTCCTTGACATAGTGGGAGAAGATCTTCCTGATTTCCACCGACCCCGAGAGGAAGCGATCGGCCGTATTCTTGATTTCTTGATCCGAGTAGGCGATGAGCTTACTGCACAGTTTCTGATCTACCAACTCGATATGTTCCTTGACGCGCCTTTTGTATTCGAAGAACACATCACGGGCGCAGGTGGTATCGCACATGGCGCGATCCTTGACGAGGTAGAGAAAAACATTGGACAGTTCCGTTATCTTGTGATTCTGGGCGTGTAGCTCGGAAAAGGTCAACATGGCATCGTGTCCTCCAAGCAGAACAAGGCCGATTAGGCGGTGTGACGGCGACCGATGGAAACCGCAAAGTTATATACCCGTCACACGTAAATATTTCGCCGCGATGCACGCCGCTCGTACCCGATAGCCGCGTTGCGACTCGTCGCAATAGGGCCTGGCTATTCCTCCTCGTCGCGCCTTGCTCTCGGGCACGATCAGCACACCTCGCTTACCAATATTCACTGTGCGACGGGTATATAATTTTAGCAAATGCGCCGAACATTCGCAGTGCACCTATTCCCCGGCGACCGTCATCCGGTCGATGAGCCAGGACCCGGTGCGGGTGCTGCCGGGAAAATCGTAGTCGTTCCCCACGGCCAGCAAGCCCTGGAACATCTGCTTGAGGTTGCCGGCAATCGTGACCTCCTCCACGGGGAACCGGATCTCACCACCCTCCACCCAGAAGCCGGCGGCACCCCGGGAGTAGTCCCCGGTGACCGGGTTGATCCCGTACCCCATGAGCTCGGTGACGAGCAGCCCGGTGCCCAGCTCCCGGAGCAGTTCATCCCTGCCCAAGGCTCCCGGCTCGATCCGCAGGTTGTGTACGCCCCCGGCATTCCCGGTGGTCTCCATTCCCAGGCGGCAGGCGGAGTAGGCGTCGAGTAAGTAGCACTCTAATACGCCGTCGGCCACCAGGTCCTTCGGCGCGGTCGCTACCCCGTCATCGTCGAAGGGGGCACTGCCCAGACCCCGTGGTAGGAGGGGTTCCTCGCGGATACGCACGAAGTCAGGAAAGATTTGCCGCTCCAGGTGGTCGAGCAGGAAACTTTCCCGGCGGTAGATGCCGGAGCCGGTAATGGCATGTGCCAGGTGCCGCATCAACCCGGCCGCAAGTTGAGCATCGAACAGCACCGGGACTTTGCGGGTAGAGATCCGTCGCGCCCCCAGGCGGGCTATGGTGCGCTCGCCGGCACGGCGACCGACGGCCGCGGCGGATTCCAGGTCATCCGCGCAACGGGCGGAACTCCACCAGTAATCGCGCTGCATGCTCGCGCCCGCTCGAGCGACCACCGCACAACTCAGGTCATGACGGGAGCTGGGATAGCCATCGATAAAGCCGTGGCTGTTGCCGTAAACATGGACCCCGGTGTGGGAGGTGACGGCGGCCCCCTCCGAGTTGACGATGCGCGCGTCCCGAGCGCGGGCGGTCTCCTCGCACTCGAGCGCCAGGTCGACGGCCGTCTCGACCTGGAGGTCCCAGGGGTGGAAGAGATCCAGGTCCGGGATCCGGGTAGCCATGCGCGGCGGGGCCGCAAGTCCGGCACAGGGATCCTCCTGGGTGTGGGACGCGATGGCGCAGGCGGCCGCGACCGTATCACGCACGGCTGCCGGGCCCAGGTCCGAGGTACTGGCGGAACCCTTGCGGTTTCCCATGTAGATGGTAATACCAAGACCATTGGACCGGGTATGCTCCAGGGTCTCCACCGCGCCCAAACGCACCCTGGCCTCCAATCCGGCGCTGGTGCCGGCGGTGGCCTCGGCGGCACTGGCCCCTCGGCGTTTGGCCTCGGCAAGCAGATCCGTGACAATCTGTTCCAGACGGGCCTGGCGCTCGCGGATATCGTCGGTTGTGATTGCTGTCACCTTTCTGATTCCAATGCCTATTAGCTGATGGCTCTTTATGGATTCCAGACTGATCGAAGGGGACGGCGGTCCGTAGCACTCTGACCGATGACAGAACAGGCAGTCTTTTCCCAACAACAACAGTAAACTATACGACGCCCCTCTGGCTTGCTGAGAAGGCGAATTTGCGCAAGATATCCTATCCAGTCTGGAATCCATAAGGAGCCTAGTTGATATTACTTGAATCGAGCGTCGTATTCTCTTGAAACCCGAATAAGCATAGCGCCATATTCAAGCTCAAGGCCATTATAGTCAACCCGCGAGAACGGATACGGGTCGGTATTTGGGCACCTTGAAAAATTCAAGGAAGCCCCGTTATGTCCGTGTGCGTAACTCCATGGTAATCAAGGCATTCGAAAAGCGCGATCTATGAGCATCACCATGAAAAGTATTGAGCATGGGATTTTTCAAGGTCCCCTTATGATCTCATGGCTGATCCGAAAGGCATATCCGTAATCATACTCTAACGGCAAAGAGGCGGTTAGCATACAGTCACTCCAGAGGACCTTGAACCGAATCCTGGCCCAATTCTTCCAGTCCGTAAGCCGGGAATCGTTCCACAAATCAATTTCGAAAAGTCAGCATAATATACCCAACATATCCTTATATGGTTTTCTTCTGCGTTCTCCGCGTCTCCGCGGTTAACGAGTATTGCTCAAGCACTGGTTCCACCGACAGTCAGGCCATCGACGCGCAGGGTCGGCTGACCCACCCCGACGGGTACGTTCTGGCCCTCTTTGCCGCAGGTGCCGGTTCCCCAGTCCAGCTTCAGGTCATTGCCCACCATGGTCACCCGGGTCAGCACATCGGGGCCGTTCCCGATCAGCGAAGCGCCCTTGACCGGGGCCCCGAGCTTGCCGTTCTCGATCAGATAGGCCTCGCTGGCGGAGAAGACGAACTTGCCGGAGGTGATGTCCACCTGGCCACCGCCGAAGTTGGCGGCGTAGAGGCCCTGGTCCACCGCGGCGATGATCTCCTGCGGGTCTTTATCGCCGGGGAGCATATAGGTGTTGGTCATTCGCGGTAGGGGCAAGTGGGCATAGGACTCGCGTCGGCCGTTGCCGGTCGGGGCCATGCCCGTCAGCCGGGCGTTGAGCTTGTCCTGCATATAGCCGCGCAGGATGCCATCCTCGATCAGGACGGTATCTTCCGTCGGCGTACCCTCGTCGTCCAGGTTCAACGAGCCCCGGCGACCCGGCAGGGTGCCGTCGTCCACCACGGTTACGCCGGACGCGGCAACCCGTTCGCCCATGCGGCCGGCGAAGGCGGACGTACCTTTACGGTTGAAGTCGCCCTCCAGGCCGTGACCCACCGCCTCGTGCAGCAACACACCGGGCCAGCCGGGGCCGAGCACCAGGGTCATGGTGCCGGCGGGGGCGGCGATGGCCGAAAGGTTGGTCAGGGCCATCCGGGCCGCGTCCCGGGCGTACTCCTCGCAACGGTCCGCCTCGAGAAAGTAGTCCAGGCCCTGACGGGCACCGCCGCCGCACACGCCCTGTTCGCGGCGACCACCCTCCTCGGCGATCACGGAGACATTGAGGCGCACCAAGGGCCGGACGTCGGCCATCAGAGCACCGTTGTCCGTGACCACCAGGATCACATCCTGGACCGCCACCAGGCCCGTATTCACCTGCTTGATCCGTGGGTCCAGGCGTCGCGCGACCTGATCGACTCGGTGCAGGAGGGCGATTTTCTCGTCGTCCGGCAGGCTGGTCACCGGATTCAAAGGCCCGTAAAGCCGGTGTCCAACCGCCACGCCGGCTATGCGGACCCGCCCCTCGCCACCGCTACGGGCGATGGCCCGGGCCGCCTGCGTCGCCTGCTGCAGGGCCGGGAGCTGAAGCTCGTCGGAGTACGCGAAGCCCGTCTTCTCACCGCTCACGGCGCGCACCCCCACTCCCTGCTCGATGTTGAAGCTACCCTCCTTGATGATGCCGTCCTCCAGGACCCAGGACTGGAACCGGCTGGATTGGAAGTAGATATCGGCGGCGTCGATGTCCGTGCCCTTGAGGGCTCCGAGCAAACGGTCGAGGTCCCGGTTGTTGAGCCCGACGGGCGTCAGAATGCTGTTACGGGCGATCCGGATAAGGTCAGTCATGGCTTGGTCTTGCAGGATCTGAGCGGATGAGACGCGACGCCCCGACGTGGAGGACGCACCGGGTCGGGTATCCGGTTTTCGGGAGTTTGACTTCCGAAACCGCGGCCGTTTCACCGACAGCTCAAACGGCGATGCCCGATGGCCGGAAAACTGCGGCGCACCGAGGCTTGGAAATCCCCATCCAACGGGAAACAGACGCAGCCCGTACCGCAGGGTATCCGGGCCAATACCGCGCCCCAGGGGTCGACGATCATGCTGTTGCCGTAGGTCTCACGACCGTTGATATGATAGCCCCACTGGGCGGCAGTGACCACGTAGGCCAGGTTCTCGATGGCCCGGGCCCGCACCAGGGTTTCCCAATGGGCCTTGCCCGTAACCGCGGTGAAGGCGGCAGGTACGGCCAGCAGCTCCACCCCGCTGTCGAGCATGTGCCGGAACAGCTCCGGGAAGCGCAGATCGTAACAGACCGCCACGCCTAGCCGCCCGCAAGGGCTGTCGCGGACGACGATATCCGCGCCGGGCTCAATGGTGGAAGACTCCATGTATTGCTCGTCGGCGCCGGGGACATCGACATCGAACAGGTGGATCTTGTCGTAACGGGCGACCCGCTCCCCATGCTCGTCGAAGACCAGGGAGGCCGCGCGGGCCCGACCGGGGTCGTCGGCAACCAGGGGAATAGTGCCGCCGACGATCCAGACCCCGTACCGGGCGGCTACCTCGGCGAGGAATGCCTGCAACCGTCCATCGCCATCCGGTTCGCGCAGCCCGAGTACGTCCTGCATCCGTCTTCCCATGAAGGCGAAGTTCTCGGGTAGCGCCACCAGGGCGGCGCCAGCGGCCGCGGCCGCGCGGATCAAGCGTTCCGCCTCCCGCAGGTTGGCCCCGATGTCAGGGCCGGTTGCCATCTGAACAGCAGCAACCTTGGGATTAGAGTTGGACATAGTAAGGGACAATCGGGGTTCGCAGAACCATTAAGGGATCAGCCTGCCGACAACGCGGCCTGGAAAACCTGTCGTTTATCGTTGCAAAATAAGGCTCTTTATGGATTCCAGACTGGTACCCAATTGGGGCTTAACCTCGGTGTGGGTAGACAGCGGCCCCGAAACTCCATAGGGTCGTTTGGAAACCCTCATCGGAGGAGAGCGATCTCGTGATAGAACCTAATTATGGGCAGTGGTGTCGTCAACATTCAAGACCTGATCGACGATGCGAATTGCTACCGGAAAGTACGCGAACTGCGTTGGCCCGAGGGGGTGCGGTGCCCGTTTTGCGGTGACGAGCGCCTCCTCAAGCAAGGCTTCGATTCCACCCAAAAGCAGCGTCAGCGATACTGTCAAGTCCCTCCAGATTATAGCCACACTTTTTGAACAGCTGGGTCTGTTTTTGGGACCAGTATTTCATCGCCTGAAGGGGAGGACTGTGGCCCAGTGCTTTCTGCCGGATGTGCTGATTGTAGACCTTGAACGTAGCGTTTGATGGTATCGGCC
>Ga0209255_1000139_pt1 | contig 14096 bp, 12 predicted proteins | sample WorMetvaBAHAMAS2_FD_187394 | JGI IMG/M metagenome (GOLD analysis project Ga0209255, IMG submission 187394) | Marine gutless worms symbiont microbial communities from Max Planck institute for Marine Microbiology, Germany - Olavius vacuus... | ecosystem: Host-associated > Annelida > Digestive...
TTACGGTAACGTTACCGTAATATTACGGTAATTTAAAAAGCACTTCGAACTCTACTTCCCGTTCACTTCAGGTTGAGGAACGAGCTAGTAACTGAGGAAGTTTACAAACAGATAACCAAGCCTTGTCTCTAGTTTATGAACAATGAAAATGGTTTCGCTGTTGTTTCATTTGAATGCTTATCTAATTATGTTGACCATTTAATGCACATTATTAATATACCGCTCAGCGGCTTGCCGCAGACTTCGGCGTGGCGGCCGAAGCCTGGTGCTGGGACGGCTTGCTTGTTAATGTGGACTTAAGTGTTTGACCAAAGGCTGCTCGAGCAGGCTGCCTGCTTTGCGCTTACCTTGCTCGCCACAGATTTAGATATAGATTATGCAATTTCAATCAGCAGTTTTGTTAAAAGTGATTTTTTAATTTAAGTCGTTGATTTAAATCAACCATCCGTGTCCAGGCATCTCGTTGGAGAACCAGTGGTCAACGGCTCAGAATGATAACACGGCTGCTGTGGCTGCCGCATCTGCCGTGTACAACACTAGTTACTTCGGAGCTCACCAGGCGGCACCGCCGGCATTCAACCACCGGCCGCAACGCCCACTCCATGATATTGTGTCGTCAATGCAAGGCAGTTTTCACTTCCTACAAGAGTCGCAAATTGAGCTGGAAAGTATGTATTTGTCATTTAGTGCAACGAGTAGTTTAATTCTGTTTTTCTGCCAGAATTTTTAATTTAACGACAGCTTTTATAAGTCGGGCCTCGTCCCCAGAGGTTTTTTTGGCCTGTGCATGAGAGAGATAGAGGTTGCAGTTTCAAACAATTAATAATATGGTTAATGATTTATTTGTCCACATGAGCCGTAGGTTTTTACTGCTGTTGCTGTGCGAACAGTGTCAAAGCACCGAGGTTCATTATCTAAATTACAGTACTTTAATCACTGCAGCCTGTAAAGCCATAACATACACGAGCGATGCTATGCGTTCAGCAGTGGTTTACCAAAAGGCTTTGTGGCATCAAAGACCTGGCATACGTGGATCATATAACTGTGCTTGTCTCTGTGGACTAGAACTAAGCTGATTACATCTAGAGCTTGTTCCTTACTTTTTGGTCATTTTCTGGACTTGTTTTAGTTGGATTTTGCAGACTTGTTTATTTTGATTTGCTACCCACTGGACGGCATGCTTACAAACTATATAGAGTAGCAACACTAGAGCGGATATTTTGCGTGCAGGTATTAATATGTGGACCGGTCTCCTTGATTCTGTTGGTTCTATAAGTTTATCTGCTTCTCACAGTTGACTTCAGATATTTTCTGAAATGTAATAGCAGTCAGTTAATGTGGCTGATGTTAGACTTGTTGTGCGGCTTGCATTTCTGCATCTGTTCTCATTGTATTACTGCTTTTTGATACAATAAGTATTTTCGCAATCTTACCCAGACATTGTGTTATAACTACGTCACCATAGTGGTCCTCGAAGTTACTCTTACTTAGGCCACTATAAATAGTTTTCTAATGTAATGTATGATTCAACGAATCTGTGACAGATCAGTCCATGCTGGCAGCGGCGTCAGCAAGACCTCCAAGCAACCCCGGATTCGTGTACGGCACCACTAACTCCGTCACCCCACCCGTCACTCAGTATCCCGTCGTTCAGAATGATTCTCCGGTGGTGCTCGATCATACCCAGTCTCCGCATCACTTCGGTGCCGGACCGGCTGGCTACCACCAACCGACGACTGTGTTCTACGGTGCCCAGCGCGCTTCGCCGGCGTTTGGCTTTGCCGATCAGCATCCGGCCGCTGCATTCCTTGTGTCGTCAAGTAGCCAGCCGGAGGAGTCGTGTCCGCCGGCACCAATACCACTGCCGAGCGAGGTCCCACGCGGTCAGTCGTTGACCATGGCTGGATTTGAATCTCAAGAACTGTCAGCGGCAGCATTGGTGAGTAACTTGGCTCGATACTGGAGGTCCCAGGTGGCCACTGAACACACTTCGGTCTTTGAACAAGGTTGTGGACGGTGTTGGGTGTCTTTACTGATGTGCCATATTGTTGGCTTTGTAGCAGAACGGGGGTCCCTACATTGCAGCGGCGTTGACACGTCTGGAAACATAGGGTTGGGGTTAAGGTTAGGGTTAGTTTTAGAACAGCCTGTAAGCAGTGCTGTAATGTTGGGGCCATTTATCTGTGGCAGGGCCATATTGTGTGCCTCACAAAAGTGTGCCTTATAGTGTGCCAGCTTAGTAGAAGGTATACATTCTGTTTACTCACAGCGTGCCACCTGCTCTGTACATGAAGATAGTAGCCTCTTGCGGAACACTTTCAGGTGGCAGCTGAAAACTGAGTTTTTGGATAGTGATGAATCACGGTGTCTAACACTCCTGGAAATCTACTGGAATTATTTTTCCTCCTGGAAATCCTGGAAATCTTCTGGATATTTGCAAAATCTCCTGGAAATTTTCTGGCTGAGTTCGTGTGTTTGTTGTTATTATGACTCGCAGTTCTTGTATTTGAAAATGTATCAGTAGAAACATCTGGTTTCGTATTCAGCTGTAACTGTAACTGTTAGTGATGGTTGGATTACACTGTGATAGGCGTCGGATGGGGCCTGTCACCACATGCTTCTTCATTTAAGTTAAAATTCACCGTTTAAAAAACCTCGAATTCTACTGAATTTTCATCAGAATGTCTCCCGGAAACTGCTGGAAATCAGACCTGCTGATCTGTTAGACACCTTGTGAATGCAGTTTGGCACTATTGTAGTGTAATGCTGTCTACTCAAATGTTATGACCTGCTTATGGCTTAGTAGTAGTAGTAGTAGTAGTAGTAGTAGTAGTAGCAGTAGTAGTAGTAGTGGCAGTAGTTGTTGTTGTTGTTGTTGTTGTTGTTTTAATTGTGATTGCATTACATTGTTTAACACTTTGTAGAATGACACAATGAACCCGAACCCGAATGCGTTTCGGTCAGTATACGAGCCAACGTCAGTAGCTGGAGTGGCTGTACCAGCGCAGGTGCACAGGCGTGGACTAGCTGCTAATGATATGCAAACGTCGGGTTCTTTACCACCTCAGAGTACGTTCGATGGTCGGTGATACATTCGTTGTTTCGATTTATTTTTCTCATTTATCATTCTTGTACGTAGCAAAACTCATAGAATTAGAAAGTACTGGCTTGAAGCAGTTTATGGGCTTTGTGACCCTCATCTAGCAGGACTGCTATGTAAGCAAGATGACCTGTAAAAAACTAGGTCCGACTGACATTAGCCTGTGGTTTTGCTAGGAGACTGTGTTGGATCATCCTGAATGTATGATTTGACAACGTCTTTTGTGTTTTATTGTAAGTTTTAACCTCATAACTAGTGGGAACTTGCCTGCAGATGCCACTACGTCAACGTCACAATTGACAATATTATTATTGTTATTTTACATACCCTGGATCACTGTGTCTGACTGTTTTTTTGGTGTGACACTGTCGTATGTCATTTCTGTTAGTGTTAAGTGCTCTCGGAGGTTTTTAAACTCATGGCACTCGCTACTGCAGGCAGTGCGTGACTATTTGCTGACACTGACTAACTTTTTACACTGTTTAAGATGGTGCCGTCCTGCAGAGCTTATGAAACACACAGGGATGGGCATGAGACATAAAAGCTCGAGACTGAGATGTTGGCTTTACCTGCCGAGACGACACGTTAATAATAACAATAACACGTCCATTGTTTTTAGAGTGTTAATATGCTGAGCAATAGTAACTGCAGCATAGGCTTACAACGTGTAAAGCCCGTTCCCGTGGTGCCCAAAATTGACTCGTTTTATTAATGTGGCCTGCACAATTTGGCCGAAAATTGGTCTTGGGCATGAGACGAAAATGGCCGAGACCGAGACGTCGCCTCGCGAGACCGAGACGTTGATAATTTTTCTTGAGATGAGACATTGGTACGTCTCGAGACCGAGACGTCGAGACTTTGACCACAACCCTGGAAACACTGCCATAGCACCACCATGATGGTATAGATTGTATGGACTGCTGTGTGTTTGTAATAGTAATGACAACACTAACAACCAGTTGGTTACGTGATGTAGGATCGGACGACACGTTTGCAGCAGTGCGTGGTAGCAGCGAGGGTGTCCAGAGCAACAACAACGCTGGCAGCAGCGGTGTCTATGTAGCACAGCAGCTGCAACAACAGCAGCGTGATGCTGTTAATAACGTCAGTGCACGACCAAACCGTCAAACTGATGGCGGTGTCTATCGACCTTCGTCGTATGGACCTCGCGGCCCTCCGACAAAGACCGGTCTGCATTTTGTCATCGCTGTTATTTATCGTTATTCCTGCTGTTGTCTGATACAATCTGCCAGCTAGCCTTCACTCTGCATATATGTCCCTTTGCAGACTTTCAGTGGGAGGGGAGGCTAAAGACATATTTGTCATGCCTCTGTAAATAATACATGGCAGCGTCAAAGCCTGGTGTCCGATATCAGGGTCATTTACATACTGTGGTGTAGTGGCAAATTTGGAACTGTGGGAATGCTCAAAGTCCTCTTCTCTTTCTTTCCCCTACACTATCCTCCCCTCCCTTATCTGGTGGCTGTAATTTCAATGATTTTCCTGAGAATCAACTTACCATAGACTTTGCATTTCTTTGCAAACCTGCTTGGGGGAACGCTACTGTATCACCGTGACTCCCCCTTGTCTTGATATCATTTGGGGAACGACATTCCCTCACAAAATATTTGGGGGAACAGCGTTCCCCCATACCCCCTTCGACTACACCATTGTTTACATAGTGTGGTTGACCACAGAAGCCATCGACTAGTGTCAGCTTAACTGCATTATGTTGACAGAACTTTGTCATGCTTGACCATGTTGGACATCAAGATGCTAAGTTCGGTTACAGCGATGTGACGCTGAATGTGTGTGATTGGATACTGCTGTTGTTTCAGCTGGCATGATCTTCAGGCTTTCTTACATGTTAAGAGGTCTAATACCTCGCAAGTGAATGTGATATTTTTGTTTGCAATGCGTACCATAATCGTCGTCATTATATATAGCTTTTAATTCAGGCTGTGAGGCCTGCATATTTAAAAAAACAAAAAGCAGATGCACTGATACAGAGAAAGCAGACAAGATGTAGAAACATTAAGAGCATGTCTAGTGCTTCAAACTCGTTACAGTGTCGTGGGTTGTTCATGTTATTCAGGTGGTCGTGGTGCAGCAAACGTCAGTGGCATGTCCACAAGTCGAGGTGGTATGGCAGGCGTCCGAGGCATGGGATCGGGGCGCGCCGGTGGTAGTCGCGGTGCCGGCTTTCCCCAGTCCGGCCAATCACACGTCGCCCAGCATACCAGCGCATAGCGGCAGCTGCGTGTCAACTAATAAAACATTGGTGCGATGTGGTCGAATCACAGCAGAATATAGTCACATAATCGGTGATGATACTGCTGACGGTCGTCTCTCTTGTATGTGTGTGCTGTCTTCATTGCCTGCAAAGACTTTCTGGTCGTGTGTGTTACGAGGACACCGGTATAGCTATCATTTACCGAGTTCTGCACGGGCGAGCATACAAATTCGTGGTGGCAGGAGTTGATTAGTGACGTTAGTGACATTATTATTAAAGATGAGCGTCATGATCGTGCTCCGCTGGACCCTGTTGCTGGTGGTATAATCATGTCAGCACCGTTCGTTTAGCAGATTTGTATCTCTAGTTATGAAATAAATATTGAATTATCTCGTTTTATTGCTTCCGAGTTTTAAATCACTTTCACATATGCAGCAGTCAGCTCAAAACTATCATTGGAGTGTGGGTTTATTGTCCATTAGCACTAAATGAATACTTGCTCGGTTTAGCTCAGCTGAGTGAAGTGATGGTGTATCCGGGCAAAAGCTGTGTGTGAGTCTGTATGTGTCGGGATGTCACAAGTCACAACCGCTGTGAGTAGAGACTTGTAATCTTGCATCGGGATCCGGACATCCATGGATATTTCCCCGACAATCCCTCCCTCCCTCCCCGTACCCGGGCTGAAAAACCTAGGTGTTAAAAAAGTTTTTAGTTATTCTGTTTTTAAGGTCATGTACGCAGACCAGACGCAAAATTACGACCCAGAATTATCTGACGAACATTCCGCACTCGTCTCCCTGCTGCTTCATTTTATAGCCGAATGGAGACTACAGCATACTCTGATTAGCTACAAACAATTAATCAGAATGAAAGGCACCAGCAGTTGTACTATAACAACTGTAAGGTTTCTCGGGGTTTTGTCAAAAAAGCTATTGGACTTCTGATGACATGGTTGTCAGTAGCGGTTGTTTTGGTGTAAATACTCCCAAAAAATTGAGCCTGTGTGCCCAGATTTTATAATGCGGACGTCGGGGATATGAAGGGGCAGACTGCCTCATACTACAGCATCAAAAAGTTGCATCAGCCCAGTAACCTCACTTGTAAAACGCATGAAGCAGTTGCTTCAGGAACTGCAGCGGGTGACTGTGTTGGTGCAGTTATAGCAGATGAAGCTTTAAAGTGCTCAGTCTAATGGTTTTGCTGCTACGGTAAAATGGATACCTGCGAGTGTGTTTCACAAATTCTTCAGAGTGTCACAGTTATGTTTCTACTTATGCACCGGCATGTTAGATGATGATGATGATGATGATTTGCAATTAATTAAAGTGAACTTAAAAGCTGACGAGAGGTAGAAGCCAGCTTAGCCTAGCACACAGTGCCAAAGTTAAAACCCACATGCCCGAAAAAAAAATGAAAAACAGCTAGAGTCCGTGGAGTCGGCTATAATGCATTGCATTCCAGTTACATCTGTTGAATGTTAAAGGGCTCTTTGCACGCAGACTAGAATGGAGAATGAACTGCAAAGCAGACTGGGTGAATAGTGCATGGAGGCATTGATGATGTCTGGGTTCAGCTTCAGCAACAGAGATGTTTGACTCTGTAGGAGTGGTGCAACACTGGAAGGCTTCAAAACAGAGGCGACTGCATTCTTGTATACAGACTGCACAAAATTCGGGGTTCTCCTTGCTGCAACTAACAACCAAAAAGAGGCCACTGTTAAAGGCACCGCGGAAAGTCTTCAGAATCGGTACAGTGCGATATAACTGGCCCATGTCTGCGCATGCATCACAGACCTTCAGCATAGCACACTGTACCGATTCGGAAGATTTGCCATAAATGTTTCTTTCGTTTTACAAAGAACAGTTTTCTTTGGAGTCGGATACGTTAATGCTATGTTAGACTATGACCATAGCAAAGCAGCATTCAAGTTTTGTATCATATGCCGTAGATACGGTATTTTGGTATCTCATAAACCAGCGTCGTTCAATTCTCGGAATAACGGCGTTATTCCGAGTTCTATAAGTCTGTTTACCGTATTTTTTATCGGTGTACATTGCAGGCGATGGTGCGGTGCCCGAAGATGCCCAGTGGACTTGCTTACTTACGTCGCAGCGAACGGAAGTACAATCGACTGTATTGAGTGATTTGTTTACAATTGGCGTGTGTAGTTGTGAAAGTGTTTTTTTCGTGTTATTGCGTGAATGAAACATATTTATAGTCAAACTTTACGCGATACGAATGCTCCATATATACTACATAGGCATGATGAAAACTGTTAACGGTGTTTTTAGTGTTGTTGTCAGTGCAGCCGTTTTGCAAGCCTTGTTGTCTGTCGGTCAGCTGACGAGTTCTGCAGGGTACTCGCCTGGGAATTATGTTGTCAACATTATGTCACCTGCTTCGCATATCAGTGATATGAAGCAGGTCAGTCTATGCCCAGCCGTAATTCTGCTTGGCTATGTTGGCTAAGCTAAGCTATGCTGGCCATGCTTACTCATGCTAGTTGTGTCGTTTGTATGCACCCACTTCCTTGGTCACTTCGGTCCCTGGTCATTTCTGTCCTCGGTGACTTCGTTCCTAAGGACCGAACTAACTTAGCCACTTCGGTCCTTAGGAAACCAAAGCTATCACAGGGAATCTGTAAAGTATTTCTACGTTGTATGTTTATCGTGCTGAAAAGAGCAGTCTGTTGTATATCATACATTACCCAGAAGAGTTACCGGTACTGACATTTTATTATGAAGAAAGAAACACACAAAGAACAACACTAAAAACATATACGTATGGGACGTAGGCTTTACAGAGTCATACTGTATGTCCTACTCTGTTTTTTGGCGTTATGCTCTTCGGTGGTTTGTGGTCGCGGGAAGTGTTGTGAAGTTGATGGAGCCAACTAGCAGGAGGTCTGGGGATATGAATCACCATGCGAGGTCCAGAAACAGAGCCTGTGGTAAGGGGTCGAGGTGGATTCCAGCCTGAAAACGCCATTTTGGTGTATTTGGAGCCCAGGGCATGAGTCTGGTGCTGCAAATGTCATACTGTTGAACAAATCTGACAAGAGCTAAGCTATTGCTGAGATGGCTGCAGAAATGTATGTTGCGATGCGCCCTGGTTCGACGTTAAAAATAACTTCTTCGGTCATCGCTTTGAACGCCGCTATTGTTGCAACTTATTACGGTGTCGCCGACCGACATCAGTCAGTCAAGGATGTGCGCTGACACTTCCAACTGTACCTCAACAAGGAGGAGGCGTACTGGACCAGTCATCTTTGATGTTACGGACGTGCACCACCTCTCCTCTGGTGATCGCTGTCGTCCGTGCTTGGTCGCCATCGAGACACTGCCGATTGTAGCAGAATTTTGGTCTAAATGGAGCTGTCTTACGATGGTTGACATCGTTCTTGAGTGGTTGGACACAGCAGATGAGCCACGACGGTCGGCTGTCTGCGGTCTAGCTTGTATGGTATGGCATTCCGCAGGGGGTCTGTTCTAGTTCTAGGCCCTCTTCACCATTTATACCGCTGGAGTTAGCAATATGATCGTCAGCCACGGTTGCCGTCTACTCTGTATTCAGACGACACCCAAGTATATTTTAGTGTTCCAGTCGACGCTTCATCATCGGTGACCTCATGACTCTCCCACTGTATTGCTGATGTCACCGCATGTAAAAACTTCTGGCTTACTTACTGACTTAGTTGTAGTTTCAGTATGTATCCAGTATTTTTGGCTTGTTTTTTGTTAATCCAAAGTACCGTGATGTCACGGTGTTATATAAATGTTTTTAATTTTGTGAACACATTTTAGGGAGGCGAATATGTGTGTACCACGTGGACAGTGCCAACTGCTGAGCATTATATTGGTATGTTGTTGTTTTCTTCAAGAGAGCAGTTTGTGTACAGTATTACAAATAAATTATACTGGCATTTTTCTGTTTATGAAGCATTATTTATAAGTCACCACAGTACTTACTGGACTGTTATACTCTAGTCTGTGAAGTTGTCACTTGTCGACATTTTCTGTTTGCCACTTGCTGGTTGTCTGGCATAGTGGTTAGCGCATTGACTTCGATCAACATAGTTAATCGTCAGGCCCAGTTAGTACTGCGATGGGCGACCATGTCCAGGTTCAATTACCGGTGCCGGACATCTATTTCAGTATGTAACCAACCAGCCACCCAAGGCCAACTCAGCCTTTCATCCCTCTGGGGTTGGTAATATCGAATGTCGGTTGAAAATCAGCTATTTCGCTCCAACAGGGGTCGGTTGACCCAAAATTCCACGTAGAAGGGGTCGCCCCCACCAACCATTCCTTTTCTTCTCAGAAAACTAGGCTCAGTGTTCTTTCGTGTGGTATAAAAATCTGGACAGATCTTTCCACCGTTTTGTCGCAATGCACGCATGTGACAGACAGATGGACAGACAGAATTCTCATCGCTAGACTGCGTCTGCATTCCATGCAGCGCGGTAAAAATTGTTGAAATATTATAGGTGTAATGCGTGGTTAAAGTCTGCAAAATTGCAAATGCAGGATAATATTGTTTACGTGTTATAGTGTCGTTGGACTTTTTGAATGCGACATCAGATGTCGACTACATCAAGTTATATGCGTGTGGATCTGCATTTGAAGGACATAGGTCAGTGGCGTTTGTGTGTAGCATTTGTCAGTTTGGTGTCTTTCTTGCAACGAACATGTGACTCTCACTGCGTAAATGACTTTTGCTTGCGGTGTGGTCATATTTTAATTTTTTTCACCAAAAAAATTACTTTGTTTCTTCAAGCCTTTCATAGTCTTACGTATGTTAGTAAATTTACCATTATGCATAAAATCCTTGATATGCTAATTGTAAGGTTGCATAAAGTTCTCAGTAAGCTAGTTGAGTTCACCCTGCCGAGTAGCTTACCGTAGATGTTCTGCTTCACGAAATGAATAAGTGGGAAACATCTTAAAGATGCTTTTTAGCATCAGATGTTAATAGAATCGCATTCTGTTCTGCTGCTTGTAAACATTTAAACGTATTTTTATTTTAGGTATGTTGAGTTCCTATGGCAAAAACTGTCTTTTGCATTTTAACCGTAATATTAAAGGTCAGCTCACACTATGCAATCTCGTCGTATGTGATCTTACTGTGTTTTAAGGCGAAATTGTCGTACAGTCTGCACTGGCGAGGATGCAACCACACTGGCAGTCTGGACGCTCGACACTCCCTACACATTTCACTTTCCACCTGGTTTGCTTTTGTTTAACTCAAAATCTTCTTTTGTATGTATGTGGTGCTTTTAATTTGAAACGTGTTAACTGGCCTAATTCACGATGATGTTTGTTTTCGTTTATGGTGAAACTTAGCTGATTATGTTTTTTGTGCATGCAGTCTTGTTGTTTCCTTGTGTCGCTCCCATGTTTTCTGAACTGTTAGCTCTGCAGCTTAGTCCGGAAATTTGAAAGGCACAAGTTAGGATTAGGATTTGTCTTAAATGTCTGATATCTTGCATTTAAATTGTCGTATTTATAATTTTTTCATCATTTGCAGTCAGTGATGTTGTCGTTCATTCAAAGTCTTCATTGTGTGCAATGTCGTGACGGTTATGCCAACCTTTTCCGCCTTAAAATGAAGTAGATCCGTCGGATTTCTTGCTCAGAGACTTTGTGACCTTTACTTTTGATCTCTTGGTAAGAATTCTATACTTACAAATACTTATGGATGGGAAATAATTTTAACCAAGATTTTAACAAGATTAGCAGACAAAAAGCTGGCAGTTAAAAAACAGAGGGGTACAGCATATAGAATAATATTACAGCAGTTTCGTCTAAGTAAGAAGGGGTGGCAGTTTTAGTTGAATCTGTCCTGTAGCACAACAGCCAGCCCCTCGAGCAGTGGTGCTTAGCTGGCAGCACATAGCCTATAAACCCAGTAAATTAGGTCACACTGACATTACATTACATTAGAAAACTATTTATAGTGGCCTAAGTAAGAGTAACTTCAAAGACCACTATGGCGACATAGTTATAAAACAATGTCTGGTAAGATTACTTACTCACCTAGTTTTTGGTTTGTGATCAGAGGATCAGAGTTCATCAGTTGGTCTGTGCATGCATCATTACAGTCAATACATGTAGTAATTATGATTTGTGCCACCCTGCCACAGCTTTGACTAGCTGTACTATTAGCTCAACCGGGTGATCTAAAAGTGGTTCATATTTCATTCAGCCATGTGAATCAAATGTTTTTGTCTTGAATGAACCAGCTGGCATCATGTATTTTGTTATTGTTGATAGTTGGCTCTGTTAAGGACGTAATTATTAAGATTTATTAGTTGTATAGGTTAAGTTTGATCAAGGTCACAGGCTGTCTACTGATGGCCGTTGCGGCTATTCTGACCGCTGGCGCTAGTCGCTAGCGGTACTGTCCTTGTCGTAGCGGCCTGCCGTCTGACACGCCTATGACCCCATTGCATAATGAGACTGTAGTATATATGGGCGAGCATCGTGGTCTCGGCCCTTCTGCTTCGGCCTTCTTCTGTTCTCTCTAGCGGTTTCTAGCTGTATTCGTGTTATTCTATTGTCGTACGTTTGTTGTCGAGCTATTGGTAAATAAGGTGAGAACTATACAGGTATCCGCGTTGAGAGTTGATTATAGTTTGCACGGCACACGTCCACAACACGAACTCGACCCCGAAGTCTTAGTTGCTCTTAGCCGGAGTGTCACATCGTAGTCCTTATGCTTTAGGCGTTTGGACTGCGGATACTTATGATCTTGGGACCTCATGCAGTCCCAACAGCTCAGTTGATATAATGAAGCGCTGGTTTTACGATAATTATTGTACAGATGTTGGATTTCCTATCGGAAGCGGCACTCCTGTTCACTATCTAGTACTTCAAGTTCACTACAGCACACCAGGCCGTGGTTTGTGTTATATTTGCTCTGTCATATGCTACTGCTATTACTTTTGGATTTATGTTTCGGCTTACTTGTCTGTAGTTACCCGAGATTAAGCTGATTTTTTTAATGGAGAACATTTTGGGATGGTGCAATATAGGCCTGTTACCCAACACTGTCAGAGCACTGGAAGGACATGCCGTAACCTCTGCTTTAATATTGAAGACAGTAGCAATTTGAAAAGCAGGTTATATTGCAGAGATGGATGTTTAGCCCATTGTGAGATTACTACAACCGTACGTGACATTGAGTCATAGAAAGAGTTTGTTACTATTGGCAAATATATGAAAATATATGTAAATGAAAACAAGTGAATTGTAAATACCAGTTTTATATTGTGTTTGTTCGACAGGTAATTAAATATATAAGTAATTAAGTAAGTATTAGTAAATAAGTATATAAAACATTTATACACAGCGTATACAAATGGGATATCACTGATTCACTGCAGTCTCAGAGAGTTGGAATAAGTTAGTTTTCAGCAGTCATGTGAATGTACTGAGTGTCCAGAGCCTGAATGTCACAGAAGCAAACTGGTCCTTTATCTGTAACATCTATCACTATGTAAGTAAGTAAGTAAGTAAGTAAGTAAGTAAGTAAGTAAGTAAGTGTGAAGTTTTGTATGCAGTGCTGTTGTCACAGAAATGCCCCAGTAGCGCCGGGCGATGATGAAGGTCACTTCTGTTATCAACTCGTCAGATGTGGAACAGATACCTATTCGGTTATCACTTGAAGGTTTGCAGCGTCATTTCCTGTCTCTATAGAGCAGCAGGGAGACTGTTGGACAGTTCCGCCAGGACCACATTGCGTCTGAGTTGTGGCACAAGTGTTGACCTGTGTGGCATGTGAGGCTGAGCTGCTGTGACATATACACTAGACACAGAGAAGTGTTTGATGTATGTTGACAGGGGAGAGAGCTTCTGTCCGACTGACTATCACTGACAAACGGTCAGATGCCAGAACTGTTTTATGTCTGCTGTATTATATGTACAGTAATAATTGACTGTGTAACTCATAGTGTTGCAGTAAGTAAGTAAGTAAGTAAGAGTATTTTTATGGGCACAAATAAGCAAACAGTCAATGATATGCCATGGACCGTGGTCAGTTAATTTCAAACAGAAATGTTTTTAGTTGCCATTTGAATTGTCATCATCATCATCATCATCCACGAATTTCATGGTGACACAAGTTTCAAACAAAACTTCAGGGTCGCAGTAAATGTCACGTATTAGGCTAGTGTCAGTGCTGCTGTTGCCGCTAGTGTGCGTTGTTGTACGATCTGCGAAACAGTTCCATCTTCAGTGCACGCTTGAAAGTCTGCAGTGACGTGATTGCCAGTGGTAAGCACCGTAAGCATGTTCCATCATATTGTGTCATAAGTAATTCAAATGACACACTTACCACGGTTGATTCTGATAAGGATATTATCACTTTTAATTAGCTTTATCACTTGTCTGTTATGTGGTGATGTGACAGTGTAATAATAGGGCATTGGACCTGCAATGAGAGGTGGTTATGATATTTCACGAGTGCTTCTATTGCCATGTCTCTTTGCCAGGTGATGGCAGTATCATTGGCAGAATAGAGTTCTAAGAGGCCGTCATGAGCAAGTTTCGTCAGTGGACATTCGACTCCACAGTGTGGTTCATCGTCTGTGGCTGATCATTGTTTTGTGTCAGTTGCGTCTCCGAGTGCAGTTGATGTTCTGCGCGACTGTCCACCGTTGTCTGCAGTGCAAGGCTCCGCCATACTTGGCGGATCTCTGCATACCGGTCTCCGATGTCGCCAGTAGGCAGCGTCTACGTTCGGCTAGCAGCAACCAGCTCGTCG
>Ga0209255_1000140_pt1 | contig 14092 bp, 7 predicted proteins | sample WorMetvaBAHAMAS2_FD_187394 | JGI IMG/M metagenome (GOLD analysis project Ga0209255, IMG submission 187394) | Marine gutless worms symbiont microbial communities from Max Planck institute for Marine Microbiology, Germany - Olavius vacuus... | ecosystem: Host-associated > Annelida > Digestive...
CATCATCCGTGCAATATACTCATCGCTTTTCTGCTTCAGTTTCTTTTCCCATTGTGTGTATATCCAATAGTTAATGAAAATAAATCCATTCGTAGACTTCTGTTTTCTGCATTTGCCTGTAGGAGCCATTTTCCACAGTCTTCAGAATCTCTAAGCACATGTTAACTTTAAAATTTTAGCTCATTAAACCATTGTTTCATCTTATATCGCCAATATCGTATATGCACGTTTAGAGTGCACATTTCGGTCAGATCGTAGTGTTCACCGCACCAGAGATGCAAAAGTTAGTTAACGTGCAAGAAGGAAAGAGGACCTGCACGTAAGTTCTGGAGTCCAGTAGACCGTCATCTTACGGTCGAGATTATGCTCGCTGATGTAGCTAGCCAGAATGTCAGATGCTTGATCGTGGCTGATCCGAGGTCCAAATGCTTCGAGCAAGTACGCGCTGCCGTCGCCGAAACGTTCGCGGACGGCGTCCAGTATGCGACAGGCGTCATCGTAGTATTCGAAGTGGATCGCGGCACGCCGCCTGATGGACTGCTGCTTACGGCGGCTGCGGATGACGCGGAGGTTGAAGTCTGGCACAACGCCGTAGCGCAGAAAGCGTTCCTTCTGCTCGGCGTGGTTGAGCGGGTACAGACGGCCACTCAGACGCAGCGGGGTCGACGACAGCTCGGTGAACATGACTGGGTGACGCTTGCCATTGTTCTTCTTGCGGCGTTTTCGTAGACGCTTGTGATGAGTACTGCCGCTACTGCCGCTGCTACCACTGTCACAGTGTACATCAGTCACAACAAACATTCTCTTAGATGTAGCTGGTAGGATGTATTCAAAGACTTGGCAGCAACGAGAGGTCTGGAAACCTTGAATTGATGGCGATAAATTATTGCAGGCAACATAGACCAAGTTAAAGGCCGTTTCCACCTGCGCTGCACTGTGCTACGTTTCATTGCGATGCGATGTGCAGCACACATCGCATCGCATAAGCTTTACAGGGTAAATGTATAAAATAGCCACTGTGACTTTTGTATTTGATATTTGATATTTACGCAATGCGTGTAGATTTTTGCATTACATTTGCCTAACTCTTAAAATGTACACTTTGCCGCCAATTTTTGTTGAAATATATGTATGAAAATAGCAAAATGATGCTGTTTCAACTAAGACAGCCCCCATTTCTCAGCGTTCGAGCATCATGCAGAACTAAGCGAACTGTCGCAGGTTCACTGAGAAGAAAGTGTGGGCCCCAAACTCTAAAGATTTGAACCCGACGTCTGGGACACCACCATGATGGAAAAGTACCATATACTCCAGCCGAAGCCTAAGACGACTGATGACTCGAAAGTCGCCCTGCAGATCATAGGAAGAGCTGCCACAACAACGCATCAACAAGGCGGTAACGAACTTCACCAAGTGCTTGCTGCCTACATGGCTGTGGCTGCCAATGGTGAGAGAATTTGCAGTAACTCTGTCCATCTCCAAGTTTGCATTTTTATCTCATCACCAACAAACCAGCTCATTTCACAGTCACCAACAGACTGGTGAAGACAATGGAACGCTGACAAATGGAGGTTGAAGAGCATAATTTTATCATTTTCAGATATAATTCAACAAAACTTGATGTTAACGTGTATATTTTTCAGCTTAGCAGTTACGTAAAATTGCATGCAAAATTTGCACACATTGCTGAAATATCAACACAAGTCACAGGATGGGCTACTTTTTATGTTCACCCCGTATATCGACACTGTCTGATTCAGTTTATCTTGATACCTATATTTCACGTTTCACTTTCACATTTGCCTAATATTACAAACGTAATAAGTTTTCATTTCTTATCACAATCACAGCATGAGACGTGTATAGCGACGTTCGTAAAAAAAGTTATACGTTAAGTTACGCGGTGTGATTGCGGTCTAAACTTTGCCGCTTAAATTCTGCTGCATGTGTGTGTAGGCATCTCTCTTTTTACAACTACTTTGTCCTCCCTTTTACTGACGCATGGTTTTTCGTCTGTATTGTATTTCATTCACTAGACCCTCAGCCAGTTGGCAACTTTACACATCGGCGTCATCAATCGCCTTCAGCGAAAGCAGCGAAACTCTTTCTCGTCTACATTTAATAAGTAAAAATAATAGAAAAAAAACTTATTAAGCGTTACGGACGAAATGGCGAAGCATATCTTTTCGGCCATCATTAAAGAATATGTGCTTCTTTGAGTTTGTGATCATTTAATAGAGAAATGACGAACTATACGGAACGCTTGCTTTGTAGGGAACTTGGGAAGTACAACTTACGACGTCGATTCTGTGTTTGAGCTTGCCGACTTGTCGTCCTGTTTTGTCAGGCACATCGCTGTTTCGAGCAGCGAAACATACTGTTTCTCTGGTTTGCTCATCTGTATCACTGCTCTGTCTCGCTTCTCTTACGATCGAAGCACGGTAATCTTTATACAGCTTCTTTATAATAATTCAGATCAGTAGATTCAGCGATTGGGCTTGATTGCGTTGGCTCCAGATTATGACGTCATGCGGTGTTGCCGACTTATAGGAAAACCGTGAAACGTAATAACACGTCAACAAATAGGCCTACACAGGCCTAGTACATTTACATACTATACATAGCACCGAAACACATTCCAGAATCACAGTACCAACGTGCCATTTCTGTATGTAATTAATTACGTTGATCATTTAAACGAAAAAGAACTTCTGTATTTCCGTGTGCTATTTCTAGGCTAATAATATCCAACTCAAATGGGCCTAATGTGCTTAAGCAATTTCTACAAAAACGTGCAAGTTTAGCCAACTCAAGTCGATTAAGAATTTGCTGTGAGTTCTGAATCATAGAAATAAGCTGGAATTATTCGTAAGATTTAGGACTCATAGCAAATTCCTAATCGATAAAGCTTGTTCATTCGTGTAGGTTACTGACACTTAACAACTTGTGTAGGCTACACAGGGTCTATTATTTAGTATTAAGCTAACTCTAATATTAATTACTTTTTATATATTAATATTTTACGACTGATAAGCCATCTATTAAACGAGTAGGCTATGTATATGTGATGCGATGCTGTTAGGCTACCACCCCATCAACAGACCAGAAACAATCGATGCTTTGGCGGACACCGTTAGTCAGCCAGTGCAACTCTCAGTAGCACTACTCAAACGTTAAAATTCTTATTTCTGGAGTCGTATTTATTCAGACGTCCGTATGTCCACTGTCCGATTATTTTGCGCTAGCATGAAACAAAAAAAGAACCGAACTCGCTTGTAGGCTGTTGTAGCAGCGATATTTTATGGGTTGAAACAAAGTTATTTTCACATAGTTTAAAAAATGATATTACTATTTCCCGGACTTTTCTCATGAACATCACCGGCCTTCTTTGTTCCCGCTGTCAGACTGTTCAGTTAATATCGTATTAAAGTCTGGATAAACTACTGCAATTTCTGAGAGTGCCCAGTAACTTAATTTCTTACGACCATCAGACAGTTAGCGCTATGTCTCTGTAGCAGGCATCGTCGTTTATCTTGTTCACTTCTTCCATTCAATTCTGCCATCTTGCTGCTGTTACTTGTATGACCCTACTACTGTCACAAAGCTTCAGATGTTCACTCGAACGCTGTAAGCATATTTATTATGGGCCTATATAGCAAAATTAATTCAGCTTAACTGACAAATTGAGTGAATTAATAAAAACGAGTGATTTTTTCCGCGCTGCATGGAATGCCAGCTCAGACTAACGCTGAGAAAGGTGTCTGTCCGTCTGTCCGTCCGTCTGTCCGTCTGTCTGTCAAACGCGTGAATTGTTACAAAACGGAAAACAAATTAACGATGATTTCATAGTAAGTCTAATTTCGATTAAAGATTATCCGACACGAACCGGTTTTGACAGTTATACTTATCGTTTACTAAATAACAAGCAATTCATATAGTAGGTCTATCTTTGCGAAGCAGGTCCGGCCATCTGAGACGTGAAGGAATGATTCTGCAGGCTGCTTGTAGTAGCATAATGTGATGATATTCGATTAGATGCATGTGCGGTGACGCAACCATAAGAGTTACAAAAGCTCAGCTACCGCGGAGATAGCGCGCGTCGAATTGGATAAATTAACACAAACTAACGGCCATTACGCCGTTCAAGGTCATTCAAGGTCACCGATTATGGTACCAATCGAAAGTTCGAATGAATACGACTAACTCACATCCTATCTCGCACAGTTTCCCAGACAGACATCGTGTAGTATCGGTCAAATTATCGCTTTTGATAGGGGAGTGCTCCCTTTAACGCGCTTTTCGGGGTGAACCCCTAAACTCACGATTACAGTTGTAGCGCCAAGAAACTGCGGACATTACTTCATGGTATGGTGCGAAATATATCCCACCATCTTGAATCGTCTATGGCGTGGCTCACCACTAGTGTGACGCACAGACAGAATGGCTTTCAGCAATTTCGCCGTCTAACGACTCGCGCTAAACCTGGCACTGTGCACATCGTTTTTGGACACCATTAGTACTGTCGAGGCCATCAGTTGTCCTAAACTTGACGTTTCTAGTTTTATCTGCTGCGCTGCCTCTTCATCACTTACACTGTGTTCAAGTTCAACGACGATGCTTCGTGTCGCATCGCCGCGACGAATTCAACCGTCTAGCTACGCCATCTGGCGAATTAAATACTAGCAGGTGGGTTATAAAAACGTGATATCTAAAGCCATAGAACATCGTCACAATTACAACAACACGAACGCGACGCGAGCTCGTACGAGTGAATGCCCTACACGAGAACGAGTCTACGACCAGAAATTAGCGCGAAAATTAAAACCGTCGGAAAATTGCAGGCAACTGATCGCTAGCGCACTGGTACGAGTTCAGTTCGTATATCGTCGTCGTATCGTACATTTAAGCGTCATTTACCGTGGTACGGGAGTACGCGACTACGAGTATTCCTAACATTTAGGGGTGTCGGATACTCTACTCCATTTTATTACATTCGCGCCAAATTTGGTCAATAGTTTCTCGTGATATCACAAAAATCGTTCTCGCTCGATGCCAGATTTAACGAATAAAATACACCAAATTCAATTTCCAGCTAACAGCACTCTTTATAAATCGCTATACAGTGCAGAGAGAAAAAACGGAGAGGGAAATAGGGTACGCTCACTTTTTGGCTGAAAGTGACGCAAATCGTTGTTATCTGTAGTAGTAAAGAAGAAATATAACAGAAAAAATACTGAACATTGCAATATTCACTTCATATGCAACTGTGTATCGAATCGAGATACAAATTGGTTCACACGGCCTCCAGAATACTGAAGGTGTCTACCGGGTGTGTACTCTGCCAGTTTTCACTTTTAGCCCCTCACGATCACAAACTCAGTCGTCGGTGAATAACAGCACATCTGTGACGTGCCAGCACGCGGTATCATTCGCTGACGTCTCCGCTAAATTATTCCGATCAAATTTGCTCGTTTAATCACGGTCTCTTTTCACTGACATGACGCGTGGCCTCGCTGAAGACAGAGACGGCGGGTCGACGTCAGTGCGTGCGGCATGCGGTTTCGTCGATAATTTCTGACGTGGCAGCTGACCAGCAGGCGCAGAAACACGGCGACAGATGTCGCTGCCGATGACGCGCAGTGACGTAATTTTGACTCTTGCGCTAGTCACCGAGCGTCGAAAAGCGGTCGAACTCACTTTGCACGAGATTACATTCAGTCGGCGTTTAGGCGGAACAATCGGTTCACGATTGTGCGCTCGTCGGGAACTCCCAAGTGCCGAACTCCCACGACAAATAGAGATATGGCGGCATGGTAATAATGGTTTCATCTTAAGGCCAATCAGAAATGCTTGCCTTCAAAAATTGGCGGACATATTTTTCGAGAGTGACTGAATTGTTGCCATATACATGGCCAATATCTGATCCGGCTACGTAAACTGTGGTATTTATGAAAGCTTTCATATTTTTTTTCCTCAAAAATCGCAAAAGTAAACAATAGAAGTCATTTATGGTTCCGTTGGCAACATTTTGCCGAGAGTACAAACATGAATAAAAAGTGTGCAATAAAATGAATTATTTTATTGCCGAAAGTGTGCAATGTTAGTGCTCAATGCACACAACATTTATAATAAAACTAATAGTGGTAAGCCGTGATCTGATTTTTACTAGTAAAATTTATTCCGCATTTTGTTTGGTTTTATTATTTGTATACTAACTGAAGATCTATAGCAGTAGTTTGTAGCCTAACGACATTTCTGACGAGTACAATGGTCGTTAGGCCCTTCTGTTGTACGGTTTGCACGCTTTGGGAATGTTAATTGTGAACGATCCCCAGTAGGCCTAAGCCTACATTAATTTCAATCGCGTGAGGTTTGCATGGAAGCAGGCAACTTGGCAAGTAAGTCCAGCGACATCGGTGTGAGGATTTGATACGGCGGTGGGTGAGGTGTTGCTGATGTGGGGAGGGGCGAAGGTGAAAGTGTGATAATAGCGAGACTCGTTACGTAAATTGCGCGCGACGATGGCCAATGTGTCGCCGAATGCTAGGGCGGCAACATCCTCCGCGGAGGAGTGGCGCTGGCCGGGTTGAACTACTGTCCATCCATTCAGCAAGAATTGCCGGTCACTCAGGCTGTCATCACTGGCAGGGATGCTGCTGCTGCTGCGACGGCAGCCTCCAGACTCCCATTATAGACAACGATCAGTTCGCGTGCTCAAGTCTGGCATGACATCGTCACGCCAGCAGTGGCCGCTGTCGCTTCCAGTTACTGGCCGCAGTGCATGCCATAATTCGACGCCCATTACTGACGATTATCGAAGATGACGTTCAAATAGAAGCAGCCAGACGATGTCGTGCCGGAACTGCGAGCGGGTGCATCTTACAGACGTCTGTATGCACGTATCCCAACTGTCCACGTCGTTCTGTCGGTTTAATGGATTCCACTGCTGTGTATGCGATGAATGACACTCAAAAGCTGTCCACGTCAGCACTCTGTCGCAACGAATTTCTCATACAAAATTTACGTTGCGAATTGTTAACTCGACTTAATTAGTACTCAGTCACTATATGTTTTACCGTCTGTATCGTAAGGTATCCGGACAAAATGTTATGGATAAAATGCCACCGGGGGCACGATAAATGCATAGTGCTTGTATTGACAACACTGAACGTAGTTTTCGTAGCCTAACCTAATCAGCATTTTGGTTGTGTAATATGAAATCAAGTAGTAGGCCTAACCTAATCAGCTCGATTTATTCAGATTATTTGAAATATAGACCTAATTACGAAGTATTTGACTCGGAACTGTGATGAGCAGTTTTCACAGGTTCACGTAACCCGCAACCGAATTAACTCTTTTCGCGGCCTTTTTCCCGACTATGTATAGGCCTGGTTGAGTGAACTTGAATATAGTTTGCACGCGGAGGCAGATACGAGTCTTCGGATTGTACGTGGTTCGCAACAGTTCTGCAGAAAATCACTGACTTAATTACTTGAACACACTACGATGTTTGAGAGTCAATAAGCATTTTTCAGAGCTGTACAGTCATTGCCATTCTCGGCATTTGTTTCGGTTGGCATTTTGTTTTGTGGTATTTTTTCTAGTGGCATTTTATCAGGAATTCGTAATATACGATTATGGCTGGTCTTGGACAACTAGTAACAAAACGTTTGACCTGAAACCATTGAAAAATTATAGTTTTCCAAATGGTCTGAAAAAAATAAATGAAGAATTTACTTTTTGCACATAGAGTAACGGAAGTTAAAACTCCAAATTGCAAATAAATTATGATCTTAAAATACTCACAAAAGGTGTGACCGTAATTTTAATGTACATATCGATAAAATAACATGAAGTTGTTAAATATATATTCATATTTCATTTGTACATACTGCCACATTATTATTATAGCGCAAGACTGCAGCGTAAGTTGAGACAGGCCCAGACTTACCATAATCTATACGGTAGGAGAGTTTCTGGCTCGCATTATTTACACGTCTGGCAAAAATGAGGCAGTTAGATGTCAATAAACAATGCAGATTTGGTGATGCGTGTACAGTAGACGATGTTTACATGTGCAATCTGCTAGCGTCACCGTATTATGCACTCTAGATAATGGTTTGTTCTCCGTTTTAGTGCGTGTTTTGCTATTTTCTGATTCTTATTTGAACAGTTTATTCTGTTTTACTACGGTGTGAAGGAAACTAATGCTAATAAATGTTCAGTTATGATGCATGTTAGCTGTTAGTATCCTGGTATTGTGAACATCAATTTACTGGCAGCGGAGGTCAATGTGCGTCGGTGACAGCGTTGTCAATTTAGCAACATAACACAACGCATATACAATCAGTTGCAGTAAAACGAGCACAATCTGTATAACGATAATACCGCTTATACATGCACAGTACACCGTATTAAGAACGTGGGTTGCTGAATCAATTTAGTTTGCGCGGTATAAAACTGTTTTTCACAAGAACTTCATTTCGCAAAGATCGTTGCGGAGTAGACTTTTGTCACGGCAACCGAATTAGCGGCGAAAAGGCGCCGCAGACCAATAACGTATAATCGCGTTTAGCAACACCCACGTCGCTTTCTCGATCAAATCTCGCGCGCTCTTTCTGCGGTTCCACAAAAGAGCCCGGTTTTACGGCGGTCGATCAACTCGTCGATCCGCCCGAACGACGATGCTGGGGCCCGCCGTCCTGCGCTAAGTAAATATTTCTCTTCGCGGTCACGTCGCTGCCGGGTCGCCTTTTGTAGCGTTGACGGTGGTCCAAGCCGGAGCAGCGACGGCCTAGAAGTTCGCCTGCCCACTGTGCATGTTCCATCCGGCAGCGGTCGAATTAATCTCGCAAATGCTGTTATCCGCTGGCGTCCGGCCGACCGTTCGTCTACGCGACGGGAGAAGGCGGGCGGGCGGGCGGTGCTGGACGATGGAATTGCGACGTCTTGTACGGAGTCGCTGGCGGCGGAGTCGGGCCCGCGAAACTCGTGTAGCGCCAAGACCGATCGTACTCTAGATTCGATATTCGTTTAATTCGATATCGATTCAGCGCGCCGATACAGCGTCGCCGACTGCCGGCCGAGACACATTAGCGCTTTGTGCGGGTGGACGTCGACGGCAACGACCGGCCGCCGCCTGCTCGACAGCTTCCACGACGACGGACTGACTTGAACGGACTGAAGGCGTGTGCCCAATTCAATTTGACGGCCATGTCAGACTTGACAGGCGCTTGTGTGTGTGGTCCGATAACGCACAGTCCCGCAGTACGCGTCGCGCCGACAGAATTGTATTGCGTTGACTGTCAGCAGCGGTGGGGATTTGTACGGGACGACGTTGAAGTAGTCAAACAGCGAGGACTGCAGAACAGAATCGTGTCCGCGTCGTGGCTGCTGGAATCCGCCGTTGCCGCCTTTGATCCGTTGTTAATACCGGCGCCTTATCGACACGCCCATGTACTGCGCGGGCGCCGTGTTTGGCTTCTGAAAATCACACGAATAACGTGCGAAAAAGTGCACCTTGCTTATGATATCATGTGCTCGTCTCGATAGCTTAACACGCTGCGCGATGTAGTTCATTTGAACATTTACCGGCACGGCCTGAGTTCAGCTCCCGGGTGTACACTGGTTGGTTCACTTGAAAAGAAGTTAACACCGGTGTTAACACTGTTCTTAACACCGAACTTCACCCCGAAGTAAATACCAGAGTTAACACCTAATTATGTCAATTAGTATTCATGACCACCGCACTCAGTTCACTACTTCACAATTCAGGCGAAGTGTTGACCGGCAGACAACTTATCGAAGAATTTTTGTAAAGATTTATGGTATACGAATGCTTTGAAGTTTGAGAATAACTTCTTGGACATAGGCAAGAGGGTATAACGGTGTCCTGCATAAACCATGACCGCTGCCGCCTCCGAAGTTATTACCTTATAGCGGAATAAAAATGTAAAAATAGAAGTACGGCAGTTTTGTGCATGCGCAATGCATCCGGCCATAATTATAGGAACAGTTCGGTCCATTTGTGGACTTGGTACCACGTTCCACAGAACGTATTTCTAATTGTCGACATAATCTCGTTTAGTTTTCGTCATCTGTTTTGCACTTTTCGACGTTATGTGTATTGAAATTATATGCAAATGTTTTACTAATGTATTAGTTTAAATTACAGCGCTGTTGGCTTACTTGTCTGTGTAAAATCGTTGAATCGTGCGCGGAGTCTGTCTGTAAGCATCTTACATTACAAAACGTTTTCTGAAGCATTGTCAGTCGCGCATCTGTCTCATTGTCTTTGTGCCACTCTCACTATCCATCATCCCTTCATTCTACTTTTGACACAAATCCTTCCCATCATAGACTGCTTATCTCACCTAGACTCACCCGCTTGACTGATTCACGGACTTCTTTCGTTTTTCTTCTATTTATGTTGTCATGTGTTAAACAAAGCCTTTCAGCGCACACTAAATACGTGCACAGCACAGCACTGCATCGTGCCGTGTAGTTGACTTCTTGTACGAAAAAACGACAGAATTAACCGAATGTAAATCGGCTTATTGGTAGACTTAGCGACGTGTAATTTGTACGCTGTCATTAGCACACAGGCAGCCTGACTCATACTTACACATGACGAAATACGGCGGCGTGTGAGCGAGCAAGCACCTGCTTAGCATGCAAAGCGGTAGGCCGGCAGCGCGGCGAGAGACAATGTCGACGTCGTTATCTGCCTCGGGCAGAACGTCATTCCTCCGCAGCTCGAAGGTTCGCCGCGGATTGACGCCAATTTTAATCCTCTCCCGCCACCAGCTCGTGTCGTCGTCTTCCGTCGCGTGGTGTGCGGTGATCGGATGGCGGATGCGCGCGTTGTGCGGTTATCTTAACGCCGCGTATGCAGGCAAGAAATTAATCAGCGTATAAACGTCAAACGGACGTCCGACGCGCGATGCTAAAACCGCCACCGAGAGCCGACGAACATTAATTATATTCGGACGTTCGTATCGTAGTACTGGAGCTCTGAGAATTGGGACCGATGCTCGTCAATAACGCGAGCAACGCCGACAGACGTGGTATAACCGATCCAACGGTACCATACGTCGCTGTTATTCAACCTTCTATACTCTACGCCGCTTTTCCTCCGACAATACTTGAACGAAAACATTGCATCTAATCTTCTTGCAGTGTTTAATTCGTTGCAACTTTGATTTGAACTGGCTGGCACAATACAACACGATGCTGTATGTGTGCCAGCCAGTTCAAATCAAATTAAAGCAACAGATTTATGTGGCGCCGTAATAAGTCGTCAGTGTGGTGGGTGCGAGTACAGGAATATCAGTTGATTGATTGATTGAGTTGCCTGGGAGTGCCAGTATTGATCAGTCATAAATTTATGGCATGATCGATCTCGATTGTATTTCCACCACAAGTACGAAGGTCTATTCATCACACCAATAGTGAACCTGTACGCTTGTTAGATCTGTGACAGGAGTAGGCGACTAGCAAGTTAGAAGTCGGAAATCACTACGTGATTTTCTGCGAAAAATATATATCGTTTTTGACACTCAGTGGTTGTCAACAAAACTAACTTGATGACATTCAACTCTTTCCGTTTATTAAATACACGATTTTAGGTAAACATGATAATCTAAATTTAACAACGACAACATAACATTTCTCTCTGACAATTATTTCCCGGTGTTATATTCTGAATGTTGTGAGTTTAAAAAAATGTTTTGATACTTTAGTGGACCTTGCGATATGTTCGGTATTTAGGCGGCCACAAATAAATCTTAGATTGGATTGCAAAATAGGGACTTTCACAACAAGTAATGCGTTCTCCGCTGCATGGTCTGAAGAACTGACTGCTACAGCGCCTGACATGATGGATCTCATCAGCGTCCGAATCCTGATATGTCCGTGTCAGCAGCTGAGTCTAAAGACAACAGTGGTGACGTGGCGTCACGGCGGTGCACTGCCTGGACGGCATCGGGCAGTGCGAGCGAGCAGTCCGGTCGACTGGAGACAGCTTTGTGGATTGTGTCCGTGCGACCCGGCAGCCTACAGACAGGCGTGACTATCTGCACGATGCATCTGTACCGGCTGCAAGCGGCGTCGCTGAGCCTCACCGGCCACACCGCCCGCTGCCGCCGCCAGCAGTCGCCGCAACTGCTCATCTTCCCATCTTTCATGGCGTCGGGGTCACACGCGTCACGCCGCCCGCCATTCCGATGCACTGACGCCAGCCGCGGAGCACGCCACGTTCGCGACCACGTAACATTAGTCTCAGACAGATAATTTTGGACTGTTACATCCATTCTCCTATCGACGATTGTATTACAAAATGCCACTAATGCTGTCTCAATATACCCGCACGTGGCCACGTTTTCTTCATATAGCGGTTGAGAAGCGGAAAACTGTCGATCTGCGATTTATTTACAATGCTTAAGCCAGATGCTCACCATAATTCTGTATTCTATATAGGCCTATTATACTGTCACTGAACATTGTACATTGTGGCCTATAAATTCCAAGAAACGGGCGACTTAACATTACAGGCCTATCATCACCGTGCAGCATCTCCAGTGGAATTTCATCAGCAATGCATGCTGATTACTGCCACCAGGAACAGCTGTTCCACTGAATGTCTTCCTCGTTGTTGAATCTACGTCAAACGCTTAAGTCCAGAAGTGAGCTGAACTTAGATCGTCGCCAGCTTTTCAGTTTAGGCCTACTATCTCCTTGACAGTCGTTGTGGTGATACTGCTGGACCAAGCCTTGCGACCTTTGGATTACTCGGTAAATATCTCTTGAAAACTTGATAGCGACGCGGTACGCCCCTCGGGGATTCAGCACTGCACGCCACAATCCCAATTACATGCACTCGATAATTTTCGATGAATTAAAATGTTATTAAACTGCAGAAGAAAATTGATGCAACACAGAACAGGCAAACTGCAGAACGCCCCGGGCGAGAATATGCAAAGCCGTAAGTGGTGCAGTTGTCTATACATGGTGCAGCGATAAAACTTTCAACTAATCCAGCAATTTGGACATTAAGCAGAACTGCATGGATCACCACGCACCCTAAGTCATTCGCCATCATACGGCACTTTTCAGGCGTTCGGCATAATAAATCAGCCTCAGGGCTTTGTTATACTTGGAGCTGAGTATTCCTGCTCTTTGTCTGTTGTTCATGTGCAATATCTATCGCTGCTTCAGTGGCGCAGAACACTCCGTACTGCAGATATATACAGCCTACGTCACCATCAAAAAATGTCGTAGTTTTTTTTCAAATGCATTACAGCAGCCAAAAGCGAAGCAGGTATTGATTTTGCAGCGTCTGGGCAAAAACTGAAACATTACCTATCAGAAATTGATGTAATTTGGTAGTGATATAATTATGTCATATTGAACCCTAGAAATAATTAGATTTTGGTGACATTCGTTTGACATTGACCTTTGACCCTGAGAGCTATTTCAGTATTTATAGAAAGAGTTCAACCCGACACCCCGTTTTAGAGATAATGACTCGCCACGCAGCAAACGCTCTGATGGCGAGTCCATCTCTCAAACAAGGGGTGTCGGGTCGAACCGCGACACATGCAGCAAATACCTATAGGGAGCTGAAATTGTACACAGATGTGTGCTTCCTTAGGACATGGTTTCATTAGGCCTACTTCGGCATTTATCTGTACGTCTCTTTGTCTGTCTATTAGCAACTTCACGTAAAAACTAATGATTGGAGCTTCACGAAAATGTCACCAAAGACGTAGAGGGACCTTTAGACAAAGAAGATACCATTACATTTTGTAAGTCATCCGCATCTAGATCACGTCAATTTCGCCGCAGTGTTTATTTAATTATTGTCTACCATTGCAAATGGATGGCCACACCGTTGCCGCAGCAGCGGTCTGGACCTATTTATAGCTTATGACATCACCGTATGCATTTCAACACTGCATGACAGGGCGTGAGTGAGTGAGTAGTTTCTTAACGGCACATCAGCACATAATAGGCTATTCAGTGCCTTACAATGGTAATGACGACGATTTTTACCGGTCATATGACCAAACCAACAGTGTCAAAGCACTGAAGG
>Ga0209255_1000141_pt1 | contig 14083 bp, 17 predicted proteins | sample WorMetvaBAHAMAS2_FD_187394 | JGI IMG/M metagenome (GOLD analysis project Ga0209255, IMG submission 187394) | Marine gutless worms symbiont microbial communities from Max Planck institute for Marine Microbiology, Germany - Olavius vacuus... | ecosystem: Host-associated > Annelida > Digestive...
GCATCAACCGCCTGAAGAACGCCCGGCGCGTCGCCACAAGATACGACAATACGGCCGAAAGCTATCTCGGCTTCGTCAATATCGTCCCAATCCGCCTATGGATAAAGCACTTTGTCAACAGGCCCTAGGTTTTGAGGTTCTCCCCATTCGCCTCGCAAGCCGACCGCCTGCTAAGGCTCCCGGCGGGGGTGCCGGGCATCGGATCGCACTGCTACCGGCCCCGCCGTTTCAGCGGCCGGGCTTTTCGGACACCGCGAGGGTGCGCCCGGTGCTGTGCATGCGCTCCCGGATAGGTTGAGAATCGGCGCGGTCGTTCAACCGCTTGGGCGCCACGGCCTATTTCGGCCCTGCGACACGCTCGGCCACTTGGTGGGCGAGCCAGCGTAGCATCCGAATCACCGCCCAGTTGTGAGCCGGGCGGTTCGCAGCCAAGGTCAAGGACAACACGCTCATCGGCGGATCTCCTGCAGCAAGCAACAAACCTATGGGGAACCCGCGTTCCCCGGTCTCGCAGAGCCTCCACTCTGTTGCGCCGCGTCATAGTATAATGGTGCTCCGCACAATCGGCAAGGGAAGGCCGCGCGAACGCCCGCAAAGAGGGGCGATATCACAGTTCTGATATGTTAGATTCCCTAAGGAAGCTTTGACGGCGCCGCGGTGGACGGCATCCCGGCGCCGGTCCGCTCAGGGCATTGGCAGGTCGGTGACGTATTTCGGCACGTGGTAGCCCTTCTGCACCGCCGGCCGCTCGGCGATGCGCAGATACCAGTCGCGGACCCGGGGATAGCCGTTCAGGTCGATCTGCTGCCACTCGAAACGGCTGATCCAAGGCCAGATCGCCATATCGGCGATCGAGTAGTCGCCGGCGACGAAGTCGCGCCCGTCGAGCCGGCGGTCAAGCACCCCGTAGAGCCGCCCGGCCTCTTTCAGGAACCGCTCCTCGGCATAGGGCGCCTTGCCGGGATTGAACTTGACGAAGTGGTGCACCTGGCCGAGGAACGGCCCGATCCCGCCCATCTGCCACATCAGCCACTCGATCACCCGCCAGCGGCCCTCGCCGACATCGAGGAACTGGCCGTATTTGTCGGCCAGGTACATCATGATGGCGCCGGATTCCATCAGCTCGACCCCGGTCTCGCGGTCGATGATCGCCGGGATCTTGTTGTTCGGCGCGACCTTCAGGAACGCCGGGTCGAATTGCTCGTCCTTGCCTATGTCCACCGCATGGGCGGTGTAGGGCACCCCCAGCTCCTCCAGCAGGATGGAGACTTTTCGTCCGTTTGGGGTGGTCCAGGTGTAGAGATCAATCATCGACGGCTCCCTCGTCATGTTTGCGCGTGTTCGGTCGGTTCAGACGTGCTGACCGCCATTTATCTCGATTTCCACGCCAGTCACGTAGGAACTTTCCGGCGTGCACAGATAGTAGATCGTGCGCGCCACCTCCTCGGGCCGGCCGAGCCGGCACAGCGGGATCTGCTCGACCAGCTTCTCGGTGCCGGGAGAGAGGATCGCCGTCTCGATCTCGCCCGGGGCGATGGCGTTGACCCGGATGCCGTGCGGCCCGAAGTCATGCGCCATCTCGCGGGTCAGCGAGGCCAGCGCCGCCTTCGAGGTCGCATAGGCCGTTCCGGCGAAGGGATGCACCCGCGCCCCGGCGATCGAGGTCACGTTGACCACCGACCCATGCGCCGCCTTCAGCTCCTCGATCATCCCGCGGGCCAGCACCACGGGGGCGAAGAAATTGACATGGAACACTTGGCCCCAGGTCTTGAGATCGGTGTCGATGGAGTTCAGCCGCGCGCCCCCCGGCGCCTTGGGCGAGACCGCGGCATTGTTGACCAGCGCGTCGAGCCGGCCGTCGGTCAGACGGCGGCGGATCTCGCCCACTGCCTCGATGGTGCTGTTCGGGTCGGCAAGGTCGAGCTGGATATGGTCCTCCGGCCCCGCCTCCCACGGGCAATCCTCGGGGAAGGGCTGGCGCGAGCAGGTGATCACCCGCCATCCGGCGGAGGCGAAGCGCTTCACCGTGGCGTGCCCGATACCCCGGCTGGCGCCGGTCAGCAGCAGGTTCTTGCGGCGGTTCGAGTCAGGCATGGGGCGCGTTCCCTTGCTGTGTTCGTCCTCGCTCCCGATTGCGTGACACTTTAGCCCCCCTTCTCGTCCAGTGCCAGAAGCCTCTCGCCGCGGCGCCGGCCCGCGGCGGCCCGGGGAATTCCCGCGCGGCGCGGTCACTTTGCTGCGATTCCCGACGCCACGCCGCAAAAGGGGGCGAAAAACACCGGAAATGTGTTATCGTGACCCCGTTGATGCAGAAGGCTCTCCTCCATGTGGACCCTCTTGTTCGCCACATTGCTTGCTCTCTCGGCCTGCGGAAAGGCACAAATCGTTTCACCAGACGGCTCCGTCGAGACCCGGCTGTTCATCGGCCCGGCCTCCCTGCCGGGCTTCACCGGCGAGTTTGCACCGAAATCCGTCAGCCTGACCTCGCTCGGCGCCTAGGGCGGGCCGGATGGCGGAGGGATCGGCTATCAACACAGTCAAAACGTCTGTCTGCACCCAGACTGCCATGTCGTCATCTTCGCAGAGGGCGACTCGGCCGCCGAATCGTGGCGGCGGATGCTGGAGGGCATCGATGGCGTCTGCGTGATAGAATGACGTGCAGATTTGCAGCTTAAGCGAAAGGACTTGACCATGAAAACCTGGATACTTGCACCGCTGGCGGCACTCGCGCTCGCCGGATGCGAAACCCCGGAAAACAACACCGCCCCGCTGATCTTCGGGCAGGTGCACACGGTGGAGCTGTCGGCCGGCCCGTCGACGACCGGCGGCACGGGCGAGGTGGTTCTCGGCTACAAGGATGTCAATCTCGCGATCGTTCCGACCGTCGTTCCCGGCGTGGAGCCCGGTGAAAACGGCTACCACAGCAAGCTGGTCAGCATCGGCGCGGACAGAGAGAACCAGGTGGATGCCTACTCCACCTTCGGGCAGTTCCAGTTCACGACCGAAGGGGCCAAGGTCGGCCTCGGTAAGTTTTTCGCCACCGGGCTCGCGGCTTAGAATCTTAGCAAGGGATTTGGCTGTGGCGCCGCCGGGGAGAACTGCAGCGGCTGTTATGGCCGGGATAAAGCCGAGTAGGTCCACGCATCACATTTGCTAAGGGAGATCATCGATGGCACTGAAACCCAACAAGCCGGACAAGCCCAACAAACCCAACAATCTGAAAAAACCGCGCAGGCCGAAAAAACCGCCGGCGATGAATGCCGATGTCGCGGCGACGCTGATCGAACTCGGCGAATCCACCGAAGGCTTCGGCGCCGCGGCGCTCGATGCCAATGCGGTCACTGGCGACGATATCCTGAAGATCGCCCGCGACCATATCGGCGAGGACTACGTCCTCGGCGCCCGTGCGCCGATGGCGAATCCCAGGCATCGCGGCCCGTGGGATTGCGCCGAGTTCTGCTCGTGGTCGGTGTTCCAGGCCAGCGGGGTTCTGTTCGGCGTCCGCCCGGTCGACGACCCGGTCAAGGCCGACGCCTATACCGGCTTCTGGAGCAGCCAGTCCAAGGCGATGGACTGCCGGATACCGATCGAGGACGCTTTCATCACCCCCGGCGCCTGTCTGCTGCGGGCCCCGCGCCCCGACGCGGCCGGGCATATCGCCTTCTCGGACGGCGCCGGCGGCACGGTCGAGGCCAGCGGCCGCAATTTCGGCGTCGGCGAATTCGACGGCGCGACCGGCCGCCGCTGGGATTGCGGGGTGCCGGTGCCCGGTGTCCGGTATCACATGGCCGACGAGCCTCTGGTGATCCCGCCGGCGCCCACACTCTCAGGGTGACCTCGCCGATGATGAAGGGGTCGACAGTCAGGAAGGTCCAGCGGCGGCTCGCGAAACTGGGATTCGCCGTCGGCTCGATCGATGGCGTCTACGGGCCGCAAACCGCCGCGGCGGTGCGCAGCTTCCAGGACGGCGCCGGACTCACCCCGGACGGCGAGGTCGGCCCGGACACCATGGCTGCCCTCGGCTTGTGATCCCGCCGGGCCGCGGTCACCGATCGCGGCCAGGGCTTCACGGGTTCAACCGCTGCACCGTCCAGCTCCCGCTGTCGGGCTTCAGCCGGGTCCAGCGGAACCGGTCGTGCAGCCGGAACTCGCCCTGGGCCCAGAACTCTATCTCGACGGGCCGGATGCGGAAGCCGCCCCAGTGCTCGGGCCGGGGCGGGTTGCGCGGGTAGCGCGCGGCGATCTTGGCCACCTCGGCCAGCAGCGCCCGCTTGTTGGCCAACGGCCGCGACTGGCGCGAGGCCCAGGCGCCGATCCGGCTCTGATAGGCACGGCTGTTGTAATAGGCGTCGGCCTGCTTGGCGCCGACCAGCTCGACGGCGCCGCGCAGCCGGACCTGCCGGTTCAGGCTCTTCCAGTGCAGCGCCATCGCCGCCTTAGCGTTGGCCTTCAGCTCGTGGCCCTTGGCGCTGTCAAAATTGGTGAAGAACACGAAGCCGCCGCAGGTCTGGCTCGGCTCGATCTCCTTCAGGAGCACCATGCGCACATTGGGCAGGCCCTGGCTGTCGACGGTGGCCAGCGCCACCGCATCGGCATCCCGCGGCTCGCTCGCTTCGGCCTCGGCCAGCCAGGCCTGGGCCAGCGCGTAAGGGTTCTCGGCGGCGAAGATGCCGCTCAACCGCCCACCCGTCGTCAGCTCCACCATCGCGTCGCTCCCCCGCTGCCTGCACCCACTCCCTAGCCCGCCGGGGCCGCCCGAGGAAGCCCCGATCCGCCATATCGCTTGATGCGATCCGCAATTTCTCCTAACACCCGCTGAGGCGTCAGTGGCTCCACGCCATTGGCATCCGGTCTGTTGGGAGAGTTGTCATGACGACTGGGTTGATGGCCGGCAAGCGCGGCCTGATCATGGGGGTCGCGAACGACAGGTCGATCGCCTGGGCCATCGCCCAAGCCTGCCATGCCCAAGGCGCCGAGCTCGCCTTCACCTACCAGGGCGACGCGCTGAAGAAGCGGGTCGAGCCGCTGGCCGCCTCGGCCAGCTCCGAGATCGTGCTGCCCTGCGACGTTACCGACGAGGCGTCGATGGACGCGGTGTTCGAGACCCTGGCGGAGCAGTGGGGCCGGCTCGACTTCATACTCCACGCCATCGCCTATGCCGACAAGGCCGAGCTGAAGGGCCGCTATGTCGACACCAGCCCGGGCAATTTCGAGCGCTCGATGCATATCTCCTGCTACTCCTTCACCGCCTTGGCGCAGCGGGCCGAGAAGCTGATGACCGAGGGCGGGTCGATGCTGACCCTCACCTATTACGGCGCCGATAAGGTGATGCCGCACTACAATGTGATGGGGGTGGCCAAGGCGGCGCTGGAGACGAGCGTCCGCTACATGGCGATGGATCTCGGGCCGAAGGGGATCCGGGTCAACAGCCTCTCCGCCGGGCCGCTGAAGACCTTGGCGGCGTCGGGGATCGGCGATTTCCGCTATATCCTGAAGTGGAACGAGCTGAACTCGCCGCTGCGGCGCAACGTCAGCCAGGAGGACGTGGGCAAGGCCGGGTTCTACCTGTTGTCCGACCTTGCGTCCGGTGTCACCGGCGAATGCCACCACGTCGACTGCGGCTATCACGTCGTCGGCATGAAGGCCGAGGACGCCCCCGACATCGACGTCACGCGGGGCAGCTGACCGAACCGAAGAAACTGCGCCGAAAGGAAAACAGGCCGGCCCCGGGGGTCGGCCCGCACATGCTTTGCCGATCCCGCCGGGTCAGCCGTTCTTGGCGTAGTACTCGACCACCAGATGCGGCTCCATCTGCACCGCATAGGGCACGTCGCCGAGGCTGGGCACGCGCAGATAGGTGGCGGTGAGCTTGTTGTGGTCGGCCTCGACATAGTCCGGCACGTCGCGCTCGGGCAACTGGATCGCCTCCAACACCAGCGCCATCTGCTTGGCCTTCTCGGAGAGGGTGACCACGTCGCCCTCCTTGATCCGGTAGCTGGGGATGTTGACCCGCTGGCCGTTGACCCGGACATGGCCGTGATTGACGAACTGGCGCGCCGCGAACATGGTCGGCACGAACTTGGCCCGGTAGATCACGGCGTCGAGACGCCGCTCCAGCAGCCCGATCAGCATCTCGCCGGTGTCGCCGCGCGCCCGCACCGCGTCCGAGTAGATGCGGCGGAACTGCTTCTCGGTGAGATCGCCGTAATAGCCCTTCAGCTTCTGCTTGGCGCGCAGCTGCAGGCCGAAGTCCGACATCTTACCCTTGCGCCGCTGGCCATGCTGGCCGGGGCCGTATTCGCGGCGGTTGACGGGGCTCTTCGGGCGGCCCCAGATGTTCTCGTCCATACGGCGGTCGATCTTGTACTTGGCGGAAGTGCGCTTGGTCACTTGCCGTCTCCTTTCGCATCAAGTGTTAGAGGCAACCTCCTCTCCCCTGTCCAGCCTCATCCGACCTTCGGGGCGACAGGATCCCGCTTGCGCGGGCCACGGACGCCAAGACGTTGCCGCCGCCCCAACGGACGGCCGCGATGGGCGGGGGTTATACGCGGAAACGGCCCCGTGTCAACGCCCCGGCGGCAGCCAGAAAAAACTGGCACCGGCGCCGCTGGGGTGTAGTCTGTCACTCATGTGTCGTGTTTCCGACGTGACCGTTGCGGCTGCTGGGAGGTGAGTCCATGGCCGACAGTCCGGCACAGCCTTCGCGAGACCCGCTGAAGTCCCGGTACCGTGACGCGCTTGTCAGCAGCGGCTTGGTCGACGGCGTCGACGACGTCACAGCGCTCGACCCGCGCCCGTTCCGCTACGCCGAAACCGATTTCGTCTGCCACTCCGGCGATCCGGCCAATCGCCTGTGGGTGATTGTCGACGGCGCAATATCGGTCCGCGACGCCGCCCAGACCCTGTTCGTGCGCCAGCGGGGCGACGTGGTCGGCGAGCAGAATCTGGTCGAGGACGGCGGTGTGCGCTTCTAAGATTTCGTCGTCAGCCAGAGCCCGGCCGAACTCCTAGCCGTCGACAAGGCGCGGATCGAGGCGCACCCACAGCGCGACGTCCTGTGGCGCAACATCGCCAGGATCGTCACGGGCAAGCTGAAGCGGGCAACCAGCGACAACGAGATCCTGCAGCAGCAGGTGACCGACGACACCCGCATCCTGCACGCCTACATGAACGAATACGCGCTCAGCCGCCGGCTGCAGTCGGGCAGCGACCGGGTGGCCGACTACCGGGTCGACCGCGCCGTGGTCTGGTTCTCCGACGTGGTCAATTTCAGCCGCTACATCCTCGACCTGGCGCCCGAGCGGACGGCCGAGGTGGTGCAGCGCTTCTTCAACGCCCAGACCCAGCCGATCCACGACATGGGCGGGCATATCGATAAATTCGTCGGCGACGGGCTGATGGCCTTCTGGGCGCCCGAGGCGGACGAGTTGGTGCGGCCCTGCTGCGAGGCCGCCCTGCGAGCGGCCGAGGCCGCGGTGGCGGCGGTGCGCCGCATCTCGATCGGCACCGAGGCGCTCGACCTCAGGATCGGCCTTCATGCCGGGCTGGTGCTGAGCGGCGATTTCGGCTCGGCCACGCGGCACCAGTTCACCCTGATCGGCCCCGAGGTGAACAAGGCGGCGCGGCTCGAGCAGGTCCACCGTGCCGACATCCGCGAGGGCGAGGCGATGGTCGGCCCGATCCGCCTCAGCGCCGAGTTCCGCGCCGAGCTGTCGGCGCCGTTGCGCCGGCGCTACCCGCACCGCAGCATCGCAGAGGCCAAGAACATCGGCCCGATCGAGGTCTACCACTGAACGCCGGGCAGGCATCCGTAAGGTGCGCAAGATGCGCACCCTACACCGGCCGCACCTGTAGGGTGCGCATTCTGCGAACCATTGGACATCCCCCAAAGCGGCTACCGAACCAGCTCCCAGGCGCACGGGAAGCGCGACAGCACCTCGCCGATCAGGGCCGGGTCGGCGCCGCCCTGCGGGATGATGCGGGCGACGAGGCCACGGGCCTTGTCCTCGACCACCTCGATCTCGGCCGCGATCCCGGCCTCCGACAACGCCGCGCCGCAGACCCGGAGGATCGCCATCTTGCGCAGCGCCGGCTTGAACACCTTGCCGACCGCGGTCTTCGGCAGCTCCTTGACCACCTCGATGCATTTCGGCACCGCCGCCGCCTCGGGCACGTTCTGCCTCGCATAGGCGAGCAGCTCCGCCGCCGACGCCTCGGCGCCCGCCGCCAGCTCGACATAGGCGCAGGGCACCTCGCCCGCATGGGCGTCGGGCTGGCCGACCGAGCCGACCAAGGCGACCGCCGGGTGGCCGGACAGCGCCTCCTCGATCAGCGCCGGGTCGATGTTGTGGCCGCCGCGGATGATCAGGTCCTTGGCCCGGCCGGTGATCCAGAGAAAGCCGTCGGCGTCGATCCGCCCGAGGTCGCCGGTGCGCAGGCACTGCCCCGGCTCGGTGAACAGCCCGACATTGCCGGCCGCCTCCAGATAGCCGGCGAACACCCCAGGACCGCGGACGCAGATCTCGCCGATCTCGTCGGGGCCGCATTCGCGCGCCACCCGGCCGTCAGCTCCGCAGTCGAGGATCTTCACCTCGGAGTAGGGCACCGGCAGTCCGACCGAGCCGATCTTGCGCTCGCCGCGGGTCGGGTTGAAGGCGACCTGGCAGGTCGCCTCGGTCATGCCGTAGCCCTCGAGGATGCGCACCCCGGTCGCCTGCTCGAAGCGCCGGAACAGCTCCACCGGCAGCGGCGCCGAGCCGCAGAGTGCATAGTGCAGGGAGGAGACGTCGGCATCCACCTTGCGCTGCATCAGCGCCGCGGCGGCGGTCGGGACCATGACCATGAAGGTCACCCCCCAGCGCTCGACCAGCTTCCAGAAATTGTCCAGCACCCCGTCGCCGCGATATCCCGCCGGGGTGGGCATCACCATGTGTGCGCCCGAGGCGATGCAGGTCATCAGGATCGGATAGGCGCCGAAGACGTGAAACAGCGGCAGGGGGCACATCGCCACGTCCCGCTCGGAGGCGATCGACATCGCCGGGACCAAGCTGTTGTAGATCATCCCCCGCTGTCGATGCAGGGCGACCTTCGGCGTGCCGGTGGTGCCGCCGGTGTGGAACATCGCCGCCACCCGCTCGCCGTCGCCCTCGTCGAAGCCGAGCGCCCCGCCCTCCTCGGCCATCATCGCAGCGGTGAAGTCGAGCACCCGCAACCGCTCAGGGCGCGCCAAGCGCGGGCGGAGGAACGGAATCAGCCAGCAGAGCGGCGGGTCGAGGTAGCGCTTGAGATCGACCTCTAGAACCGTCTCGACCGCCGGTGCCTGCGCCGCCGCAGAATAGGCCTTCTCGGCGATGTCGCTTTTCGGGAACGGCGCTAGGGTCACCAGCACCCTGGCCCCGGTCGCCCGCAGGATGGCGGCAATCTGGGCCGGCTCGAGCAGCGGGTTGATCGGGTTGACGATCCCCGCTGTCATCCCGCCGATCAGCGTCAGCACCGCCTCGTTGCAGTTCGGCAAGAGATAGGCGACCACGTCCTCGGCGCCGATGCCGAGCCGGCGCAAGAGGTTGGCGGTGCGGCTCACCCGGCCGGCCAGGGTGACCCAGTCCAGCGTCTCGGCCCAGTCCTTTGGCCCTGACTTGATCTGGAAGCTGATCGCCGGGTGGCGCGGATGCCGGGCCGCGGTGCGGCGCAGCAGCCGGTAAACCGTGTCCGCCGGCCAGCGCTCCGCCAGCGGCACCGCCTCGACGGCGTCCCTCTCGGCCAGGGTGCTCCACCCGGTTGGCGTCTCGGCCATGACCCCTCCTTGGGCGATCCATTCAGCCACAGACCTGATGGCCCCGCAAGCTGGCGCGTCAGCGCAGGAAACCCGAGGTCACTCGGCCGCCGCCCCCTCGGTGAACTGCATCCGGGCCAGCCGGGCGTAGAGCCCGCCTTCGCGGACCAGTTCCTCGTGGCTGCCGGTGGCGACCAGATGGCCCTCGTCGAGCACCAGGATCCGGTCGGCCCGCTTCACCGTCGACAGCCGATGGGCGATGACCAGCGTGGTGCGGCCTTCGCTGAGGTGGTCGACCGCCAGCTGAACCGCCCGCTCGCTCGCCGCGTCGAGCGCCGAGGTGGCCTCGTCTAGCAAGAGCACCGGGGCGTCGCGCAGGATCGCCCGGGCGATGGCGATGCGCTGCTTCTGCCCGCCAGAGAGCAGCACGCCGCGCTCGCCGAGCCAGGTGTCGTAGCCCTCCGCCAGGGCGGCGATGAAGTCGTGGGCAGCGGCGGCGCGGGCCGCCTGCTCGACCTCCGCATCGGTGGCCTCCGGGCGGCCGAACAGGATGTTGGCCCGGACCGAGTCGGCGAAGATCGCCGGCTCCTGCGGCACCAGGGCGATCTGGCGGCGGAAATCCGCCAGCCGCATCCGGTCGATCGGCACCCCGTCGAGGCTGATCATCCCCTGCTCCAGGTCGTAGAAACGCAGCAGCAGCTGCAGCACAGTTGTCTTGCCGGCGCCGGAGGGGCCGACCAGCGCGACCCGCTCGCCGGGGGCGATGCGGAACGAGACGTTGCGCAGCGCCGGGATCTCGCGCCGGGTCGCATAGGCGAAGCCGACACCGTCGAAGGCGATCTCTCCCCGGGCCGGTTCGGCCGGCGGCAGCGGATCGGCCACCTCGCGGATCGGGTTCTCCATCGCCAGTAGCTCGATCAGCCGCTCGGTCGCCCCGGCGGCGCGCTGCAACTCGCCCCAGACCTCCGAGAGCGCCCCCGCCGCCCCGGCGGTGAACACCGCATAGAGCACGTATTGCGCCATTTCGCCGGGGCTCATCCGCCCAGCCATCACGTCGCGGGCGCCGATCCACATCACCCCCACGACCCCGCCGAAGACCAGGAAGATAACGATCAGCGTCAGCCAGGCGCGGGCGCTGATGCGCTCCCTGGCGGCGTCGTAGGCGGCCTCGACCCGGCCACGGAACCGCGCCTTCGCCGCCGCCTCTTGGGTCATCGCCTGCACGGTCTGGGCCGCCTGCAGGGTCTCCCCCGCCGCGGTGGCACTGTCGGCCACCAGATCCTGCGACAACCGCGAGAGCCGCCGCACCCGGCGCCCGAGGATCAGGATCGGAAGAACCACCAAGGGCACGATCAGCAGCGTCATGCCGGTGAGCTTGGCCGAGGTCAGCAGCAGCATGACGATGCCGCCGACCAAGAGCAGGATGTTGCGCAGCGCGATCGAGGCTGTGGAGCCGACCACTCCCTGGATCACCGAGGTGTCGGTGGTCAGCCGGGTCATCACCTCGGCCGTCATAACCCGCTCGAAGAAAGCCGGACTCATCCCGGCGACATGGTCGAACACCGCCGCGCGCAGATCCGCGATCACCCGCTCGCCGAGCCGGGTGACTAGGTAGAACCGCATCGCCGTGGCCACCGCCAGCGCTGCCGCGACGCCGATCAGCGACAGGAAGTACTGGTCGATCAGGGCTGTGTTCTCGACCGAGAAGCCGTCGATCACCCGCCGGAACGCAATCGGCAGCGCCAGGGTGAAGCCCGAGGTCGCCAACAGCGCCGCCGCCACGCCGACGATGGTCCAGCGGTACGGCCGCAGGAACGGCATCAGCCCTTTCAGGGGGCCGATCCGCACCGATTTGGCGCGTTCGTCGGGGCTCGGCGCCAATGTACCGTTGGCGGGCCCGCTGGCAGATTTCGCGTTCACACCGACCTCGTCGCTTGGGCAGGGCGGGTGATAGCAATGCCGGCCACCCGCGGCAAGACGGGCCATCATTCCTCACGCATGCGGTTTCCCAGTCTTGGCTCCCCGTAGCCCCTGCGGCCGTGTCGCGTCCGATTGCTTAGGGAACTTTCCACCGCGGCGGTCAGTGCTGGCCCCGATCTGCCGGTCACCTCGACCGACCCGCCGCTTGCTGTGGTCCGGGATATTGTGTATTAATGAGATTTCTTTCTGTAGGATGGAAGGAGCAGGGCGATGTCCGACAAGATCGAGCGGCACCTCAGGCTGGTGAACGCAATGTCGCGGAAGGTCGGGGTCGATCTCGGGCGCCGGGTGGTCGAGGGCACCATGGCCGCGGCCGACCTGAGCGACGTGATCGTCACCTGCACCCGCTGCGGCAACGTGGCGGCGTGCGAGGATTTCGTTTGCAGTGACGCTGACAGGGACGGTGGCGGGGGCGAGATGCCGGACTACTGGGCGAACGGGCTGCTCTTCTCGAAGATGAAGCCCGATCAGTAGTGGGGCGTTCACCCTACAGAGTTGGGGGTGCCATCGTCCGTGAAGGTTGGGGCAGCCCCACGACGAGCCGCATTCGGACGCTGACTTGCCGCGCCCGCCACTGCCGGGCAAATGAAATCCGAACGGTTCTCCGCGCATAGCCGGAATCTATTGGCTTCCCCGCAGAATTGTGGCAACAATTGGGCATGCGGATACTAGCATTTCTTGTCCTCATCATCGGCGTCGCCTTCGCGGGCGGGGCCGTCTACTATGCGCATAAGTTCTTCGACGAGCAGGCAACCAGCGTCGAGCCCGCCTATGTCAGGCTGCTGGTTGCGAATCGACAACTCAAACGCGACACGGATCTGCGCCCCGAAGACCTCGAATGGCGCGAATGGCCCCGGTCGGCGATCCCGGAGGGTGCCTTTGCCAAGGTTGAGCAGATCTTCGGCGACGATCTTGGCGACAAACGCTCCATGATAGCGTCGATCGAGCCAGGAGAGCTGATCCTGAAAGGCAAGCTCTCCGCGCCCAACGATTGCGGCGGAATCGACTGCGACGTCGATCCCGGCATGCGCCTGATCTCGATTCCGATCGACGCCGTCTCGGGGGTTGCCGGCTTCATCAGACCGGGCGATCACGTCGACATACTGCTGACCCAGACGGTCGAAGGCCGTATCGTCAGCAGTGTAATCATGGAGGCTGTCGAGATCCGGGCCATCGACCAGTCGCGCGATACCGAGAGCAACGTTGTTCGACCCGGCCGGACCGCCACTGTCCTGGTGACGGCGCGTCAGGCGCAGGAACTCGCGGTTGCCCGGAGGGTGGCAGCCTTTCCCTCATCCTGCGCGGCCGGTACGGGACCGGCAACGACGGAATTCCCGAGCCAGTCACGGACGACGAGCTAAACGGGCGCGAACGAGCGCCGGCCAGCGACGCGCCCACCATCCGCCTCCGCAAGGGCGGCGTGGCGACCGACGTGCCGATCGGCGGCTGACCCGCCGCGCACCAGACTCACCGGTTCGATTTCTGCATCGAGAGTACGGGAAACGGGAAGATGCCCTGCGCGCCGGTTCTGCTGGCGCCTCACCTGATCCGCGCCTGAGCTAGGTAGGCAGTCACCGTCGCCTCGCCCAATGCCTTCAGCGCCTCCAGCCGGTGCAGGCCCTCGATCAGGACATACCGCTCGGCGCCGTCCTTGACGCCGAGGCGCAGCCGGATTGGCGTGGTCTGGCCATTCTCCAGCATGTCCTCGGCCAGAGCCGCGACCTTGGCCGGGTCGAGGGTTTGGCCCGCTTGACCGGCACATAGACCCGTTCGATCTCGATGGCGTGGCGTTCCAGCATGGCTAGGTCAGAATGGCACCTTGGCACCACCGCTGCAAGCTGCAGCTGCACCGCCGCCGCGCAGCATGAGCATGCCATACCCCGCCCCCCGTGGGGCGGAAATGTCGCCGCCAGAAATAGCCGTATGCGGTCTTAGCTGGCGCCGGCGTTGCTGACCGAGGCCCGCATGCGCTCGAAGGGAGTCTGCGGCTTCGATGCCTCGGCAGCCGGCTTGGCCTCCTCGGTCGGCTCGACCACCTTCGGCGTCAGGCGCAGCTCGCCGGTGTCCTTCGAGAATTCCTCGGCCATGCGCAAGAATTCCTCGACCTTTACCAGTTCCGCCTTCAGCCGGTTGCGGTAGTTCATAGCGTTCCTGAGAACGTCCGTCATTAGTATCTCCCTATCCCGGATTATTCATCAGGGTTGCTGACTTGGTTTGCGGGCATGGATCAAGCTGTTGATGTGGCGTATGAATTTGCCGCCAAACCTGTTCCTGCGCCACCAGCTTAGAGATCCGGCCCGCCATGTTCGATGATACCCCGCTGCTGCCCGG
>Ga0209255_1000142_pt1 | contig 14066 bp, 10 predicted proteins | sample WorMetvaBAHAMAS2_FD_187394 | JGI IMG/M metagenome (GOLD analysis project Ga0209255, IMG submission 187394) | Marine gutless worms symbiont microbial communities from Max Planck institute for Marine Microbiology, Germany - Olavius vacuus... | ecosystem: Host-associated > Annelida > Digestive...
GCCGTCCGCGTCGAGCAGCTGAAGACCCGGATCAGGCTCTCCCTGCCGTCAGCTTGCCCGCACGCCCCGATGATCGCGCTCATGCTCCGCCGGATACATGCCCAAGGCCCGTGAAACGCGCGGCCAGCGCCGCCGACAAGCCCCGAACACCAACCCCCCAGGCGAAGACCAAGTTCCGGCATCATCCACACCCGGCAACGCCGGGCGATCCAGAGCGAAAACCCGAAACGAAGCCAACTTCATGAATAAATCGGGATAGGTCAGCGGCAGCCGATACAGTCGCTTGAGGACGCCCGGACTGCTGTGCGAAGCTTGGAGATCGGTCAGACGGTCGAGGTGACGTTGCTCCGCGATGGCGACCAGATCGAAGTCTCGGCGACGATAGAGGAGCGGCCCATTCTTCCGCGTGACATCGAGGCTCATCGCCACCGCTGAGTCAGCCGGTCTCAAGGCCCCCCGGAAGCCATGGCGGCCCCAGAGGAAGCCCACTGCGAGGCGATGCTCGTGTTGACGGAGGTCAAGGTCCGCATCCGATGCCGCAGATAGCCTGCTAATGGACGCCAAGCGCGCCTCGCACGGCCATGGCAGCCAAGGAGAGGGGGTTACATGAGCCAGTCCGAACAGCCCGCTCCGATGCAGCGCATGAAGGCCCTGGTCGATCAGGTTCGGGCGCTCGGCCTCTACCCCGACATCCCGGTCGTCGCCAACGCCGCCACAGAGTCGATCGTCAAGGTGGCGGGCGGCGAGTACCTGCTGTTCAGCTCCAACAACGTCCTCGGCTCCGGCGGCTCGCGGATGCTGAGCGCGAATCTCGACGTCCATGTCGAACTCGAGCGCAGGGTCGCCGAGTTCCTCGGCCGCGAGGACTGCATCTGCTTCGCCACCGGCTACATGGCCAATATCGGGGTGATCCCGGCGCTGATGAAGGTCTACTTCGCCAAGATGCGCACAAACTGGCAGACAACCGGGCGCTGGGACCTGTTCAGCGAGGAGCTGAACCACGCCAGCGGCGTCGACGGCATCCGGCTGTCGCAGTCGGATGTGCACATCTACCCGCACAAGGACATGGCCGCCCTCGGTGAGGCGATGGCGACGAGCCGCAACGCCTCGAAGCTGATCATGAGCGACGGCGTGTTCAGCATGGATGGCGACATCGCCCCGGTGGGCGAGATCGTCGCCCATGCCAAGGCGCATGGCACCATGGTGATGATCGACGACGCCCACGGCATCGGCGTCCTAGGCGCCCACGGGCGTGGCAGCGTCGAGCATCTGGGGGTTTCATCAGACGACGTGCAGATCCTGATGGGCACCTTCACCAAGGCCTTCGGCGGCATTGGCGGCTTCATAGCCGGGCGCAAGGAGCTGGTCGACTTCCTGCGCATCTCGGCCCGGACCTACATCTTCTCGGCCCCGCTGCCGCCGGGGATCGCCGCCGGGCTAGTCAAGGCGGTGGAGATCGCCGGCCGCGAGCCGCAGCGGCGCGAGAAGGCGCTGGAGAACGCCGGCTATTTCCGCGGTGCGGTCGAGGCGCTCGGCTACGACACCCTCGGCAGCGAAGCGCATATCGTGCCGGTACTGATCGGCCGCGAGGACCACGCCGGCCAAGCCACCCGCCGCCTGCGCAAACGCGGCATCATCGCCCCCAATGCCCGCTTCCCGGCAGTCGCCGTCGGCCGGGCCCGGCTGCGCTTCGTGATGACCAGCGAGCACAGCCGCGAGCAGATCGACTATCTGCTGAAATGCCTAGGCGAACTGCGCGACGAGCTGAAACTGTGACCGCGCATGGCGCCGATGACCGTCTCACGATCCTTGTGACCGGAGCCTCGGCGGGGATCGGCGCCGCTTTCGCGCGCGAGTTTGCCGGCCATGGCTTCGACCTCGTGCTGGTGGCCCGGCGTGAGGAGCGCCTGCGGGCGCTGGCCGCCGAACTGGAGACGGCCCACGCCATCCGTGCCTAGGTGCTGCCCGTCGACCTCGCGCGACCGGAGGCGCCGCAGGAAATCGCCGCGGAGCTGAGCGCGCGCGGCATCCGCGTCGACGCGCCGGTGAACAACGCGGGCTACGGCGTCCCCGGCGAGCTGGCCGAGATCGACTGGGCCCGGCACCGCGACTGCCTGCAGGTCATGGTGACGGCGCCGGTGCATCTGGCCTATCTGCTGGCGCCGGGGATGGCGCACCGCGGCAAGGGCTACATCCTCCATGTGAGCTCGCTCTCGGGCCTGCTGCCGCCGCATGCGGGGGGAACGCTCTACTACCCGGTCAAGGCGTTTCTCTTGAAGTTCTCGCTCGCCCACCGGGCAGAGCTGCGCCGGGCCGGGGTGCACGTGACCGCGCTCTGCCCCGGCTTCACCCACAGCGAGTTCCAGCAGGCGGCGGGCGGCACGGTGGAGAACGTCGCGTTCCCGAAGTCTTGGTGGATGGACGCCGAGGAGGTGGCGCGTCAGGGCTACCGGGCGGTGATGCGCGGCGATGCGGTCTGCGTGCCGGGATGGTTCAACCGAGGGCTCGCCGCGGTGTTCAAATACCTGCCCGACAGCGTCGGGCGTTGGCTGGTGCGCACCGGCTAACCGCGTTTATCAGGTGAGAGTCCGGCACGAAATCACTCCGCGCCGCCCTCGACCGCCCCTCCTGTCGGGTAGAACGGCCCATTTCGAGACACTTCATGACTATGTCATGAAATCAATGCCCTGTCGGCGTGCACAACGCGTTGCACCTTGTGCGAGCCGCCACCGGCCGCCCGGCGACGCTTGCCAATGCCGGCGGCCGCAGGGCTTTGTCAGGCGGTCAGCCCCTCCGGCTCCGGCAGGCCGTTGGCCCGGCAGCAGGCGGTCAGGGTGTTGGCCAAGAGGCAGGCGATGGTCATCGGCCCGACGCCCCCCGGCACCGGGGTGATCGCCCCGGCCACCTCGGCGGCGCTGGCGAACTCGACGTCGCCGACCAGCCGGTGCTTGCCCTCGCCCCGCTCCGGCGCCGGGATGCGGTTGATGCCGACATCTATCACCGTCGCCCCGGGTTTGACCCAGTCGCCCGTGACCATCTCCGGCCGCCCCACCGCCGCCACCAGGATATCGGCACCGCGGCACACTGCCGGCAGATCGCGGGTGCGGCTGTGGGCGATGGTCACCGTGCAGCTGTCCTTCAGGAGCAGGTTGGCCATCGGCTTGCCGACGATGTTCGAGCGCCCGACCACCACCGCGTTCAGCCCCGAGAGGTCCCCCAGCCGGTCGCGCAGCAGCATCAGGCAGCCGAGCGGCGTGCAGGGCACCATCGACTTCTGCCCGGTCCCCAGCATCCCGACATTGGAGATGTGGAACCCGTCCGCGTCCTTGGCCGGGTTGATGGCATTGATTACCAGATCGCTGTTCAGATGCCCCGGCAGCGGCAACTGCACTAGGATGCCATGGACCGCCGGGTCGTTGTTGAGCCGGTCGATCAGCGCCAGCAGCTCGGCTTCGGAAGCGTCGGCATCGAGCCTGTGCTCGAACGAGTTCATCCCGCATTCGACCGACTGCTTGCCCTTGTTGCGGACATAGACCTGGCTCGCCGGATCCTCTCCGACCAGGACCACCACCAACCCCGGGGTGATGCCATGCTCGGCCTTGAGGCGGGCCACATGCTCGCTGACCCGGGCGCGGACGCTCGCGGCAAAGGCTTTTCCGTCGATGATGTCGGCGGTCATTGGGATCTCCCTTTGAACAGTGTCGCAATCGCGGCGCTCAGCCGCGGCCGCGGTAGGGTTGTACACCCTGGTCGGGGAGCCAGAGTTCTTCAGGCGGGACTCCTGTTTGCCAAAAAACGTCAATCGGCATGCCGCCGCGGGGGTACCAGTAGCCGCCGATGCGCAGCCAGCGCGGCTTGATCGCCTCGACGATTCGCTTGCCGATCGCCACCGTGCAGTCCTCGTGGAGGGCGCCGTGATTTCGGAACGCGGCGAGATAGAGCTTCAGCGACTTCGACTCGACCAGGAATTCGTCCGGCACGAAGTCGATCACCAAGTGGGCGAAATCCGGCTGGCCGGTGACCGGGCAAAGCGAGGTGAACTCGGGCGCGGTAAAGCGGGTGACATAGTCGACGTCCCGATGCGGGTTGGGCACCGGGTCGAGCCGCGCCTCCTCCGGGCTGGCGAGCAGATCTGCCGGCTGGCCGAGAACGGTTGTCTTGATCGGATCGGTCATACTCGCGACTTAGCCTGCCGCTCCTCCGGGTGCAAGCGGAGCGGCGGCGCGTCGGGGGCGGCCTTCGCAATCGGGGGAGTGTCGGAAGGCCTCCCCTTTGACGCGACGGTACGCGCGTCGGGATGGAGAGTCCCTTCAATGGTCCCCGCGGGCCTCGAATGGGTGGGGTTCCGGCCGCACGCAGGGGACGCTGCGTAAGCGCACTTACTGACCGACACCGCGTATATGGGGTCGCCGGTGGCCGGTTCAAGCGCTGGGCCGCGCTTGCCGGCGCGCAACCCCGCTCCCAGACGGCGCTTGCATTCCCCCGCCTGTCGCATAAGCTCGCCGGCGAGTTCAACAAGCGAAAGGAGATGATCCGATGTCGAGTGAGACCTTGGAGATGGTGGTGGAGAGCGGACACGGAGCCTTCCGCTAGGAGCAGCCTTCTATCCGGCGGGATCTGTCCCGGGGCAACAGCCCCCTCCCCCGACCATCTCAAAGCTCACGGAAGGCCGCGGCAACGCGGCCTTCTTTGCGTCTGGCCAAGCGGCCGTCGCGAGGTGGCGCCCTGCTTTAACCCGTTTCGATCTCCGTTGAAGGGCGGTGCCGTTCGTCCTAAGCTCGGACCCGGCCGCGGATGCGGACCATATCGAGGGGGCCGAACCTTGGTGCTTGAACATCTCCAACAGGCTGCCGCACGACCGCCCCGGACGGGACGCTGAGCCTTAGCGGCGTTGCAATCCTGCCTCGGCCTGGCTCTGCTTCTGGCGCTGGCCTGGGCGGTGGGTGAGGACCGGCGCCGGTTCCCCTGGCGGATGGCGGCGGTGGCCGTCGACCTGCAGATCGGCTTGGCCTGGCTGTTGCTGGAGACCCCCTAGCTGATATGGCTCAACCGCGGAATCACCGCTCTGCAGGAGGCCGCCGGCGCCGGCACGGTGCTGGTCTTCGGCTATCTCGGCGGCGGCCCCCTGCCCTTCGCCGAAAGCCACCCGGGGGCGTCGTTCATCCTCGCCTTCCAGGCCCTGCCGCTGGTGCTGGTGATCTCGGTCCTCTCGGCGATCTTTTGGCACTGGCGGGTGCTGCCGTGGATCGTCGGCGGCTTGGCCTGGGTGGTGCGGCGCATGCTCGGCCTCGGCGGCGGGGTCAGCTTCGCCGCCGCCGCCAACGTCTTCGTCGGCATGGTCGAGGCGCCGCTCCTGATCCGCCCGCTGATGGCCCGCCTGCCGCGCAGCGACCTCTTCGCCCTGATGACCTGCGGCATGGCGACCATCGCCGGGACGGTGCTGGGGCTCTATGCCACCTTCCTCACGGGCGTGGTGCCGAACCCGGTCGGGCATCTCCTGACCGCCTCGATCATCTCGGTGCCGGCAGCGATGCTCATCGCCCGGATCATGGTGCCGGAGGAGGGCGCGGCGGCCGCCCAGGCGGAGGCGCCGGAGGGCTCGTCCCATGACAGCACCCTCGGCGCCCTGGTGCAGGGCACCCAGGACGGGCTTGCCCTCCTGCTCAACATCACCGCGATGCTGATCGTCCTAGTGGCGCTGGTCAACAGCGTGCTCGGGCTGATGCCGGAGATCGGCGGGGCGCCGCTGAGCCTGGAACGGCTGATGGGGCTGGTGCTCAGGCCCTACGCCTGGGCGCTCGGCATCCCCTGGGACGAGAGCGCGGTGGCCGGAACGCTGATCGGCAAGAAGACGGTGCTGAACGAGCTGCTGGCCCTGGCGTGAGGTGACAGCGCCCGCCGGGCGGAGTGTAACAACTTGTGCAGATGATTAACGGACTGACTCTAAACGGCCTTTTCATCCGCGCCAAAATGAGGCATTGAACTGGCAGCATCAGGCATTCACCGAGCCCCATGACCACGCCGGAAGAGACGGATCGGCAACGGCCCTCGAGGCCTTGGCTCGGATGGACCAGAGGCGGGTCTATCACATAGAATAGCGGCGGGCCGCCCAACCGACGGCCCGTCAGGCGAACAACAATCTGATCTGGAGAGCCGAAGATGAAGGCGCCATCGCAAATCCACAAGCCGTTGGCCATCGGTGCGCCGGCGCCGCTGCACGAAATCCCTGTCAAACTGGAGAGGACCATCCACTTCTTCCCGCCGCAGGTGGAGAAGCTGCGGGCCAAGGTGCCAGACATGGCCAAGCAGGTGGACGTTCTGCTCGGCAACCTCGAGGACGCGATTCCGATAGAGGCCAAGGAGGCGGCACGTGCCGGCTTCATCGAGGCGGCCAAGGCGACCGACTTCGGCAATACTGGCCTCTGGACCCGGATCAACGCCCTGAACAGCCCCTGGTGCCTAGACGACATCACCGAGATCGTCGGCGCGGTGGGCAACAAGCTGGACGTGATGATGGTACCGAAGGTGGAAGGCCCGTGGGACATCCATTACGTCGACCAGCTGCTGGCCCAGCTCGAGGCCCGTCATGGCGTCACCAAGCCGATTCTGATCCACGCCATCCTCGAGACCGCCCAAGGGGTGAAGAACGTCGACGCGATCGCCGAGGCCAGCCCGCGCATGCACGGCATGAGCCTCGGTCCGGCAGACCTGGCAGCCTCGCGCGGCATGAAGACGACCCGCGTCGGCGGCGGCCATCCGTTCTACGGCGTGCTCGCCGATCCGACCGGCGAGGAGGCGGAGCGCGCGTTCTACCAGCAGGACCTCTGGCACTACACCGTCGCCAAGATGGTCGATGCCTGCATGGCCAACGGGCTGAAGGCGTTCTACGGGCCGTTCGGCGATTTCGTCGACCCCGAAGCCTGCGAAGCCCAGTTCCGGAACGCTTTCCTTCAGGGCTGCGTCGGCACCTGGACGCTGCATCCGAGCCAGATCGACATCGCCAAGGAGGTGTTCAGCCCAGAGCCCAAGGAGGTGTTGTTCGCCAAACGCATCCTCGAGGCGATGCCGGACGGCGCCGGTGCGGTGATGCTCGACGGCAAGATGCAGGATGACGCGACCTGGAAGCAGGCCAGCGTGATCGTCGACCTTGCCAAGCTGGTGGCGAAAAAGGACCCCGAGCGGGCAGCCGCATACGGGTTCTGAGCGACAGAAGAAGACGGGGAAGCGATAGGGATGTTCAGGATTCTGGAAGGCATGCGGGTCGTCGAGGCCGCGGCGTTCGTGGCAGCACCGCTCGGCGGCATGACCCTGGGTCAGCTCGGCGCCGATGTGATCCGGTTCGATCCGATCCGCGGCGGGCTCGATTCACATCGCTGGCCGATCACCGCCAAGGGCAAGAGCCTTTACTGGCCGGGCCTCAACAAGGGCAAGCGGTCGCTGGCGGTGGATACCCATACGCCGGAGGGGCGCGAGATCGTGCGCGCCCTGATCACCGCCCCCGGCGAGGGCAAGGGCCTGTTCCTGACCAACTTCCCTGCCACTCGCGGCTGGATGAGCTATGACGAGCTGAAGAAGAGCCGCGAAGACCTGATCATGGTCGACCTCTTGGGCAACTCGGACGGCAGCTCGGCGGTGGACTACACCGTCAACTGCGCGGCCGGGTTTCCCTCCATCACCGGGGAGCCGGCCCCGGATGGCCATTTCGACCCGGTCGACCATGTGCTGCCAGCCTGGGACGCCATCACCGGGGTCACCCTCGCCCTGTCGCTGCTGGCCGCCGAGCGGCATCGCCGGCTCACCGGCGAGGGGCAGCTTGTCAAGGTGGCGCTGTCGGATGTCGCCTTCGCCATGACCGGGAACCTGGGCTACATCCAGGAGGCCCAGATCAATCCGGAGGAGCGTCGTCCGTACGGCAACTACCTCTACGGCGCCTTCGGCAAGGATTTCGTCTGCAAGGACGGCCGGCGCATCTTCATCACCGCGGTCACCGAGCGGATGTGGCGCGAGATGGCCAAGGCGACCGGGCTGGAGGAGGTGTTCCATCAGATCGAGGTCAGCCACGGCCTCGATTTCCACAACGAGGGCGACTGGTTCGAGGCCCACGAGGACATCGCCGTGCCGCTGGCCGAGTGGTTCGCCCAGCGCACGCTGGAGGACGTACGCGCGACCTTCGACGGCACCGGGGTGTGCTGGGGGCCGTACCAGACCTTCAAGCAGATGGTGGCCGAGGATCCGCGCGTCTCGACCGCCAACCCGATGTTCTCGGTGCTGGACCAGCCGGGCATCGGCTCCTACCTGGTGCCCGGCTCGCCGATCAGCTTCGGCGCCTTCGAGCGGCAGGAACCAGTTCGGGCGCCGATCCTCGGCGAGCACACCTTCGAGATTCTGAGCAACGACTTGGGGATGAGTGAAGGCGAGATCGCCGCCCTGCGCGATGCGGGGGTAGTGGCCGGGCCGAACCCCGACATCTGAGGAACTCGCGCCGATGAAGAACAAGATCGTCACAGCCGATGAAGCCATCGCGCTGGTCCGGGACGGTGACACCATCTGTTGCAACGGATTCGTCCAGAGCGGTATCCCCGATGCCTTGCTGAAAGCCCTGGAGCGCCGGTTCCTGGAGACCGGCAGCCCGAAGAACCTGACCTTCTTTGCCGCCGCCGGGCAGGCCGACGGCAAGGACCACGGCAGCAACCGCCTCGGCCACGAAGGCATGCTGCGCCGGGTCGTCGCCGGCAACTGGGGCCGCATGCCGGCAGTGGTTAAGCTGGCTATGGAGAACAAGATCTTCGGCTACAATCTGCCGCAGGGCGTGATCAGCCAGCTCTACCGCACCTTGGCCGCCGGCCAGCCGGGGCTGTTCTCCAAGGTCGGGCTGCACACCTATGTCGATCCGCGCATCGAGGGCGGGCGGGTCAACGAAGTCACCACCCGGGACATCGTCAACCTGGTCGAGATCGATGGCGAGGAGTGGCTTTTCTACAAGGTGGGCAAGGTGCATGTGGCCTTCATCCGCGGCACCACCGCCGACCCGACGGGCAACATCACCATGGAGAAGGAGGCCCTGACCCTCGACAACCTGGCCCAGGCGATGGCGGTCAAGAACAGCAACGGCATCGTCATTGCCCAGGTCGAGCGGATCGCAGCGCTGAACTCGCTGAACCCGCGCGACGTCAAGGTGCCGGGCATCTTGGTCGATGCCGTGGTGGTGGCCGAGAAGCCGGAGTACCACATGATGAACCTCGGCGTTCAGTACGACCCGGCCCTGGCCGGCGAGATCCGGGTGCCGCTCGAATCGATCGCGCCGATGCCGCTCGACGAGCGCAAGATCATCGCCCGGCGGGCCGCCTTCGAGCTGCCGCCGAACGGCATCATCAATCTGGGTGTCGGTGTCCCCGAAGGCGTAGCGGCCGTCGCCAACGAGGAGAAGATCGCGAAATACATCACCCTGACCTCGGAAGCCGGAACGGTCGGCGGTGTGCTGGCCCGCGGCACCAGTTTCGGGGCCGGAATCAATGTCGATGCGGTGTTGGACCAGAACCAGCAGTTCGATTTCTACGATGGCGGCGGCCTCGACATGACCTGCCTCGGCATGGCCGAGTGCGATGAGAAGGGCAACGTCAATGTCAGCCGCTTCGGCACCCGGCTGGTCGGATGCGGTGGCTTCATCAACATCAGTCAGAACGCCCGCTCCATGGTGTTTGCCGGGACCTTCACCGCCGGCGGGCTGAAGGTCGCCGTCGAGGACGGCAAGCTGCGCATTCTCCAGGAGGGCCGGGTCCGCAAGTTCATCAAGCAGGTCAAGCAGGTCACGTTCAGCGGCGAGTATTCGGCGAAGCTCGGGCAGCCGGTCTACTTCGTCACCGAGCGCTGCGTGTTCCGGCGCGGCAGCAAGGGGCTGGTGCTGAGCGAGGTCGCCCCCGGGATCGATATCGAGCGCGATATCCTGGCCCATATGGACTTCGAGCCGGCGATCCTCGACCCGGTCACCATGGCGGACTGCATCTTCGTCGACGAGCCAATGGGGCTGGAGGCGCATCTCCTGAACCTGGTCCTGCCGGAGCGGATCAGCTACGACGCCGAGCGCAACATCCTGTTCGTCAACCTGGTGGGCATGTATCTGCGGGTGAAGGAGGATATCGAGACCCTGCAGGCCGAGATGGAGAAGCGCTGCCGCAGCATCGGCCGGCGCGTGGGGGTGATCAAGAACTACGACCAGTTCAGGATCGCCGAGCGGGTGATGGACGATTATGCGGCGATGGACCGCTACATGCTGGAGCACTACTACACCACCATCACCCGCTACGCGACCAGCGCCTTCATGCGGATGAAGCTGGATCAGGAGTTCTCGCGCCGGGACATCGCACCGCATGTTTTCGAGCGCAAGGAGGAGGCGCAGGCCTACCTCACCTCGGCGGCGCCGGCCGGCAATTGAGGTCTGTGCTAAATGAGCCTCTCCTGATGCATGATTCACCGCAGTTGTGATTGGCGGCGCTTGTGCTGGAGCGATGGATGTTCGTGACTGGTTAAGAGAGCTTGGCTTGGAAGAGCACTCCCAAGCGTTCAGCGAGAATGGCGGGGACGTCTCTTTGCTGCCCGAGCTCAACAACGAAGACCTGAAGGACCTCGGGGTTGCGCGGCTTGCCGATCGCAAGCGGCTTCTCAAGGCCATCGAAGAGCTGGAAAAGGATGTCAGCAAAAGCGAGGCCAGGCCGTCCGAGGCCATGACGTCCGAGGGCGAGCGCCGCCAGGTCACGGTGCTCTTCGCCGACATTGCCGATTACACCCCACTCTCGGAGCGGCTCGGCGCCGAGACGACCCATGCGCTCCTGAACCGGTATTTCGATGCTGCCGACCGCATCGTCGAGGAATTCGGCGGTGCCGTTGACAAGCACATGGGCGACAACGTCATGGCCGTGTTTGGCGCGCCCGTGGCGCATGACAACGACCCGGAGCGGGCGGTTGGGGCGGCGCTAGCGATCCACGAGGCGGCACGGGGGATCGAGCTGCCGGGCGGCGGCGCGCTCGGGTTGCATATCGGCATCGCCAGCGGTCAGGTGGTGGCCATCGGCACCGGCAGCGACGCGCATCGGGAGTACACCGTCACCGGCGAGTCGGTGAATCTCGCCGCGCGGCTGCAAGGGCTGGCGGCGGCAGGGGAGACGCTGGTCTCCGAGGCGGTGCACGGTCGCACCGCCGGCCGGTTTTCCGCCGCCGCCCTCGGACCGCAGGCGCTGAAGGGACTCGCCGAGCCGGTCTCGGTCTGGCGCATCGAGGGGACGATGGCGGCGGCCGTGGGCAGGAGCACCCCCTTCGTCGGCCGCCGGGTCGAGCTCGGACAGTGCCGGGCGATTCTCGCCGAGGTCGCCGCCACCGGCGAGGGCCAGACGATACTGCTGCGCGGCGCTGCCGGGATCGGCAAGACCCGTCTGGCAGAGGAGATCGTCCGCGCCGCGCGCGAGGCAGGCTTCGCCGTGCATCGGAGTCTCGTGCTGGATTTCGGCTCGCGCAAGGGCCAGGGGGCGATCCCGGCGCTGGTGCGCAGCCTGATCGGCCTGCCACCGGAGTCGGCCAAGGAGGCGCGTGCCCGGGCCGCCGATGCCGCCTTTGCCGCCGGCGCCTTTGCCGAGGGCGAGCGGGTGTTTCTGAACGACCTCCTCGACCTGCCGCAGCCGCTGCAGCTGCGGGCGGTCTACGACGCGATGGACGACGCCACCCGGCGCGCTGGCCGGGGGAGGCTGGTCGGCGGTCTAGTCGCCTGGGCCAGCCGCAATGCGCCGCAGCTGATCTTGGTGGAGGACCTGCACTGGGCAGACGAGCTGACCCTGGAACGGCTGGCGGCGGTGATGGCGGCCGCGCGGGAGAACCCGGTGGCGCTGCTGGCGACGACTCGACCCGAGGGCGACCCGCTGGAGGGCGCCTGGCGCGCTGCCGGCCACGACCAGCCGGTCAGCATCATCAATCTCGGCCCGCTCCGGGCCAGCGAGGCGCGCGCGATGGCGGCGGGGTTCGCCAGGGCAGATGACGACCGGCGGGCGGAGTGCCTCGAGCGCGCCGCCGGCAATCCGCTGTTCTTGGAGCAGCTGCTGCAGAATGTCTCCGAGAGCGCCGAGGCTTTGGTTCCCGGCTCGATCCAGAGCCTGGTGTTGGCGCGGATGGACCGGCTCGCACCGGTGGACAAGCGGGCACTACAGGCGGCCTCGGTCTTCGGCCAGCGGTTCTCGCTCGCGGCGCTGAGGCATCTGACCGGGAGCCCGGGCTACGTCCCGGACGAGCTGCTGCGGCACCAGCTGATCCGGCCCGAGGGCAGGGATCTCCTGTTTGCCCATGCTCTGGTCCGCGACGGCATCTACGAGTCGATCCTGAGCGCCCCCCGGGTGCGGTTGCACCTGAAGGCGGCGGAGTGGTTTGCCACGACCGATCCCGTGCTTCATGCCGGGCATCTGGAGTTGGCCGGGGATGCGCGGGCGCCGCGTGCCTATTTGCAGGCGGCGCGGGCGGAGATGGCAGGCTACCGTAGCGAGCGAGCGATTGCCCTGCTGACCAAGGGTCAGGCTTTGGCCCAAGAACCGGCGGACTGGGTCGAGCTGGCGCTGACGCTGGGCGAGGCTCAGCACGACGCAGGTGCGCTGGGAGAGGCCGGCGCGGCCTTGGAGGAAGCGTTGACCGCGGCCCAGGACGACATCGCGCGTTGCCGTGCCTGGATCGGCCTGGCCGGGGTTAAGCGAATAACCGAGGATGTCGAGGGAGCCTTGGCCGATCTTGATTCGGCTCAGGCCGTGGCGGACAGATTAGGGCTGGCCGAGGAGGCATCGCGGGCGCATTACCTGCGCGGCAATCTGTTGTTCCCGCGTGGCGATGTCGAGGGTTGCCTGCGTGAGCACGAGCAGGCACTGGAGCTGGCGCGGAAGGCGGGGGCCGCCGAGTTGGAGGCGGCGGCACTCGGCGGGCTCGGCGACGCGGAATACCTGCGCGGCCTGTTCCGCACCGCCTGCGACCTGTTCACGGAACGCGTCAAGATCAGCCGGGCGCACGGCTTCGGCCGGATCGAAGTCGCGAACCTGCCGATGGTCGGCTTCACGGCCGAATGGAGCGGCGACTGCGATCGAGCATCGGACGTCGCGCTTGAAGCCGTCGAGGCGGCACAGAAGGTCGGCAACCTCCGCGGACAGATCATCGCTCACGAACTTGCGGGCATCTGTCACAGGGAGAGCGGTGACCTGGTCGGCGCACGGCGGCATTCCGAGCTTTCCCTCGAACTGGCGCGGCAGCTGGGCGCACGGCGGTTCGAGTCCGCGGATCTACGCGACCTCGGCTATCGGGACTATATCGAGGGCAAACACCGTGAGGCGCTGGCAAAAGCGCGTGCCTCGCTGGCGATCGCGCGGGAAGGCGACATGCGCTTCTTGGGGCCGGCCTCGTTGGGGCTGATGATGCTGGTCACAGACGATGCGACAGAGCGCGAGCACGCCAGGGCGGAAGCCGAGGCCCTGCTCGCGGCGGGTGTCGTCAGCCACAACCATATGTATTTCCGCTCGCTCGCGATCGAGGCCAGCCTCGACAACTGCGATTATGATGAGGCCGAGAGGCACGCCACTGCGCTCGCGGATTTCTGTGCCGAGGAGGGCCTGGGTCTGATCAAATTTATCGCCGGGCGCGGCATCGCCCTTGCGCGCGCGGGGCGGGGAGAAACTTCTGCCGAGCTGACGGCCGAGATCGATCGCCTGATCGCTGAGGGGGAGCGGATGCAGCAGGCGGTGATGCTCTCCAAGCCTACGTGCGGCACGGGAGACGATGGATGCTTGATGCCGACACGACCGATGTCCCACTCCAACGAGAAGTAGACACCAAACCCGAGGCAAGATGAGAGCGGATGCGATTGCGCCGGCTCTCCGGCGCGCGCGACGAGTCCCACCTCGCCGCAATTGTCCCGAACCTCAAAAGTCGCCCGTTAAGAAGGCACCGATTTTGGGTGGGGAGAGAGGAAAGCGCGCCAGGCTGCGGTGAGGAGTAAGGCAAAGTTCTCCAGCCATTGCAGGAGACTGCTCAGGTTGTAGCCGACGGCGGCC
>Ga0209255_1000143_pt1 | contig 14047 bp, 7 predicted proteins | sample WorMetvaBAHAMAS2_FD_187394 | JGI IMG/M metagenome (GOLD analysis project Ga0209255, IMG submission 187394) | Marine gutless worms symbiont microbial communities from Max Planck institute for Marine Microbiology, Germany - Olavius vacuus... | ecosystem: Host-associated > Annelida > Digestive...
TAATTGAACTTTTTTCGCTAGGTGTTACGGCTGAGGCGCTACGAGCGATTATTGGTTGAAAATCGGCGATTTCGTTCCAATGGGGGTCGGTTGACCCAAAATTTCAGGTAGAAGGGGTCGCCCCCCCACCAACCATTCTATCTTCTCAGAAAACTAGGATAAATGTTCTTTCGTATGGTATATAAATCTGGACAGATCTTTCTTCCGTTTTGTCAGGGATCACGCGTGTGACGGACAGACAGACAGACGGACGGACGGACGGACAGAAATCTCCTCACAATACCGCGTCTGCATTACATGCAGCGCGGTAAAAATGTACTAGGCTAGTATAGTTATTATGATCATTATTATCATTATTATTAATGATCTGCGGCGACAGGTTGAATGCTACCCCACTTATTGACGTTCTGTATCTTGTTATCAGCGAGGTAAACAGCTCTACGGCATTAAGAGTTATTACCCTTACACACATCGACACACGTAATATGCATTACTGTTTTATTTCTCCTGGAATGAGGCACGCCCAGCCGCTGTGCGTTGGTCCTCCGTGTGAGGTCGCACATGCCATGGAAGATGACGATGGAAGATGAATGCAGTAGGCTACACATAAAATAACGAACTGCAACCAGATGTGTCAGCGCGATCATTCTTTCGAGTATTTTGGTCTCGTGACTTTGATCTTTGATTGTACACGAGTTTTCAGTGTATCGCATTTTGTGAGGCGTTTTGCATTCCCAGTAGGCTTTGCAGTAGGATGCTATGATTTATAGATTATTGTACATTTCATGCAATTAATATGGGAGGTTTTGAGTGTTAAAAAGAACGTTGGTGTGTCACTTTTTATTGCAAGCGTGAATACAAGATGGGGTAGGTGGAATTCATGCAATGCCTCTTGGCTCTTTCAGCGTACTCCATCAGCGCCATTTACTACATCACGGAGGATTGCAATATATCGTCAGAACTGCAATGTAACGTATGTTACACATGTCAGTATAACACTTTCGAAGTTGTGTCATTTCGGGGGCCACGTTGTTAAGGACGCTATGGCAGGTCAAAAGGTATTCGTCGGTAAAGCGAAAATCTCGATTCAAATATATGAAAACATACTGCTTCTATGCGGCTTCGCCTCCAGTACCTGACTGGGGCTCCATCCCTTGACCCCGCTAATGGACTTCTGTTCCAGAGAACCCCTATATTTTACCGCCTTACAAATTTTCTACACCCGCCGCTAGTTCACAATAAAAATCGTCAAAACAGGCCATCGCACTAGGGAGAGAAGTCAAAGAATGCGCAAACAGTGGTGAGGACCGCAACGCGATGGGCGCTCTGTTACTCACGACAGAGCCCATTCAGAGATCAGCACACATGAACAAATACACGACCACCGGAGTTTTCGATTCAGACTACAGGTCGCAAGGAGGATAAGGCGTGCATATCGAAGTCCGCAAGGACGCCGGTCTCAGCGATTTCGCATCGCACGAATTCTTGTTATGCCTTCTTGCTACTCGACGCTGCGCGCCGACCGCGTCCGCAGTATGTTGCTTACGGCGAACTGGCGCCAGCTTGACGACTCGGCAACTTATGTACAGTCGCCGATTCTTGGTTCTTGCGGTGTCGCTAACTGCAGAACAGGTGCCCGGAATATCACGGTCTCCTGCGCCGTCGCTGTTCGTCGCGGCGCCGACTTCTCTCATGTCGCCGTCGCCTCGTCGCCTGACAGTAGCCGGACGTTATGTTAAACGACGACGTCCGATGATGCGTGCATATTCTGTCGTAGCAGTTTCCTTGTTGTACGCATCTGCACATCCGCATCGCTTTTGTCATAAAACTACATCGCTAACCTACCAGAAACCTAGAAAGAAAAAGACCACCCAATAGGCGAGCTGACAAAATCTTCCACTGGACTGAACTTCGTGGAGGCACAAAGACTGGCAATGGGAAGGTCAGAGAGAGGGGGAAGGAGGGGAGGGAGGGCATGAGGGAAGAAGGGAGAGAACCTATACTTCTTCTACATCGCAGTACCCATCCTCATCCTTATCATCATCATCATTCATCGCTCCCGCGCTTACTAATCCCTACTGGCCTCTACGACCCGCGTAAGCTAAGATAAAGTGTCACTGTATCACTCTCCTCCTCAGCTTGGTGCTTATCTCCCAGTCTTAGGGGTTAAGCCGTCTACGGGCTCAACGCCAATCAATCGGCGAGTTGCACGAACGTCACTTACTCGTATATCACCACTTTACTTAACTAAGTACCGCTTATCTTTCTACCATCTATTCAGACAATACACTGTGGGCCATCAAAACTGTGACTCTGGTTACTCTCAACCAAATTTCCAGCCCAACTCGTATAACCAGTCAAAAGCTGTCTGTATGTGTGTTAACCAGACTGTTGCAGCGCTCTGTTACGTAAACAAAACGCACACATGCCCGCTGAATCACGGCCAATGAATACTTGTTAAATTTTCATATCATTTTAATCATGAATTAATGTTGCATGCAAGCAGTCACAAAAAAGACTGACGTTAAAGAAGAACTGTCGAGTGGATTCTTTCCGCGCACGATGTCTTTACAGTTGGGATGTTTTTTGCGGCATACACAGACCGGCAGATCTTCAAACGGCGTCGGACACCTGTCATAACCAAACATTAAGAACAACCAACTCTGTACCTCGTACATAGACGGACAATGCAAGCCTATCCAATGCTATTATTCAATGGTGAATCAGTGGATCAGGGATTTGGCGTTGAGAAAGCCAAACGGGCGAAGAATAGCGATGCCCAGGCTCTGGCGATGCCTATAGCCGGAAGTCGGAAATTCGGAGTTGGGTTCTTGGAAAGAGGGCAGTAAGCTCCCTCATTAGCTGGGGAGTCTGGGGAGCACTATGCGTTTCCTGAGCGGGATCTGCAACAATGTCCCGGCCGTTCCAGGTTTCTTGCATTTTAGTTACTCCAGGCGGCCTCCACTGGCACTTGAAATCGTGTAATGCACCAGCTCACCAAGTTTCAGCAAAATCAGGCAACGTAGACCTATAGCTGAGTTACTGATGACTTAACAAATTTTCCCAGCTCAGTTTTAGAGACGGTTTGACCGGAAATGTAGAAAATAATTACAAAATTAGCGCTCCTCGCATGTGTTTCATCCATAGACCTTTTCCTTTTCTACCGGACTGATTACACGGACTCTCGGACCATGCTCAACGGCTGTACGGGTAAGTGTGTTAGACTAAGCCGACCCCTAGTCGGTTTTTTGAACGCACTTTAAATCACTGCACTTTCATTCATTTCATTCATTCATTCATAGATGTAACTCTGTTGCGAAACGCAAGCGACTGAAAGGGAACTGGGGTCGAAATCGAGGCCAAATTTCGGAATTTTCTTCCGTTTTCATCCCTTGTAAAATTAGAGGAGGGATTGGCGAAATATCCCAGTCAGTATTTCAAACTCAACGTGAGACCAAACCTCTGGCATTCTTTCGATGAGATTTATACGAGAAGCCGCTTCACGATGTTCGATATAGAGAAGTATATGGCGACACTTTATGTAAGGCGTTCGTCGAATACATCGCGGGTGGCCCAATCACACGTCTACAACACGGATTGTTTTTTTTTCAGAGGGAGGCGCCATGACCTGCTCCTATGTCCATCTAGATTCGCCACTGCTAATCTTTACCACATTTGTTTTTTGCCCTTACGACATCATTTTCCTGGAGACTACTAATATAATTTAACAGTTTTTACCGTCACTGACCTCTTCGCTGTTGTCAAATCCACCGGACTAGTGGTTGCAAATGTCGGTGGCCGCGACAAAGACGCTGTTGTTATTGCCCTAAACACGGAAATACAGTATATGTAGTATCGGCCCTAATGATGACCGAAACGATATGTTCCAACCCTTCTGCAGCGAACCGGCTTCGGTTTGTAACATTGTCCGAAAGCGAAACTACTACAACTATATACTGCAACTACTAGCTTAGAACACAGAGATTTTCTTGAAACTAATTCTAAGGCGCTGGCAATGATCAGGCGTTACAGACAACACTGACATTGTGATTGACATACGTAGTCGCGATCTGCTTTTTATGTTACAACTTACAGACTACAATTCAAACTAACTAAAATGTAGCATTAATACAACTAAAAAGTTTCGAACCTATTTCTGTGATGCAACTAACATATGTAATATAATGTCCATAACTCTCGATAAACCTAAAAGCCAGAGAAAAAAACAACTCAAATAACATCAGTGACAGGTCAGCTGGACAGAAAAGGTCGAGAAACAGCTCTTGCGAAATAACGTCGCTCGGATCGAACCAATCGATTGCGTCCCGTAACGCCATATTTCACGCGGTCCTGTAGGCCTACTATCAGCGTCGCGATCTTGCCTCCATCGCCGAAATTTTCCTTTGCATTAATTTTATACTTTTGCCCATTCTGTGCAAGGAGCGTCACTTCATGTCAGCAGAAAATGGTTTGGAGTAGGAGCTTTGCCTCAGCTCACACAGGAAAAGTCTACAGTACCCCCCGTCCCTTTGTGGTTTTTACCGCGCTGCATGGAATGCAGACGCGGTATAGCGATGAGAATTTTGTCCGCCTGTCATGTCCGTCCGTCCGTCTGTCTGTCTGTCAAACGCGTGGATTGTGACAAAACGGAAGACAGATCTGTCCAGATTTTTATACCATACGAAAGATCATTTAGCCTAGTTTTCTGAGAAGAAGAATGGTTGGTGGGGGCGACCCCTTCTACCTGAAATTTTGGGTCAACCGGCCCCGTTGGAGCGAAATCGCCGATTTTCAACCGATATTCAAGTTCAGTTAACACTAATAGGAAGTCCACTACGTCCTTTCCAATGAGCATAAGATGATCATCGTCGCTGCTCCTAAGCCCCCAAAGGGGGGCTCAAAACACAAAACGGCCGTTTTACGTCTATAATCGCACTTCGCTTAAAGAAAGTCTGCTACAAAGTTTCCTTGTGTAAAAACTGTCAGCGACCAAGTTGTAAGGCATCCATTGGCCTATCTATCCATGCAAAAATGATTGGTGGGGGCGACCCCTTCTACCTGAAATTTTGGGTCAAAGTAACCGCGTTGGACCGAAATCGCCGATTTTCGATCTACACTGTGTTTCAAAAAACCGGACCCCTACAGAAGGTCGGCATAAATTCGATTAGTTTTCCAAATATAAAAAAAATGTGAAATATACGTTTTGTAGGGAATTTCATTCTGAATAAAAGCAGTGAGTTTTATTACGATGACGTCACTATGACGTCATTTATAAGCATTAAATGCGGCGACGTCGCCGTCGAAGTCGCTGCATAACGAACAGCTGTTGTTCATACGGAGCGACGGCATTAATGCTTATAAATGACGTCATAGTGACGTCATCGTAGTAAAACTCACAGCTTTTGTTCAGAATAAAATTCCCTACAAAACGTATATTTCAGATTTTTTATATTTGGAAAACTAACCGAATTTATGCCGACCTTCTCTAGGGGTCCGGTTTTTTTTGAAACACGGTGTATATGCACTCGTAGCGCCTCAGCCGTAACACCTAGCGAAAAAAAGTTCAATTAACACTAATACGAAGTCCACTACGTGCTTTTCAATGAGCCCCATTGTACGTTGTCCCTAAACCCCCAAATGGAGCTCAAAAACGCAAAGTGTCCAAAATTTGAACAATAAGCTGCGATAACACGAAACGGTAGGAGATAAAATGTCAGTTACTACTAATCACTAATAGGAAGTCGCATATGGGCTTTCGATTGGTACTGATCTCGATGACCTTAAATCACCTTGAACGGCGTAATAGCCCTTATTTTGCGTTTTTCACCGAATTCGATAACTTTGCAGGCCGATTATATGACAGTGGTAGAAGATAGATCTATAATGTCCGTAACATATTGTCTCCCGGTTCCAGTCTTTCACTTTTGGCCAAAATTAACGCACCCTGCAGCTCAGTCTCTCTGCGATAGCTGAGCATCTTTTATTGAGAAGGAAGCCGCTTCGAGGCGGGGAAGGGCTGTGACTCAACAACAATAATCTGTGACTGCATCGCCGACACTGTTTTGATCTCCCGGCACAGTGCATGGCCTTCAACGCGTAAGAACGAACATTCATATTAGAATATGTATTTACCGCGTTGTAGTTGTCACTGACTTCGAACATCTGCATTCGAGGTCTTCGACGAACGTACGGTTGACCTTCACTTCATCTTCGATATTTTCGTTACGTGCCTACAAAAGCAAGATCAATAAACGGTTCATTACGAAAACGCCAACGAGCAAACACGAATACTGTAGCCTGCAATATTTCAACGATTTTAGGCCTACCTATCAGTATGTAAAAGTGCTAAACTGGCATCAGAGTTTAGCTTGCCACCGGAGTCTCATGGGGTTCAAACGTGGTTAGAAAATGGTCGAACCTCTGGTAAAATAGGTTAGAGTTAATGGCCGGCCGAGATCAGAGGTCCGGTAAAGAAGAACATCGGTGAAACATAAAACGGGCGGTCTAATCAGTTGCTGGTTTGGCAGTTTCGCCCTTAGATGAATCAGGCAAGGCGGTCAGGTAAACCATTTAAACTACGCCTAGTAAAGGCCTACTTATCAAAAATGTCTAGGCTCGACGTTTGACTGCATAGGTCTATCAGCGGTTAAGAAACCATAAAAATCGATATATCGGCCTCGACATAATACCGCCCATCACTAATAATGGACTTGAAAAGTCAATGAAAAGTCAGGAAATCCCGTACAAGCTGGGGAGTGGTCACCGTGATATACGAATGTTTTATATACAATGGTGAGGCATAAAAAGTAGCCTCCCCCAAAATGCAAATTTCTCAGCAACGGTTTGGAATTTCAAAGCGAAACAAAACACACTTACTCAGTCATCATAATAGTATTAACAGCATTTAATTATCTTAAACTGTCTCCAAATCATCACTATTATTATAGCATTCGAGCAAACGCAGTATAACGTCATTCAAACGATAGCAACAAAGCGTCAGAAAATTCTTCAGTCATTCCCCCTCCCTGACATGTTTAGTTCCGGTGAATTTGGAGGCCCCTGGAATTTAGTAATAGAATCTGGATATTCGGTCCGGGACCATTTCTGCACAGCACGAGGCGAGCCCTGTATACAGATTACAGACTTAACTTTACGACTAACAACAAATGCAAGTGGCTGTGACACGAAGCAATCACGCAGTTTAATATTTTTTTTCGACTAACGCGGGCAGTTGCAGTGTGAAGGGCCGACCTGCGCGCACTGGGCCAGAAACCGGTTCTAGATCTCAGCCGTTTGTAGGGTACAGTTTATCAAAATTTTTAGAATTTATGTAGAAGGACACTTCGTAATTTATTTGGCCGTTTTCCCTTTGTCTGTAACTCGTTTCATTCTGAAGATATTCACGCTTGTATCATAAAACCACCCGAAAATAGGCAGTTTTGGGACCCATATTTTAGGGGAGGGAACCTCCACATTTTTAGCGTTCATTTTCAAACTAGGCTCATTTCTGAACGTGTGACACAGCATGATGGTTGAGTTACGTTCGGTGACCTCCGTGTGAAATCGCGACATCATCGTAATGTCGCGGTCCGTGACGGGGTCAAACAAGATGCTCAGCTATCGTAGAGAGACCGCGCTACAGGGTGCGTTAGTTTTGGCCAAAAGTGGAAGACTGGAACAGGGAGACAATATTTTACGGACATTATAAGTCTATCTTCAACCACTGTGACATAGGCCTGCAAAGCTATCCAATTCGGTAAAAAAATACGCAAAATAAGGGCTATTTCGCCGTACAAGGTCACTCAAGGTCATCGACGTCGGTATTAATCGAAAGCCCTTATGCGATTTCCTATTAGTGATTAGTAGTAACTGGCATCCTATCTCGTACCGTTTCGGAGTTGTCGCAGCTTATTGTTCAAATTTTGGACACTTTGCGTTTTTGAACCCCCTTTGGGGGCTTAGGGACAACGTACGATGTTCATCCTGGGCTCATTGTAAAGCGCGTAGTGGACTTCCTATTAGTGTTAATTCAACTTTTTGCTAGGTGTTACGGCGAGGTGCTACGCAACAACATCGGTTCAAAATCGGCGATTTGGACACTTTGGACACTTTGCGTTGACCCAAAATTTCAGGTAGAAGGGGTCGCCCCCACCAACCATTCGTCTTCTCGTAAATTTAGGCTAAGTGATCTTTCGTATGGTATAAAAAATCTGGACACATCATTCTTTCATTTTGTCACAAATCAAGCGTTTGACAGATGGACAGACGGACGGGCAGAATTATCATCGCTAGACCGCGTCTACGTTCCATGCAGCGCGGTAAAAATGCCACTAGATCGCAGCCGTTTTTGGGCCAAAGTTCATTAACTTTCAGCAGAATATAGGGTACCCTTTGTAGTTTAAAATGACATTTCTGTGTTTCTATAGCTCGTTTCGTTCAGAATATATTTGCGTTGATAGGTCGTCGTAAAAACACCAGAAAATAGTGAGTTTTTGAACCCCTCGTTGTAGAGAAGGAAACTCAAAATTTTTGATAACTTTTTCAAATCCGACTCACTTCGGAACGTGCGGCAAAATCTGGTTGAGTGCCGTGGTGTGATGGCCGAAGATGGCGTTCGCGGAAAACGAAAAAACGCCAGGCAAACTATAATGCTGTCTTGTAAGCTTCCAGTCAGCAGTTTGCCTGGTGCGGAGTTGCGACTAACCCTCAGACCAATAATTATTATTGGTCTGAGGACTAACCCGAGCCCAGAGGTTGTTGCTGAATGCTGATATAGCACGCCTTAAAATGTTAGCATAAAACTCGCGATTAATTCGTCTTTTTTCTTTTACACATCAGCTCAGTAACAGAAATATTTAACGAAAACTACAATAACAACAATAACTAAAGCAGCAGTAATACGAGTAGTATCATTGATCGCTGAATAGTAATCGATTGCGATTTTATTGTTGTACCAGAAACGTTCTGGTGACGTTCGTTGAGTTGATTGCGACGCAGCTATGAGACTCGTTCTCACAAACATCGCCACAGTGACATTTGCGAAGAATCGTGAATTCCGGATAATAACTCCACCCCGCCCACTTCACAAAGCGTACAATGACCGGCCGCGGCTCTCTGCAGTCCTGCTCGAGCTTGATGGTGGCAATCCGAACTTTGTCTTGGTGCTCTGCACGGAAACAACAAGATTACGCCGAAAATGCGAAACTGAAGAATGGTACACAGCATTCCTCTTATTGGCTGCGTCTGCGCATCACGACAATTATTAATTATTTTTCCTTTGCCTTGACTGGACGAGGCCCTACATAGTCTTTGACGCATTGTGGTTTCTAAACCGAGCAATATATCGGAAATCTTAAGCATTCAGTTTTAGAGATAATGATTGAACTTCATTTTGACTCGAACAATTCACCAACCACTCCCCAATTTTACAGGAGGGGAGGTCAAAAACTGTAAAATTTGACTTCAGCTTGGCCTTTGAGCACTCCAATTCCGAAAAAAAGCAACGTACCTGATATCTAGCATAAACTCGGGAGCGTTGATGAAGCCTCTATGCACTTTCAAAATTTGGTGTAGTTCTGTCCCCCATCGCTGAGAAACTGAGGCGACTTTGTAGCCAGCTAAAATTCGGGCTGGGAAAATGTGCTGAATCTCCCAGCTCGCGCAGCGGGCCCGCGTGAAAAGCATATAAAAAATGGTCATGGGCTGATGTTAAAACCACGACTCAGGCATTTCACCGACCCCTCTAATTTTATAGGCAGTGAAAAATTTGCGAAATTTGGTCTCGACTTTCGACGCAGTCCAGTTTCAGGCGCTTTCATTTCTAAATGAAGCAACATATGTGAAATCCAAAAGGAGCGCTTATAATCGACCTCCCTGAATATGATGTAGGTAAAGGTAGAGGTAAACGTGGATTTGTATAGCGCCTTGTCGTGATCACACCTCTAAGGCGCTCAGGTATGACACGTGTTCTCAAGGGATCTCACAGTTTTACCTGCACACCCCGCGTTTATCCGCAACGAAATGAACCATACCTGCCTTTCCCTTCCCAGCCGAAGCTGGTACTCATTTACCGACCTCGGAGAGATGGAAGGCTGAGTTGGCCTTGGGTGGCTTCTTGGTTACATACCGAAATGAGTGTCTGGGACCGGGAATTAAACCCGGACACAGTCGCCCATCTCAGTAACTTGTGAAAAGGTATGTTTCTAACGAACGCTTGAAAACAGCCAGTTTTATTGTTACTAAAGATGCTCTATCATTTCTTTTTCTTTCCTTATTTCTTTCCTTGTATTCCATTTTTCCACTGAAATTTTTGTCAGTTATTCATCCATCATTAAAGTGCAATTGACTTGAAACTTTAATACAATGTACACAATGGTAGTTCAAGCTCGAGCTTTTTGTGGAAATCTGACCTAAGAGAAGAAAACTCGAAGAGCGCATATATCTCCGCCAAGGCGAAGGTGGTCCCTATCCGGAGTCCGGATCCGGACTCCGGAGAGGATGACTGACAAATTTAGTAGGATCATAAAATTTTCATGAAGGTCCGATCGGTTTTTTTTCACATATACCAGCCAACTTGTGGAAAATGCCATATCTCGCAATGTTGAAAAATCCTCAAAAAAATTCCTGGATCCGATCCGGAGGCAAATGACTTCCGAAAGTCAACCAGTTCTTTATTGGCCACAGTTAGGCCTACATCTGTGGTAAAATTTTCACAAAAATGCGTTCAGTAGTTTTATGTGAAGTTGCTGACAGATAGACAGACAGACAAACGAACAACATACATACAAACACGGGACATTACATAGCCTTCTTGGAGGAGGTAATAATTTGGTACACAAAATTACCATGTAATCTTCACTTAACTGCATTTGCTGTAACTTGCAAGATCTCCGAGGTCAGCGGGACATTTTGAGATAAGCGACGTTTACGGCAGTTACAAAGACCTTCTGCTAAAATCTAAATGCAAATCATTACGTTGTTGATCAATGCTAAATTATAGCACTCGGAGAGAGTAGACCTCCGCCAAGGCCAATCTGGTCCGAATCCAAAGTTCGTATCCGGAGTCCGGATCGTCCAGACTCCAGAACCGGATAAGTTCCAAAATTTAACGGGGACGTCCTGGTTCAAAGTTACATTTGTGGTAAAATTTTCATGAAGATCTTGTCAGTCTGTCCAGACATATGAGCCAGCTTGTGTAAAGATGTCCTATCTCGCAATGTTGAAGAATCCTTTGAAAAATTCTGGATCCGAAACCGGAAACTGATGACTTGCAAAATTTGATCAGTTCTTCCTTGTCAACAGATACATCTCCAGTAAAAATTCTTATGAAGATCCGTCCGGTAGTTTATACGTGACGTTGCTAACAGATGGACAGACAGACAGACAAACACCGGGCATTACATAACCTCCTTGGCGGAGGTAATTAGTGACAACGTCCAAATTCTACCGATGACATCGTCGTCATTAGGCGCTGATAGGCCTCCATGAAGGCGTGCATGTTGACGGTGAACGTCTTCGTGACGTGGCGTACGGCCATCACCGGGGGATGTTCTGGGCATCGTCCATGGGTACAGGGCAGCTCGCCGCCGGCATCGACAGCCACGCGACGACGACCCGCTACGCCGTCTCTGCCGCCGTTGCGAGAGCGTTGACAGCCGCAGGGCACAGTCGAAGACCGCGTCAATCACGCTGTTGGGCGGATTATCGCCATGCGCTGCCAAAACTGCCCGGAAGACGTCGTGGTAGGTCGACAACGAGTCGGCTTCGATGTTCTCGATCTGGTCGAATTCTTTGCTTCCAAACAGTATCCGTCGGAGACAAGCTGACAGAAAGTTCTGCAACATCCCGTTTGTGCCAGTACGTAAGACTGCAAGTTGCAATAATTATTTTCGTAATCGATTACTCGACGCCAGTAATCGATTATAATCGATTAATCGAAACAATCACAAGTAAGTAGGCCAAAATTTAAGGCTAGTGAATACCGGATTCTTAGTTCCTCAACCCTTCTCTCTCAGCCAACTTCACTGATGCTTTGTTTGTTAATATGTTTTAGTGTTGCTTCGCGTTTTGGAGTTTTTTTAATGCAAACAAATAATTTCGATTAATCGGCCGATTATTATCATTGTAATAATCGATTATTTAACTAATCGATTATAATCAATTAATCGTTACAACACTACCAGTATTATGACTGTGCATGACTGTCACGGCCGACGACACCTTGCCACCCTAGACAAAACCCGCCTTATCGCCCGCCTACCGCCGCTGTAGTTGGCTTAAATTAATATTCATGAATCGCTCCAACAGCACAACATATTGTTAAACTGCGTCCTATTCTAGCACAAACTGCGCGCTGCCACCCCTCTGACTGAGAGACATGGACTCGCCGTCACGTACAGCCACTTATAGAACCAACTATAATACATTACCATGTAAAACTGCAGCAAAATCTGACCAGTAGTATTCAGGTTTTAGGCAATTTTCCTTTTTCAAAAATACGAATATAGTTCAAGGTCAAAGGTCAAGGTCAAATGTCGTCAAAATTTAATCTTTTCCAACTTTCACATAACCTATTTACCCCAAGTTACATCAATTTCCGGTTAGTAGTTTTTCAGCTTTTGTACGGACAGACAACGCGAACGTTACTAGACAATTCCTGCTGAACTTAGCACTGTTGCTCGCATAACTAATCACGATCACCAGTCACATCGAGGCCACGTCAATTCGCTACGTGACTACCCGACAATATAATCAACGAGTGCATATTCTCAGATTTAATCCTGAACCGAATTCAATTTCGGATGGGGCTCCGCCCAGATCATACTCGGGAAACTTAACAACACACCCTCAGACCACAGCTGGATTCGCGACCGCTAGACAACTGAAAGGAAAAAGAAATGGACAAGGGCGTAAGGTCAACCCACTTTCTGGCTCAAAGTGACGCCAATGACACCCATATAAAACGAAAGAAATAACAAACGCTTCATAGACAGATACTGGAGTTTGGCAACTTCAGCCGCGCGGGTACGACTACGTCACCACCACACGAGACGTGCTATACAAATCACAACCGTCGTAATCGTACCGTACTTCACCGCCGTTTAGCCAAAGTGGTCACATCAGTGAGCCCGATCATACCGCATGTGCATCTGTAAACAATTCAGCAGTCTTCAGAGATTTCGCCGGAAAGCCGCCGTACAAAGAACAGAAGAAGACACAGCAGACAGGTAACAGTCGCCTGCAGATCCAGACCATCACGAAACATTCGGCGCGCGAAAGAGATCTCGTCGTGGCTTGTGGCGTGTCAGTCACTGCCTCGCGACTATAAATGTAGGCGCAGAACGTGCTCTATATGGCTCATCAAAACCCGAATAGACCGAAGTTGTCGACTCTTGACGGCAGTCACGCCTTCATTCTCACTTTATCAGATTTATCCAAATACTTCGTCGTTTTTCAAAAGCAAACTCGCGTATTTTTGTCATTAGCAGTCGTTTAAGTAACATCAGCAAACGATTCAATGGACAACAGTATAACGATACATACGCTACATAGAGTGTAAGGCCTGTGTGGCGGAGTACATAAACAATCACGTGAAATACGTCGACAGAACCTATGTTACACTGTCACATGCAGCCATCCAGCTACTGACGCCAGAGCGTGATAACAACAATATCCAGTCAACGGCTGAAACGAATAGAAAGGCCATTAACGCAAAGCAGAAACCCATTAGAACTATACAGCAGCGCAGGTGCCGAAAATTTTACCAGTTTCGTTGCGCCTATAATAGCGGATGCTTCGCGTGCTTTAGGCGTCTGTTGAAAGCACACTTGTTTCACTTAGGCGGCGGAACGTATAGTAAGGCGCCACTTATAAACTCTGTTTCTTACTTACTTATTTACTTACTTACTTACTTACTTATTTAACAGGCCTACATGATCGATACTGTTTCTGTCATTATAAACGTGTAGTATTATGAACACGTTTATTCGTCAAAAAAACGACAGAGAGGTCAAAAAAACAAAAAAAAATAAAAAGAAAAACGACCATG
>Ga0209255_1000144_pt1 | contig 13973 bp, 11 predicted proteins | sample WorMetvaBAHAMAS2_FD_187394 | JGI IMG/M metagenome (GOLD analysis project Ga0209255, IMG submission 187394) | Marine gutless worms symbiont microbial communities from Max Planck institute for Marine Microbiology, Germany - Olavius vacuus... | ecosystem: Host-associated > Annelida > Digestive...
GCCAAAGGTTTCCTCCACCCAATGGGCGATCGCCTTGGCTGAGAGGTACAGGTTCGCTTGCAGATGGATATCCAACGCGATGAGTTGCTCCTCCGTGAGGAGGCACGGGCTGCCGCCGACGCCGTCACCCACCCGGTTCAATCCCGCCAGGCCATCGGCGCGATAGCGCTTGAAGTGGTTACGCACGGTATTGGCGTCAACTTGCAGGATTTCCGCCACTTCCTCTGCCGTCCAGCCGGTCGCAAGCGCCACTACCGCCTTGATGCGGTCGGCCTCGCGTTTGTCCTGCGTACCGCGATGTGCCGCACGCAGTTCATCCAGCTGCTCCGGTGGTAGGGTGTAGTCCAACATGGCGCTTAGGATACCTTATTTTCCAATGGACTATTTGGGTTTCTTCAACGAAAGAATCATATGAGAGTAGTATAAAACGACACTGGTCGAGCACGTCGCGCGGCGGCGGGGGGCGGTCTTTCTCAATTTCGACGTGGAAGTGGACAAGGCACGCTTCCAGGCCGCGGTCGCCTTTGCCTTACGCCCCCTGGGTGACCCGCGGGTATTGGTCGTCGACGAGACTCAGCGCCTGCCCGAGGCGTCTCGGGTCATCAAAGGGTTGGCACGATGCCCACCTGCCCGTAAAGATCCTGCTGCTCGGCTCTTCCGCGTTGAATCTGCGCGATCAGGCGGCGGAAAGTCTCACCGGCCGCAACCGCAAGCTGATTCTACCGCCTTTGCTGTTCTCCGAGACCCTCGCGGCGCAGCCGTGGGCAACCTCGGAGATGCCGCGCGACCAGCTGCTCCGACACTTTGCCCCGCAGCTGCGGGCCTTGCTGCAACAACGGTTGGCCTTCGGCGCCTATCCCGAGGTCGTACTAACTCCCGATCCGGCGAGCTTGCTGCGCGAGCTCAGCGCCGACTATCTCTGGAAAGATGTCCTGCAAATCGGTCCGATCAAGACGCCGGACCTCATCAAGCGCCTGCTCTTGCTGCTCGCCCACCAGGTCGGCTCCGAGGTATCGGTGAACGAGCTGGCAACCCAGCTGGGGATGGCGCGACCGACGGTAGAGCGTTACCTGGACCTGCTAGAACAGACCTTCGTCATCTTCCGGCTGCCCTCGTTCAGCACCAACCCGCGCAAGGAGATCGCCAAGGGCCGCAAGGTATTCTTCTGGGACACCGGGATCCGCAACGCCCTCCTCAATGCCTTCGCGACCGAGGTGCTGCGGCCGGACATCAGCCCCCTGTGGGAGAACTGGACGATTGCGGAAATCGCCAAACACAATGCCCTGCTCGGTGTACCAGCGGAGCTCTTCTTCTGGCGTTCCCGCACCCGGTCGGAAGTCGATCTGGTCATAAAACAAGGCGATCGCCTGCGCGCCTTCGAGATCAAGTGGTCGGGGCGTCGCACCAGGAGCCGGGTCTTTCGGGACGCCTACGGCGTGAGCGTCGAGACCATCGGACCGGAGAACCCCTTCGTCGCTGATCTCATAGAGCCGATTCCCATCAAGCCAATGGAGAAAATGAGGGGCCTTCTGAAGGGAATTGACACCGAAGTGCAGCGAGATGATGATCGCATATGAATGTCGTTGATTCCTCCGGGTGGTTGTCCTATTTTGCGGGTTGGAATTACGAAAGAGAAAACGACGAATCACGCGAATCGGCGCGAATCCATTCGTGAGGATTCGCGTGATTCATAGTTTTTTCGCTTACTTTGCCGACTGGTAACGCTTAAGGGCACCTTGAAAAATTCAAGGTGTCTTTGCGGAACAAGGAAGCCCCGTTATGTCCGTGTGCGTAACTCCATGATAATCAAGGCATTCGAAAAGCGCGATTTATGAGCATCACCATGAAAAGTATTGAGCATGGGACTTTTCAAGGTCCTCTATAAGCCGTGATCTTCATTTGCGTTCATTCGCGGCTGAATCCTTCGGCAGTAGGGTGGGCTGTGCCCACCACTAGTACGCGTTTCACTCCATTTTGCATTTGTAGGGGACGGCCTCCGTGCCGTTCCGCAGGCCGTTCGGAACGCCACGGAGGGTGTTCCCTACCACAAAATCATGTGAAACGGGGTACTGGCGTGCGACTAAAGACTCATGGGGTCTCCGAAACCCTCCGCGGCGCGGAGCTTCCAGGTTCCCACGCAGCGCGTGGGAACGAGAAACAAGATGTCGGCGGCCCCTGGGGCCGACAAGATGTCGGCAACGCTCAGAGCAGACGCCCTCCCGGCCACACCGGATAACGCCGGACAGCCGCCAGGTTTGATTCCCGTTGCGACACCCTCGAAGGGAGAGGGAGTGAAATGCGTAGATTATGCCGTGTGGCAGTATACATCCGAGTCCTCCACCGTTATCCGACGTTTCGATATTTTCGTTTGATAGGCAGACGTGTAACATACCGCTCCGTGCCGCAGTATCCATGGCATCACTTAAAAAAAGAGGGGGAAGCGTGTGGAGCTGATAAAGACAGACATTGCAATCGTAGGGGCGGGAGGGGCCGGTCTACGCACGGCCATCGCCGTCGCCGAGAGCAACCCGGATCTCAAGGTGGCCTTGATCTCGAAGGTATACCCCATGCGCAGCCATACCTGCGCGGCGGAAGGTGGGGCGGCCGGGGTCATCAAACCGGACGACAGCCTCGACCTGCATTTCAACGATACCGTGGGCGGCGGCGACTGGTTGACCGACCAGGACGTGGTCGAGTACTTCGTCAACGAGGCCCCCAAAGAGCTCTTGCAGCTCGAACACTGGGGCTGCCCCTGGAGCCGGGAGCCGAACGGGTCCGTCGGGGTACGGCCCTTCGGCGGCATGAAGATCAAGCGGACCTGGTTCGCGGCCGATAAAAGCGGCTTCCACATCCTCCATACCCTGTTTCAAACCTCGCTCAAGTATCCGAGCATCGAGCGCTTCGACGAATTCTTCTCGATCGATCTACTGGTGGCGGATGGCCGCTGCCAGGGCGTCGTCGCCATGGAGATGAAGAGCGGCCGCCTGTTCCGGTTCCAGGCCAAGGCGGTTGTGCTATGTTCGGGCGGGGCGGGCCGGATGTTCCCCTTCAGCACCAACGGGGCGATCAAGACCGGGGACGGAACGGCCATGGCCTACCGTGCCGGCGTACCGACCAAGGATATGGAGTTTGTCCAGTACCATCCGACCGGCCTGCTGGCGACGGGCATCCTGCTCACCGAGGGGTGCCGAGGCGAAGGCGGCGTGCTGCGCAACAAGGACGGCTATCGCTACCTCCAGGATTACGGGATGGGACCGGAGACGCCGCTGGGCAAGCCGGTACTGAAGACCATGGAGCTGGGGCCACGCGACCGCTTGAGCCAGGCGTTCTGGCATGAGCAGCAAAAGGGCAACACCATACCCACCCCCTGGGGCGACAGCACCCAGCTGGATATGACCCATCTGGGCGAAAAGCATATCGACGAGCGGCTACCGCTGGTGCGCGATCTGTCCATCACCTACGCCGGGGTCGATCCGGTAAAAGAGCCGGTGCCTATCCGTCCGGTCGTACACTATATGATGGGTGGGGTCCACACCGACATCGACGCCGAGACGCCGATCCCCGGTCTGTTCGCCGTCGGTGAATGCGCCTGCGCCAGCCTCAACGGCGCCAATCGGTTGGGCTCCAACTCGCTCACCGAGCTCCTGGTGTTCGGGAAACGGACGGCAAAGAACGCGGTCGAATTCGCCCGTAACCGGAGCGCCGAAGCGAGCGAATCGGAACTTCGGGAGCAGGCGGACAAGGCCCAGGCCAAAATAAGGGAACTCGTCCGGAAAAGCGGCGGCGCCGAATCCATCCCCGCGCTGCGCTCCGAGATGGCGAAATCCCTGGAGGAGGGTGCGGGTATCTATCGTACCGAGGAAACCCTGCGGAAAACCTGCGACACCATCGCCGATCTGCGCAAACGCTACGCGAGTATCGAGCTGCACGACAAGAGCAACGTCTTCAACACCGACCTTTTCCAGGCGCTGGAGCTGGGAAACATGCTCGAATTGGCGCAAACGGTGGCGGAAGGCGCCTTGGCCCGCAAGGAATCCCGCGGCTCGCATCAGCGGTTGGATTACGAGGCACGGGACGACGAGCAATACCTGAAACACACGCTGGCCTATTACCAAGGTGAGGAGGCGCCCCGTATCGATTATCACGACGTGGTCATCACCAAATCCAAGCCAGGCGTTCGGGATTATTCGGGAGGGGCCAAATGAGCGCGGTACAGCTAGAGCTCGAGATACTCCGCTACGATCCTGAAAAGGATCGGGATCCGCACTTCAAGACCTATCAGGTAGCATGTCAAGAAGAGTGGATGGTTCTGGATGCCATCAACCACGTCAAGGACCATGTGGACACCACGCTCAGCTACCGTTGGTCCTGTCACATGGCCGTATGCGGAAGCTGCGGCATGATGATCGACGGTCAACCCAAGCTCGCCTGCAAGGTATCCGTAAAGGATTACGCGAATAAGAAGGTACGCATTGAGCCGCTGGCGAACTTCCCGATCGAGCGGGATCTGGTCGTGGTCCAGGACGACTTCATGGAGAAGCTCAAGCGGGTCAAACCCTATATCATCCGCAAGGAAGAAAAGCCCATCGAAGAAGGCGAATACAAGCAGTCACCGGCCGAACTCAAGAAGTTCAAGCAGTTCACCCTGTGCATCAACTGCCTGTGTTGCTACGCGGCTTGCCCCGAGTATGCGCTGACCCCGGAGTTCATCGGTCCTGCGGCCCTCGCTCTGGCCCATCGGTACAACGCGGACTCCCGTGACCAGGGGCTCGCCGAGCGTCACAAGGAACTATCGAAGCCGGAAGGGGTGTGGGATTGCTCCTTTACCGACACCTGCTCCATTGCCTGTCCCAAGCACGTGGATCCGGCAAGCGCGCTTCAGCAGATCAAGATCACCACCACCGTCCAGTGGTACAAGGAGCTCATCGGTATGGGGGACAAATGATCATGGCCTATGAGAGACCCGTTTCCAAGACAACCTGGTATCTGAAGGATCGTAACTACACGATCCATATGCTCAACGAGATGACCAGCCTGTTCGTCGGCATCTTGGCGCTGATCCTGCTGTGGGGCATCGGCGCCGTGGCGAGCGGTCCCGAGACGTACCAGTTCTTCCTCGAGTACCTGAAAGGCCCCGGGATGCTGGTGCTCCTGTGGGTAACCACCATCGTCATCTTTTACCACGCCATCGCCTGGTTCAAGGTGACACCCAAGGCCATGCCAATCCAGAAAGGAGAAGAGTTCGTACCCGGCGGCGTGATTGCCGGAGCGCATTACGTCGTCTGGATCCTATTCTCTCTGGTCGTCCTGTTTCTCGCGGGGGTGTTCTGAAGATGGCTAAAGTCAATAAGGCCCTGTTCTGGAGTCTGTTCGCCGCCGGCGGCACCCTGACCGCCTTCGTGTTCCCCGTGCTGGCGGTGATTATCCTTATCGCCGTCTACGGAAGTCTGCCGGACGGCATACCGGAGATCATGAAGTTCGAGCAGATGCAGGGATTGCTGGCGAACTGGTTCGTCAAGTTGGCGGCATTCGGTACGGTCAGCCTGGCCCTGTGGCACGCGGCACACCGCCTGCGCGTGGGTCTGCACGGTCTGGGACTGCGGGCGGATGGCCTGGTGGCAACCGTCGGCTACGGCATCGCCTTGGTTGGCACCATCCTGACCGCCTATTACCTGCTGCAGATCTAGGTCGACCTCCCTCAAAGGGGTCAGACCCGTCGGTCAATGGGGTGGCGATAACGCCACCCCTGTTCTTTGAATCCCCTTATTTTTTGCCGCATAGTTCTCCGTATCTCTGTGGTTCAATCATCCTTCGCCTCCCTTTGCGCCCTTCGTGTCTTTGCGGTTCATTTTGATGCGGTTCGCGGTCCGGGTCAGTGCTGTCCCGAATGTCTGATCCGCGCTCACCGCATCCTACTGGCACGCCTCGCATTCGGGGTCCAGGATCGAGCAGGCCTGGACTTCATCCGATCCATTGTCCTTACCGGAAGGATAATCGCCACCGACGGCATTGAGTTGACTGGCCTTGGCGGCGTCTTCCATGGTGGATTTCTCCAGGTGGGTCGCGCCCATGGACCGCAGGTAGTAGGTGGTCTTGAGTCCCCGCACCCAGGCTAGTTTGTAGAGGTTGTCCAGTTTTTTTCCGTTCGGCTCGCGCATGTAGAGGTTGAGGCTCTGGGCCTGGTCGATCCATTTCTGGCGTCGACTGGCGGCCTCCACCAGCCAGCGGGGGTCGATCTCGAAGGCGGTGGCGTAGAGTTCCTTGAGCTCTTGGGGGATGCGGTCGATGGCCTGGACGGAGCCGTCGTAGTACTTGAGGTCGTTGACCATGACCGGGTCCCACAGGCCCCGTTCCTTGAGGTCTCTGACCAGGTAGGGGTTCACCACCGTGAATTCCCCGGACAGGTTGGATTTGACGAACAGGTTCTGATAGGTGGGCTCGATAGACTGGCTGACCCCGACGATGTTGGAGATGGTAGCCGTCGGGGCGATAGCCATGCAGTTGGAATTGCGCATCCCGACGGTGCGGACCTGCTCGCGCAACCCGTCCCAGTCCAGGGTGCTGCCGCAGTCCATCTGCAGATAGCCGCCGCGGTCCTCTTCAAGCTGGGCGATGGAGTCGATGGGCAGGAGGCCCCGGCTCCACAGGGAGCCCTCGAAGCTGGGATAGCACCCGCGCTCCTCGGCAAGATCCGTGGAAGCGCGGATGGCGTGGTAGGCGACGACCTCCATGGAGAGGTCGGCGAAGCGCACTGCCTCTTCGCCGGCGTAGGGGATGCGCAGCTTATAGAGGGCATCCTGAAAGCCCATGATGCCGAGCCCTACCGGGCGGTGGCGCAGGTTGGATTTCCGAGCCTGGGGCACACTATAGTAGTTGTAGTCGATCACATTGTCGAGCATACGCATGGCGGTGCTGACGGTCCTGGCCAATCGGTCCGTGTCCAGGCCCCGTTCGCCCACGTGGGCGGCCAGGTTCACCGAGCCCAGATTACACACGGCGATCTCCTGGTCGTTGGTGTGCAGGGTGATTTCGGTGCACAAATTGGAGCTGTGCACCTGCCCCAGATGCCGGTTGGTGTAACGCAGGTTGCAGGGGTCCTTGAAGGCGAGCCAGGGGTGGCCGGTCTCGAACAACATGCCGAGCATCTTGCGCCATAGATCCCAGGCCTTGACGGTCTTGCTGACCCGCAGCTCGCCGCGCGCGGCCTTGTGCTCATAGGCACAGTAGGCGTCCTCGAAGGCGCGGCCGGTGAGGTCGTGCAGGTCCGGGGTCTCGTCCGGGGAGAACAGGGTCCAGGGGCCGTCTTCGGCGACCCGCTTCATGAACAGATCCGGCACCCAGTTGGCGGTGTTCATGTCATGGGTGCGGCGGCGGTCGTCGCCGGTGTTCTTGCGCAGCTCCAGGAACTCCTCCACGTCGATATGCCAGGTCTCCAGATAGGCGCAGACGGCACCCTTGCGCTTGCCCCCGTTGTGGGCCAGGGCGGCGGCGGTCATGTAAGTTTCGTCGCCCTCTACCTTGAGGTCGTGGACCTCGGGTACGGGCCGGATAGGGGTAACGGATTTGATCCTGGTGAAAATGCAGCTACCGAGGCAGAACCAGTTGTGCTTGGTCAGTGGCGGCACGCCCACCAGGCCGGCGACCTCGGGTGCAGCCGGGATACGGAGGTCGAAGGCGCGGGTAGTGCCGGTGAAGGCCACCACGGAGCCGTCGCTCCGGGTGCCCTCATGGGTGTTGTTCCGCTCCCGGTACTGCCCGGCGTGCCCGGCGCAGGGGACACCGAGACGCAGGAGCTGATAGCGCAGGCCCTCGGCCAGGGGAGCGGAAACGGAGGTAAAGTAGATTTCCTCGCCGCGCGAGACCCCCCCGTCGGTCTCCAGCAAGCCCTGGATCAGGGCCAGGGTCCGGTCATGGGGTAGATGGCTGAAGCGGCGGGCGATGCGCTTGTTGCCATTGGCGTCGTACAGATCCTCGTAGGCGAAAGGCAGGCAGGGCCGATCCGGACCCACGAAATGCCCGGTAGCGGCGCAGCGAGCTAGACCCCGGCCGACGCCCCACTTGATCTGCAGGTAGGTGTCGCCGCGCCCGTTCTCCCAGTAGTGGATACCACGCGCGTCCAGGTAGTCGCGCACGAACCGGAGATACCCGTCATCGTTGCCGGGATTGCCGGAGACACCAAATTCCGAGCCGCGCGTCAGGTGGCCGCCTCCCAGCAAGATACCGTAGAAGCGGGCATCGTCCTGGGTCAGCCCGGAGACAGGGACGATTTCACCGGGAATCACCTGGGCCACATAGTCGCCGGGTTCGAGCCGGCCGGCCTCGATCCAGTCGGGAATAATGCGCCCGCTCTCGATCTGTCTCAGAGTACGCTCGATGGACTGTGCCATAGATGCACCTGGGGGAGGTGTATCTGGGGGCACCCCTCGGATGGCCCACAAAGGATGGCCGGCGGTGACCCGCAAATCCCGGATCGCGTACTCGACCGCAATCCGCACCATGGGAGCATCCTTCTGCTCGTAGACCAAGTGCTCCCTGACCTGCCGGTAGTGGCCCCGCCGACCGAGCACCAAGTCGCCGGCCTCGACTTGGTCAACGGGTCGGGGTCCGTCGGCAGTGAAGAGCGTGGTGTCCGGCGCGAAGCATTGGTTTACCGCCACCGCGGTGTCGTTGGCGACTTTCATGAAGGGCACCACCCCCTGACTCTTGCCGTTGGTGCCCTTGATGTGGGCGCCCATGCCCCGCACCCGGGTCCAGTCGTTACCCAACCCGCCCGCGAACTTGGACAGCAGGGCGTTGTCCTTGATGGCGCTGTAGATGCCGTCCAGGTCGTCCGGGATAGTGGTCAGATAACAGGAGCTCATCTGGGGGCGCGGGGTGCCGGCATTGAACAAGGCTGGGGTCGAGCTCATGAAATCGAAGGAGGACAGGAGCTGGTAGAACTCGATGGCCCGCTCCTCGCGGTCGAGCTCGTTTATGGCAAGACCCATGGCGACCCGCATGAAGAAGGCCTGGGGCAGCTCGAAGCGCACGCCCTGCGTGCTGTGGATGAAGTAGCGGTCATAGAGGGTCTGCAACCCGAGATAGGTAAAAGCGAGATCGCGCTCGGGTTCGAGGGCGGTGCCCAGGCGTTCCAGGTCGTACTGGGTCAGGCGGCGGTCCAGGAGCTCCAGGTCCACCGCCCGCTTGACGTAGGCGGTGAAGTAGTCACCGTAGCGTTCCGCCAGATCCGCCTGGGTCTCGACCCCCACGGCCATCCCCAGGAAGCCCAGGGCCTCCCGACGCAGGATGTCCAGCAGTAGGCGGGCGGCGACAAAGCCATACTCCGGCTCCTGCTCGATCAGGGCGCGGGTACTCATGACCAGGGCCTGGCTCACGTCCGCCTCCTTGACCCCGTCGAACAGGTTGCGGCAAGTGTCGTCCAGGACGGTCTGGCCGTCGACCGCCTCCAGGCCCCGGCAGGCCTCCGCCATCAGACGCTGCAAACGGGCGATGTCCAGCGGGTGGGTGCCGCCGTCGGCGCGAGTAACCCTGATTTGGTGTGCTTTCCTCGGTGCGACGGCCGCCTTCTCGGCCCGCTCGCGGGCCCGCTGCTCCCGGTAGAGCACATAGGCGCGGGCCACCTTGTGTTCTCCGGCGCACATTAGGGCCAGCTCCACCTGGTCCTGGATGTCCTCGATGTGCACCATACCGCCACCGGGCAGGCGGCGGGTAAGGGCGCCCACCACCTGATCCGTGAGGGCCTTCACCGTGTCGTGGACCCGGCTGGAGGCAGCCGCGTTGGTCCCCTCGACGGCCAGAAACGCCCTAGTCATCGCCACCATGATCTTGTTGGGATCGAAGTGGGTGACCTCGGCGTCGCGTCGGATCACCTGCACCTGTCCGGGAACAGGGGCGGCAAGCTCGGCCCGGTTGTCCTGCGGCTCGCGCGCGGGCGACGATGCAATGGGGTCCGATGGAACGACGGATGGCGCTTTGTCAGGGGCCACGTTTCCTCCTCCGGCGGCTCGATTCGGGGTTTTCTCTCGGCTTTCCCACAGACGGGATGGGTAAGGGAACACACGCCCCTGAACACAATATATAAGCTGAAAAAAGGCTGTCAACCACTATATCTTGTGTTGACCTGGACCGGCCCCGATGATTTGGTGCGGGTTTGCCCTCCTTGGCGTTTGGATTCCGGCGTCCAAGCCGGAATGACGGGTTAGTGGTTGACGCCAATCCCAGCGTCCACCGCCACGACGTGGTTCCGGGTGGGACCCCGGACAATGCCATCCTCTCGTTCCCACGCGGCGCGAGGGAACGCGGAAGCTCCGCGCCGCGGAGGGTTTCAGAGACCCCATGAGCCTTAGAACCTGTTTACGATCTTTAAGTCAAAGTGATTTTGACCCCGAGGAAAAGCGATGAGAGATTCCTACCCAAGTGATATAAGCTGAGAGCAGTTTGAGCCCTTACAAGCTATATTCGAGCAGTGCCAGGCCCCGTGCGATTATATACCTAAGAGGATAGCTCCTCTTAGGTATATAATCGCACGGGACGTGAAACGTATGTTGCAGGCCCTAGCCGCTGAGACTCCGATCGATCCGGTTGCCGGTAATCCCACAAGTCTCTCCGGCAATATGATCAGCGACTCGTTCGCTGCCGGCACCGAGAGCTTTCGCTCAGTAGATGAGGTGCAAAAAACGTCCAATTCCGTATCCGTAGGACTCGCTACCGGCCACTTCAGGGCTGGCGACTATGTCCAGAATACCTTTATCCTGCCGCTCTCCTATACCATTTACTTTGACAATCCAGGCTATCAGCTACGTTTTGATCTTCCGCTCAATTACACCCAAGTCACTGATTCCTCAGTTTACGGCACAGCTTTGGGAGCCAGTCTGCGCGTCCCGCTCAGCGACACCTGGAGCCTCACTCCCGGAATTCGCGCCGGCGCGACCGGTTCCCTCGATATGGCTTCAGCGGCGGTAGTTTACGCCGGAACTTTGACCAGCAATTACACGATTCCGTTCAATACCTTCGAACTGAATGGGCACCTTGAAAAATTCAAGGTGTCTTTGCAGAACAAGGAAGCCCCGTTATGTCCGTGTGCGTAACTCCATGATAATCAAGGCATTCGAAAAGCGCGATTTATGAGCATCACCATGAAAAGTATTGAGCATGGGATTTTTCAAGGTCCCCTTAAGCCTCTAAGCCTCTCTCCCAGCGAGGGTGTCGCAAAAGCCCCGCTCCCGGTATCCGGTTCCCACGTAGCGCCTGAGAACGAGAAAATCCGGCGCTTTTCCGTCCCTATTGACGCTGAGACCCGTCATCCACATCGGATTGCCGCCCCGCATCTCCTTTCGGATGGTCTTGTCCCTGGCTCCGGGTCACATCCGCCGCCTTGGATCGTTCCCCGGTTTCTTCTTTCAAACGGCCCCGATTCCGACTCGTCGGTGAGCCCGTTCGAGCCGGTGGTATCTCGGGGATTTGCGGTGGTTCGACGGCCAGCTTGCTCGAATGTTCCTGGAGCAGATTCGGGACGAGCTTCTCTGAAAACCCGGCAATGAAGCAACCGATGAACAACTTCGCGAAATCCTTATGGCTCAAGATCGATGGTTTCCTGTGAAAGTTTCGGAAATACCTCGCCGCTAACCAGTCCGGAGCGGAGGAAAAAATACAAGATGAAGCCCGCTCCGATGCCGATCAGGACGCGGGTGAGGATCATCCACCAATAGCGGTTCAGCTTGAGATCGTCGAACGTACTGCCGGCAAGGCGCTTCCTCAGGCCGATCATCATACTGAAGGCCGCGCCGAACGCCCCGGCGGATCCGACAAACAGCAGCAGCCAAGGGCTGTCCACTTTTATCCCATTGGCTCTTTATGGATTCTGGACTGGTGCCCGATCGTGGCTTAACCTCGGTGTGGGTAGACAGCGGCCCCGAAACTCCGTAGGGTCGTTTGGAAACCCTCATCGGAGGAGAGCGATCTCGTGATAGAACCTGTTATGGGCAGTGGTGTCGTCAACATTCAAGACCTGATCGACGATGCGAATTGCTACCGGAAAGTACGCGAACTGCGTTGGCCCGAGGGGTACGGTGCCCGTTTTGCGGTGACGAGCGCCTCCTCAAGCAAGGCTTCGATTCCACCCAAAAGCAGCGTCAGCGATACCAGTGCAAGTCCCGCCGGCGCTACTTCGACGATCTGACAGGGACCATTTTCGAAGGCCATCATCAACCCTTGCGAGTCTAGATCTTGTGCTTGTATTTCATGGGCTCGAATCTGTCAAATTCACAGATTGCCCGAAAATTAGACCTCAACAAAGATGATGTGCAAGCGGTGGCCCTTCAGCTCCGAGAAGGCAGTGTCGAACACAAGCCGGCAGCGCGTCTTGAGGGTATTGTCGAGTGCGATGAAGTTTACATCGTTGCGGGGCACAAAGGGCAGCCATCCGGCGTAAAAAATCGCCGCAAAGGACGACGCAACCGCCTCAACCTGAATGGGGCTTTGAGCACCAAACCGTCTGCCACAACGCCGGGGAATATGCGCGGGACGAAAATGGTGATGGCTTCCACGAAATTCATGTCAACACGATGGAGGGGTTCTGGTCCTTGCTGCGCTCTTGGCTTCGGCCCCACCGAGGGATTTCCCAGGAGCACCTGCCCTTGTATCTGGGCTTTTTCGAGTTCGTCCACAACGCCAAAAACCGCGGCATAGGACTCATGGATTCCCTATCTCGGTTCGCTGCTACGTTAGCAGTCTGGAATCTGTCAGGCCCCGTGTGATTATATACCGAAGATGAGCTATCCTCTATTGCAAGCGAGAGAGGTCTTACGCCTGCTGGCCGAGGAGGGAATTGAGGGGAGCGTGAAGGAAGCCGAGCCGCGGGGCGACGGCGTTTGACAAGTCCGACATCATCACGCTTTGAGTATAGCAATCACCCACCATGAACATCCAGTTGCACAAGAACGCCCGTACCACACCGGCTATCCGCCTGGAATTACAGTCTCAGCCCGAGTCGGTGAGCGACCGGGAACTGGCCGAGGCTTACCACCTCAACCGTCACACGGTTGCGAAATGGCGCCAACGCGAGGGGGTGGAAGATGCCTCGCACCGCCCCCATCGGCTCCACGCCACGCTCAGCACGGCCCAGGAAGCGGTGGTGGTGGCGTTGCGTGAGACTCTCCTTTGCCGCGATTGACCGCGCTACCCGCTGGGTCTACGTCGAACTCCTCCAGGACAAGTCAGCCGCCTCTGCCGGCGGTTTCCTCACGCGCCTGATCGACAAGGCCCCCTTCACGATCACCAAGGTCCTCACCGATAATGGTAAGGAATTTACCGATCGTTTCTGCGCCACCGGCCAGCGCCAGCCCACGGGTGCCCACGCGTTTGATCGCGTCTGCACCGCCAACCGCATCGAACATCGCCTGACCAAACCAAGAACGCCACAGACCAATGGCATGAGCGAACGCTTCAACGGCCGCAGCGCCGAGGTCCTAGCCACCACCCCCTTCGACTCCGCCGAGCACTTGGCCGATACCATCAAACGCTACGTTCAAGGTCTACAATCAGCACATCCCGCAGAAAGCACTGGGCCACAGTCCTCCCCTTCAGGCGATGAAAAACCGGTCCCAAAAACAGACCCAGCTGTTCAAAAAATGTGTCTATAATCTGGAGGGACTTGACACTTAACTTAATCCTGGTTCCGTGAGCTAAATTCGTTTTGATGGAGAAACCTATAGTAAAAATAGTAACCTAGGGTTAAAATTTTTGGCTCTTTATGGATTCCAGACTGGTGCCCGATCGTGGCTTAACCTCGGTGTGGGTAGACAGCGGCCCCGAAACTCCGTAGGGTCGTTTGGAAACCCTCATCGGGGGAGAGCGATCTCGTGATAGAACCTGTTATGGGCAGTGGTGTCGTCAACATTCAAGACCTGATCGACGATGCGAATTGCTACCGGAAAGTACGCGAACTGCGTTGGCCCGAGGGGGTACGGTGCCCG
>Ga0209255_1000145_pt1 | contig 13933 bp, 11 predicted proteins | sample WorMetvaBAHAMAS2_FD_187394 | JGI IMG/M metagenome (GOLD analysis project Ga0209255, IMG submission 187394) | Marine gutless worms symbiont microbial communities from Max Planck institute for Marine Microbiology, Germany - Olavius vacuus... | ecosystem: Host-associated > Annelida > Digestive...
TATGTGACCAGCCACCCAGGTCAACTCAGCCTGGCCATCCCTTCGTGGGTAGGTGCAATGAGTACCAGCCAAAGGGCGGTGATGCCTTGCGGCTGGGGAGTAAAGGCAGGTATGGTTCGTGTGTGGGTGGCAGGTAAAAACTGTGTGATCCCCTTGTTACACGCGGGCCATATCTGAGCGCTTCAGAGATAAGGAGCTTATAATAAAGCGCTATATAAATTCGCCTTCTTTACTTTACTTTTACTTTACTTTACAAGATACAGCACAATACCTGTTGTCGTCTCTTCATCCTCACTCTCGAATATTTCTATAGGATTCTCTATAACACAAATGCACACACACACACATCAGTGACACAATACAAGTCACTGCTATATACAGATAACATGTAAATGTCGTCAACAAAATCAATACACAGTACACACATGGGCCTACCTGCGCTGCCAGTCGCCATTTCGATAGACATACAAGCTGTTAATACAGTGATGATAATGATGCATGTTGCTGCTGAGAGTTAGTTGTTCACTTTGTTAACCCCATGTATTGCAGATCCTACGACAGACAATCATCCGTCATCAATACCAGGTAAAAGACAGACATGGTCTTAATTTCTCAGGTGATTAGAAATACATAATAATAATAATAATAATAATAATATGGAAATTTATAACGTGCACAAAATGAGCAAAGCCAAATCAAGGCGCTGGCTGGGCGGGGATGCAGTGTGAAGTGGACGTCTGAATGTGCAACAGGTTGGGGAGACTGATCTCCAGTGTCACGTTATTCATTCTGCATTGTATCTGTGTGCGTGTGCATTTAGCATGCCATATATGTACGGGACCGTCAACCAGTTCAACCGTTTGCCAATGTGTACCACGTCAACACTGTCAGAACTGCGGTGCTGAAGATTCTGTTGGTGAAATTTGCAGACGATGCGAGCAAAAACGTCTCTGTACTTTCTGCCACAGAAGATTATCAGATGGCTGTTTCGACGACAAGAACACATCTAAATGCCAGGTAGGCTAGTGTGTTTTTCAAATCTACACCTGTATGTGCAGAATTGCAGCGTCATGTGACAGGGCCGCGTGAAAATAAACAGAATCCGTTGTGTTCTGTAGGCTTGCAGTCGTAAAACAACACGGCGACGCACTGCACTAAATGGAGCTGCACTTGAAATCGAACTCTCTATACCAGCTGACGACTATTCGTTCGAGACTGTGTTGTCGTACAACGAGCAAAATATTTGTGAGATACTACAAGAGAACGCTAATCGCCGCAAGTAAGTAATATCACAACACGATACGTAGATATAAAGAGTTAACGGCACCGTAAACTGCAGAACGATGTAATTTTCACGCGGTCTACGCAGTCAATTATCCTGCTGCGACGCACCGACTAACCAACTACTGACCACCATGTTATTAGGCTACCGCTATGTGATTTATTGCTCGTTATATCGGACGTATCTATCTGACCTGTCCAGGTTTGCAAAATTACGCACTCGACAGTTCAATGCAAACTCAAATTTGGCAGACCCACCAAATTGCGGCTCTGCCTCGCGTCGTCAGCCAGGCTGTCGTTTCAGCAACATCTGGCTGACCGACTGGTAACCTGGCGATGCTTCGTTTTACCGTATATCAATATACGGTAAAACCATATATAAAATAAATTATTTTATTTTAAAATATTGCTCAGTGAATATGTCGTAGAATAATTATCAATTTTATTGTTATTTTTTTTTCAATTAAAACATTGTCATAGTTATTATTATTATTATTATTATTATCATTATTATATCACATGTGAAGTTTATAAATATGATATGTATGTATGTATGTATGTCTCAGTAACTTTTAACATTAATTAAAATACTTATGAATCAGTAGGTGAATTTTGGGAATTTGAGGACATTTTATCAGTAGGTAGAATTTAGAGGTTCCAGCACATTTTTTTGGTTTTAAAAATTGTAACAAACATAGCTTATGTTAGCAAATTATTTTTATTTTCAAATATTGCTCAGACAAGGAGATTAGTGAATATATCTTAGAATAATTATCAATTTCATTGTTATTTTTTTCAATTTAAAAAATAATAATTTTAATGCAGACATATGCCCAGATCTAGTCTAATCGATGTATTAGTAGATTGCATTTGAACCTTCTAAACCAATCATATAAACTGAAGTTTAAAATCAAACAAGCATGCATATCGAATATTTTGGTACATATTTCTGATGCAGATCGTACCGCGTTCAATTCCACGCCGATACAACATTTGTGAGAGAGACAGATGGAATCGTCTCACGAATTCCGGCATTCTTTCACAGCGAACCGTTCACTGTTACCGGTGGCCAAGAGCTCGACATGCAACTCGTCTTAAACTGTTTTAATGCTCAAGTTGACGCATTTAATGCACGAGGGAGCGGATATGTTTTAGAACGCATTCGTCGATTCACAATTTCCATTGTCGCATACCGTCCGTTGGTCGGCAGTAGTTACATTCCGACACCGAAATGGTTGAGGGACAAAAAATGCGCAGTGAATGTGAAAAACGTCGGCGACGACCACTGTTTCAAGTGGTCTGTGTTAGCATGTCTTTACGAACCAAAGTCACACAAAGGGGAGCTCTATAACTATTTGCCATACCAAAACGCGCTAAATTTCGACGGCATCGACTTTCCAGTACACCCAAAATCCATTCCTCGTTTCGAGCAACAAAACGCTGATGTCAGCATAAATGTCTTGTCTTACGACGCAGAAAGTCGTGGCTTCTGCGTGGTATATGTCAGTCCCCACCACCGGAGACGCAATCACGTCAATCTTTTGCTGCTTGATTCGGACAATTCCTCCAAACATCACTTTGTCTGGATTCGCAGTATGTCTCGTCTTGTGTCTCATCGCTCAAAGCACAATGGAAGGACATTTGTATGTAATAGCTGCTTACAGCCGTTTTCGAACTCGGTTGTACTCGCCAACCACATAGAGTATTGCATGCAGCACCCTGCTCAAATGGTCGAATATCCTGACGCATCAGATGAACGCGATTGCGTGCTTAAATTCAGAGCGCGTCACAAACAGCATCCCGTTGGCTTTTATTTAGTGTGTGACTTCGAGAGCTTTCTAGTTCCGGTAGACGACACCACAGATACGCGCAAAATAGATCAGCACGAAGTAAGCGGGTTCTGCTGCTACCGCGTCACACAGTACGAACAATACCAGACGCCACCAGTAGTGTACAGCGGTCCCGATCCCATCTCAAAATTCTATGAACATGTTGTTTCCGAAAGCCACCTCCTCAACCAAATCGTTTCCTACCAAGTTCCCATGCAGCTTCTGACGCCGCAAGAGGAAACCGATTATCGTAACGCCACAGTCTGCTACAACTGTGACGAGGCATTTTCTTCGCACAACTATAAAGTGAGACACCACGATCATTTGAGCGGTCGATTTCTATTTGCTGCATGCAATAATTGCAATCTGCAACTGAAACCTTCCAAGTGCAACCGCGCGGGCGATAAGAGACCGGCTCCCGACGGCGACGATAAAGAAGACAACTTTTTTCTTCCGGTTTTATTCCACAACGGCAAAAATTATGACTGGCATTTTGTGTTAAAACACTTCGAACGAAAATATGTGTCCCGGCGAGATAAAGATAAGAATATTTCATTCGATGACGTAAAAATTCTCCCATTAAACACGCAGAAATATCTCCAATTCCAGATTGGCAACATCCGATTCCTGGATAGTTTCCAGTTTCTTTCTACCTCTTTAGAGGAGTTGGTAACGCTTCTCCTTAGAGGTGGGAAAGATAATTTCGCTCACACTCGCAAACATTTGAGCACTGACGACGACATAATTTTTGCTAAGGGCAGCTATCCTTACAGCTATATGTCGTCGTCGGAGAAGTTCTCAGAGACGTGCCTACCGCCAATAGAGTCGTTTTACGACACCCTCAGAGACCAACCATTGGCGCAGGAGGACTACGAACGCGCACAGCACACATGGTCACAATTCCATATGCGCACCATGCAAGATTATCATGACCATTACCTCTTGACGGATGTCCTGCTCCTTGCGGACGTGTTTGAGAATTTCAGACAGTCCGTCATGCGGGTTCACAAGCTCGAGTGTTTGCATTTTGTGACGCTGCCGTCTCTTTCGTGGGCAATGGCTCTACGGCACACGGGAGCGAAATTAGACCTGGTAACGGATCCAGACGCATATCTCATGCTAGAAAATAGCCTGAGGGGTGGAATTGCGACAGTTTCGCAGAGATTTTCGTCCGCAAACAACCCGCTGGTCGACGGTTACAACAGTGACGAAACAAGACGCTACATCACGTATCTAGATGCAAATGGCCTCTACGCCGCTGCTCAAAGCGAACCGCTGCCCGTCGGAAATTTTCGTTTCCTGTCGCACGACGAGATCCAGAATTTTGATCTTGCATCCGTAGAAAAAGACGCCGAAGTGGGCTTCATCATAGAATGTGATTTAGCCTACCCGTCCCATCTCCACGACAGTCACAGTGATTACCCGATGGCACCGGAACACCTGACTGTGACGCGCGACATGCTCAGTCCGTTCGCCGAGCGTTTGCTCGATCCGAAACGACCGTGGACTGCATCGAAGAAATTAGTCCCAAATTTGATGGACAAAACAAAGTACGTATGTCACTACAGAAACCTCCAGCTGTACGTGAAATATGGACTCGTCATTACTAAGATTCACAGAATCCTATCATTTACTCAAGAAGCTTGGCTGAAACCCTGGATCGAATTGTGCAACGAGCAGCGCAGAGCCGCACGGTCGGATTTCGAATCAGATCTTGCAAAATTGCAGGCGAACGCCACTTTTGGTAAGACCATGGAGCAGATGCGTCACAGGGTGAACGTCCGGCTCATAGCTGACGAGAAAAAGCTCCTCAAAGCAGTCGCAAAAATCTCGTTTCGTTACAGCGAAATCGTGAACGAGCACTTGGTTATGGTGCGAGCGGCACGCACCAAGATCAAGCTCAATAAACCTATTGCAGTCGGCTTCGCCATACTTGAGATATCTAAATTAATCATGTATGATTTTTATTATGGATATCTGAAGGACAAGTATCAGGACAGATGTTCTCTCCTGTTTACCGATACAGATTCCTTGTGCTGCGAGATTCAGACCGAGGATCTCTATCGTGACATGGGAGAGAACTTGGAGTTGTTCGATACGAGCAATTTCGAGACCGACCATCCGCAGTATTTCGCCTCAAACCGTCGCGTTCTCGGAAAATTTAAATGCGAAACCGGTTCGATGGCGCCCCGAGAGTTCGTCGGTCTGCGCGCGAAGATGTACAGTTTGGATTGTCAGACGAGGTCGCAGAAAAAAGCAAAGGGGGTGCAGAAGTACTACGTCAAAAAACACGTGCGTCACAGCCAGTATCTGGAGGTACTGCGAAACGTCTGTCAAACCACGACGTGCAGATTTCGCGCGTTCAGATCGACGAATCACGTCGTTAATACGCTTGAAGTTTCAAAAGTGTGCCTCTGTGCTTTCGACGACAAGCGATACATTTTAGATGACGGGATTCACACGCTGGCCTACGGACATTATTCGTTGAAAAAGTGAAATTGTAAATAACTGCTTGTGACGACATTGTAATAAAATCGTGTACATTATCATATCTTCTGTGTTGGTGTGTTTTAGTATAAATACCACACTGCACACATCAGAGCTCATACTAAGCCCGTCTGAACTATTGCAAGTAGACAGAGATGGAAAACACCACGACACTGCCGTTCGTCGAACAGTGTACGTCGCAGGAACACGACCCGCTCTGGGTAGTGGGTATGATAGTGATCAGCGCAATTTCGACTCTGGTCACCGTAGTATTGGATCGTCTTAGAAAACGCCGCGCGCGCGACGCGCGCGCGGGCGCGCCCCCTCGCCCAACGAGGGAGGATGAGGAGGAGGAGGAGGAGGTATAAATAGAACACTCTGCGGGCACGGACAAACGTCATGTTGTCACTTAGGCATCCGTTCACGGCCATCGTTGCCGGACCGACGTCGTGTGGCAAGACGAGATTCGTGTTTCGACTTATAGACAATGTTTCGCGAATGATAGATCCACCGCCAAACAAGATAGTCTACTGCTACGGAGAATACCAGCAGCTATTCTGCGGATATCCTCGCGTCATCTTTCATCCGGGACTACCTGACTTCAACGACTTTGACGGTAGCGAACCCACGCTATTGATAATTGACGACTTGATGCATGAAACGAACGACACGGTGGCAAACTTGTTTACGAAAGGTTCACATCACCGAAACGTGAGCGTCGTTTATCTGGCGCAAAACCTGTTTCCGAGAAACAAATTTGCGCGGACCATGAGTCTGAACGCGCACTACATGGTTCTCTTCAAAAATCCGAGGGACGCAACTCAGTTTGCTAATCTGGCGAGACAGATGTATCCCAAGAAATCGCAGTTTGCCGTCGAAGCATATAAAGACGCCACACGAGAGCCATACAGTTATTTGCTGGTGGACCTTCGTCCGGAGCAGGACGACGACCTGCGACTGCGCACGAACATATTTCCCGGAGAGACGCATTACGTTTACGTCACCAAATGAGCAGACGCGTCAGAAAGTACATGCCTGTTCTGAAACGCATAACTAAACTCGGTGAAAAGGCAAAGCGCGACTATGTTCGAAAATGCGACAAAGAATTTCTAGACTGTATTAGCGAGTGCGCGAAAAACGTGATAAAAGGAAACGTGCCGCTCACGGATCGCCAGAAGACGAAACTGCGTCGCAGCAGAAACGACTTGAGAGCGTTGTCCGTGAAGAAGACGTCGTCGCGAAAGAAACGACGAATCCTGCAGAAGGGTGGATTTCTCGGCGCTCTGCTGCCTCCGGTGTTGGCGGTTCTGTCTAGTCTGCTTTTGAAATAATGCAAGCTGCCAAGAAACTTGTTCTCGTCGACGAATTCGACAGGGAATATAAACGATTGCAGAGACCCGCCGACGCCATAGCGAAAACTGGACGGAGTCTGCAGCTGTCTGACACTCTTCGTGATCGCTCTATACCCGACGATCGGAAAGTGAGAGAATACGTCGCCGCTTTACACAGATACCTGAACGTTCGCAAGGAGGTTCCCGCGGAATCGGACGCAAAGCCGAATTTCGGCACGTACGCGCCACCACCGCCACCACTACCGATACAGTCACCAACGCCTCAGCGTAAACGACAACGACGAAAGCAAAAGACGCCACCACCTCCTCGCGAACGATCGAGGCGACAGCACCAGGCTCCACCCCGCTGGGATGACTACTAATATGGATACAGTCTACAGCACGTTGCGTTCTCCGGGAAGTTTCGGCAGCGTGCGCAATTTACGACGTTACAGCGGGCGATCTGAACGCGATGTCAAGAAATTTCTAACCGCTCAAGATGCGTACACCTTACACAAGCCCAGGAGAATTCGATTTCCTCGTCGCAAGACTTATTCGAAAGGCATAGGAGATCTATTTCAGATCGATCTGGTGGACGTCTCGAGCCTGTCGTCGTTCAACGACGGGATGAGATATCTACTGACTTGTATAGACGTATTTAGCAAACGCGCGTGGGTCGTGCCGGTTCGAAGAAAGGCCGCTCGAGACGTCGCCGAAGCTTTCGAAAAGATTCTCAGAGATCAACAGTGCAGAATGGTGCAGAGTGACAAAGGTACGGAATTTCTCAACTCGACTTTCCAGTCCATGCTAAAACGTCTCGGCATAAAATTTTACACGAGCGAAAACGAAGACCTCAAGGCGGCCGTCGTGGAACGCTTCAATCGAACTTTGAAGCAGAAAATGTTTCGCTATTTCACCTACAAGAATACTCGCCGTTATCTGGACGTCTTGGACGATTTGTTGCATTCGTATAATAACACCCAACATCGGTCGATCGGAATGGCGCCGCTCCAAGTGAACAAAGACAACGAAAGCGTCGTCAGAGCTCGTCTGTATCCGCTAAAGGCGAAATCGTTCAAATGGAAGTACGACGTTGGTGACAGGGTGCGCATAGCCATGCAGCGTCAACCTTTTCGCAAAGGATATCTCGGACAGTGGTCCGAGGAAATCTTTGAAATTGCAACACGTCTTCCGACAATACCGGTTACGTACGAACTCCGAGATTTGGCTGGCGAAACTATAAAAGGTCGGTTTTACGAGCCCGAAATCCAGAAAGTGCTAAAGTCCGACGACGAACACTACGACATCGAACGCATAGTAAAGACAAGAAAACGCAACGGAAAGATACAGTATCTGGTTTCGTGGAAAGGATATCCGAGTAAATTCGACTCGTGGGTTGACGAACTTTCTGCAAAATGAGCAGATTCTACCTGACACTGCCGTCAAACAGTTCGATGGACTATTATCCGCAGAACACCGTGGCGCAGTACACGACCAAGCTAAACAGCACGATCGAACTGGACGGTGATTGGGAAGTCGGACTGACCGAAATATCGTTTCCGTTCATCATTGAAAACGTCGTTGACAGAGAATGTTTTTTCAAAATTTCCCATCCCGAATTCGACACTTACATGAAAATTCCACTCCACGGCGGATACTATAGTGAATTCGAAGAAGTTGCTACAGCATTGCATCGTGAACAGATGAATCACATGCCTCACCTACCAACGCCCGATCGTGCACCTGTACGTTTTTCCTTCAATGATAATGTGGACAGAGTAAACATGACGATTATGAACGATCTCTGCGTAATGTTCAGCCCAGCCTTGGCGCGTTTGCTGGGATTTCGCACCATGGTGAAATACTGCGTATCTCCCTTATTAGCAGAACATAAAATGGATTTCGGATCGACAGTCCGCTCCATATACACCTACTGCGATTTGGTGGAACACGTACCCGTTGGAGATACCAAAGCTCCGCTTCTCCGCATCGTGAACAGGAAGTCTGGTGAAGACGGGAATGTGCATCAAACCTTCAACCCGGTGATGTATGTTCCGTTACAGAAAAAATGTTTTGACAGCATCGAAATCAATATGATGACCGATACTGGCGTACCTGTTCCATTCAACTCGGGAAAATCGTTTGTGGTTTTGGAGTTTCGTCGCGCTGCCTATAAATACTTCGTAACATAAGGCACTGGGTGTCATTTAACATTTGGCGCGACAGCATGAAGCACAGACAGTATTGCTGCGATGCTAGTCGGGACCTGTACGAAGAATATTACTCTCGCCAGAACGGAGGTGAGATACCGGTATTTGTCGGTAGGAAATTTCAACGCGGACACGGTCTTGGAAGTATATTGGGCGGTTTCGTCAGACGTCTCGTACTTCCGTTCTTCCAGGCTCACGGAAAGAGGATGCTGAAAAACGCCGCGAAGACTGGCTTAGAGGTGGCAGGTGACGTCATGGAGGGACGATCGTTCGGAGATTCAGTGAAAAGTCGCATCCCTGCAGGTATAAAAAGAGGCGTCGAGGACATTGTGATTCAGTCGAAGAGACCGAGAGGAACGACGACAACATCGAGTAAACGACACCGTCGACGTCGCCGTGACATCTTCTCGTAATGGCCTTCGTTCACGATCAGTCTTGCGAGTGTACAAAGTCGGAGTTGGATCTGTTTTCCGTGCCACCTACCCAGACTAGTATGGAACAGGGCAGTTGGGTGGAATATCATCCCATCACCAGTGTGACGGAAGGCTCGCCGATAGAGTTCGACGTCAACGCCAGTGGAGAAGACTACATAGATTTTGCAAACACCATGTTGTACGTAAAAGTCAAGCTGACCGCCGCCAACGGTAACGACCTGGCCGCCGATGCCGCAGTGGCTCCGGTAAATCTGTTCCTGCACAGCATGTTTTCCCAAGTTGACGTTGCGCTAAACGGCACTCTGATAACTGCATCAACCAACACCTATCCATATCGAGCCATGCTGGAGACATTGCTGAGTTACGGAGAAGACGCCAAGAAGTCACAGCTGACGTCTGCGCTCTTCTATAAAGATACGGCAGGAGCATTGGATTCTAAGGCGGTAGCAGCTGATGCTGCTGATAGAAACGACGGCTTTCTAAAACGTCGCTTTATCGCGAGAGAGAGTCGCGAGTTCGACATGATGGGTCGTCTGCACGGTGATATTTTCTTTCAGGATCGCTACATGGTAAACGAAGTCGGTGTGAAAATTAAGCTTATTCCCAGCAAGAACGCGTTTTGCGTGATGGGAGCAGGCAAAGTGGTGATAACTCATGCATCTCTTTTCGTGCGGAAAGTCAAAATCATGTCCTCGGTTTTTCTCGCTCACGCCAAGACTCTGGAACGCGGTACTGCGAAGTATCCTATAAAACGCGTGGTGTGCAAGTCGTTTGCGATTCCACAACACTATCTAGACGTGAGTCACGAAAAACTGTTCTCCGGACAACTGCCTACGCGCGTCGTCATCGGTCTTGTTAGCAACCAGGCGTTCAACGGACATGCTGATAGAAATCCGTTCAATTTCCAGCATTTCAGTCTGAGCGAGATAGCGCTCTATTTGGATGGTCAGCAACAGCATGCCGTCAGACCCATCCAGCCGGATTACGAACATGAGCAGTATATAAGAGCCTACGATAGCTTGTATGCTGGAACAGGAAAGCTGTGCAAAGACGAAGGCCTGTTTGTCAGTCGTGAGGATTACGCTGGGGGCTACGCTCTGTATGCATTCGATCTGAGTGCCGATCTGGGGGAGGATGACCACTTCAGTCTCGTGCGTCAAGGCAGCGTGCGTCTGGCAATGAAATTCGCTCAGGCGTTGGCAGCTACCGTCTCCGTTGTTGCTTACGCAGAATTTGAAAACATAGTCGAGGTGGATCGAGATCGAAACGTCGTCTTCGACTTCGGAGTATGAATTCGGATGAGATAGATCGCTTTCTGAGACGTCGTCTGCGTGACTTTGACGGAGTGTTTAGCATCGATACTCTGCCTGAAAATCCTCGCCTACTCGTTTGCAATACGGATCCGCGTGACGCACCCGGTCGTCACTGGATTGCCATCTACGTCGATGAGGATGGCTGCGGAGAATTTTTCGACTCGTTTGGACGTCGACCGAATGTCGATTTTGAACGTTATATGAATAGACATTGTGTGTCGTGGAACTTCAACGACAAGCAGTTACAGAGTATAGTTAGCAAGTTTTGTGGACATTACTGTATCTATTTCTGTATTCGTCGTAGCAGAGGTATGGATATGCGTAAGATTGTGCGCAGTTTCACTAGTGACACTGGATTTAATGATGCGTTAGTGCATGCTTATGTATGTAGATTGTAGACGTCAATAAAACCATGTGTTTTCACGAATAACGCTTCTTTATTTCACACACACACACACACACACACACACACATGCACTGTCATTGCCAGTTCAACTCGCGCGTCAACGTTAACAGACTATTCTACACATGCATGCAGTCTACATCTAATCACGTCGCGCAGTCATCAGCCCATCGCGTCGAGTGCGAAGGGATTGCACTCGACACATGCCATCCAACCCAGCTGACCGAGATGATCGTTTTCGTCATAGCAGGGAGTCGCGTTGGCCAGTCCAGGAAATGCGCCGTTTATGAGCGGTAACTGCCTCAGCAGGTCGCTCCACTCATCGAGCCTGAGTGCTATGCCGCGCTTTGACGGTCGCTCTGCACCACAGGTCTGGCCGTATACCATGTAGAATTTGCGCAGATCTACGCATTGGAAGCCCGACGTCACGCTGGCGTAGTAGCCGCCGCCTATGTGTGCGCGATAGGAGATGTCAGACTTGTTCCAAAGCGCCCTGGCGTTGGTGTCGATTTCGTTGACCATGCGACAGAATCTGACCCACCTAAAACAGTACGGACAAAATTTAGAAACTACGCAATGTCATGTGTGGTGAAATAGACTCTATACCAACAACATCGCAGTGACTAGGTTCTGTACATGGAGAAAACTCATGCGTTACAGTCTACGTGTGTGCATTACTTTGTCGAACATAGATTCACTCACTTGATAACGGAAACGACAAAAGGTCAAATTGATGTATGGATGATAAAGAAAAGTAAATTATATTTTTTTAAAAACTATTCATAGTCGACGCTAACCTGTTTGGTGTCATCTCAATGCGTTTCACATCCGAATCCTTCTGCCATATAGTTACGCTGACATCCTCCTCCGTCTTGCTGACAACAAGCTCGCGATCACCAACCGCTCCCAACGAGTAAACTTTCGTCATAACTAGATATCAATCGGTTATGTCGGTGTCTGCGCGTGTGTTCGTTTTATACGATAGTGTTAGGCTGGACCTTGAACCCGTGATTATGCTGCATCAGAAAGCCTAGATGATTTGCACTAGGTACGTAGCGACATATAGCTACTGTGAGAAAATTACGGTCGATCGACATAATTGCCTTCGCCGCTGACATGCGTCAATCAATCACTATAACAACATAGAGTGCGCGAGGTCAGCGGAACATTCCTATCAGATCTGGATCTTGACCTGGTGATTATACCCACAATGATGAGTCAGCACTGACCTCGATCAGTAAGTGCATTTGACTGTACTATGTGGTCATAGTTGCCTGGGCCCCCCCACTGCGACTAGTGCTAAATCATCGCGACGAGTGTGGACTGTGGCATTGCGAGTGCGTGGAAAATTACTACCTACACTGGACTCTGACCCACCGTTGTTGATGGGTCAGGACATTGAGTGCACAGCTGCCAATCATACTGCGCTGCGACGTAATTGGCCGCCGACACCTACGTGGAGTACGCGAGGTCAGTGGAACATTCCTATCGGGTGTTGACCTTGACCTGGTGCTAATTAGTGTACTATTTGGACCGGCTACAATGTTGACCTTGACCTGCTGCTAATTACTGTACTATCTGAGCCGTCTTTAACGCTCTTATTATCCCTACTGACATGCTAACCTTGTCACATTGCATGCTGTGTGTGTGCGTGTATGTGTCGCAGGTCAACGTGGGAGGTCTGTCGACAGGTCCTGCTCAACCTTTGACCGGTGAATTCAAAAAGTTCGCAGATTCCGCCGTCAACGGCCTGATAGTCGTGGCATTTGGTTCTCTGGACGTAGGCTCGGACCGCTTCTTTGACGAGTTTTTCACGGCATTCTCGCATCTTAGCGACTACCACGTGATCTGGAGGTAAAAGCTTTGCTAAGCGCTACAACAAAACAAGATGCTCAGCTATCGCAGAAAGACCGCGGTGTAGGGTGCATTAGTTTTGTGGGAGACAATATTTTACGGACATTATAGGTCTGTCTTCAACCACTGTGACATAATGGGCCTGCAAAGCTATCGAATTCGGTGAAAAAAATGCAAAATAAGGGCTATTACGCCATTCAAGGTAATTCAAGGTCATCGAGGTCGGTACCAATCGAAAGCCTGTATGCGACTTCGGACTTCCTATTAGTGATTAATAGTAACTGACATCCTATCTCGTACCGTTTCGGAGTTATCGCAGCTTATTGTTCAAATTTTGGACACTACGTTTTTGCGCCACCCTTGGGGGGTTAGGAATAACGTACGATGTTCATCTTGGGCTCATTGGAGAGCGTGTAGTGTTAAAGTTAGTGTTAATTGTTGTGTGTTAGGTGTTATGGTTGAGGCGCTACGAGCGAAAATAGATCGAAAATAGGCGATTTCGCTCCAACGCGGTCAGCTGGACCCAAAATTTCAGGTAGAAGGGGTCGGCCTCCACCAATTATTTTTGCACGGAGAGTTAAGCCAATGAATGCCTACAACTTTATCGCTGACAGTTTTCACACAAAGAAACTTTGTAGCAGACTTTCTTCAAGCGAAGTGCGATTTTACACCGAAAACGACAGTTTTGCGTTTTTGAGCCCCCCTTTGGGGGCTTAGGGGCAACGTACGGTGATCATCTCAGGCTCATTGGAAATCGCGTAGTGGACTTCTTATTACTGTTAATTGAACTC
>Ga0209255_1000146_pt1 | contig 13923 bp, 16 predicted proteins | sample WorMetvaBAHAMAS2_FD_187394 | JGI IMG/M metagenome (GOLD analysis project Ga0209255, IMG submission 187394) | Marine gutless worms symbiont microbial communities from Max Planck institute for Marine Microbiology, Germany - Olavius vacuus... | ecosystem: Host-associated > Annelida > Digestive...
GTCTTCAGACTGAGGAAGCGTCTGTACAACGTAGCGAAGTGGGTGTGGCACGCTCGGTCTTGTGTCCTGCATGCCCGGGCGCTGCCGCCGGACGTGTTGCGACGGCGAGGGCCTTGGTCGCCACTCACGATGACGACGGGGTGTGGATGAGAGCGGATCAAAGGCGTCGAGAGCGCCGCCGGCCCAGTCGAACGGTCCAGGATGATCGGTTAAGATACCCTCAAGCAACGCCCGTCGGCAAGCGGACGGAGACGGCAACCCTGACGGCCACCGGCGGGGTGACATGAGAGGTATGAGCCGAAGGCTGATGTACTCATAGCGGCTGAACTCACCTGCGACAGCTTGAGTTGTGAAGGCAACAGGAAAGCGCAGGGCGGGAAAACCGCATGCTGCGTTTGATGAGGGGGAGCAGGCGTCCGTGGCTAGGATCCGGCTCGTGAGGCACCGCCAGACGAAAGGGGCGGCAACGGATAGGCTGGATCTACGGACACGGGAACCTGCTCTCTACTTTACTGCAAACACAGTTCGCGGCCTTGATGCAATCGCTTAAATCCAGCCAGTAACGAGATTTTCCGATCCGGTGGAACAGCAGAATACTCAGCGCACCGCCCGGGTGGAGCGCAACACATTGGAAACCCGCATCCTGGTCGAGATCGACCTGGACGGGAAGGGGTGTTCCAGCTTCGACACGGGTGTTCCCTTTCTCGAGCACATGCTCGATCAGGTCGCCCGCCACGGGCTGATCGATCTGTCGATCGAGGCCAAAGGAGACTTGCACATCGACGCCCACCACACGGTGGAGGACATCGGCATTACGCTCGGCCAGGCCTTCGCGGAAGCTTTGGGGAATAAGCAAGCCATCCGCCGCTACGGTCATGCCTATGTGCCCCTCGACGAGGCCCTCTCCAGGGCAGTGATCGATCTTTCAGGTCGTCCCGGACTCGAGTTCCATGCCGACTTTTCCCGGCCCGTGATCGGGGCCTTCGACGTGGACCTGTTCCGCGAATTCTTTCAGGGTTTCGTCAATCACGCGGGAGTGACCCTGCACCTGGACAACCTGCGCGGACGTAACGCCCATCACCAGGCGGAGACGCTGTTCAAGGCATTCGGACGGGCGCTGCGCATGGCGATCGAGCCGGACCTTCGGATGGGGGGCGTTATACCCTCCACCAAGGGTTCCCTCTAGGATCCGTGAGGGACCTGAATCTTTACAAGAGGAGAAACGACGAATCGCGCGAATCCATTCGGGAGGATTCGCGCGATTCGTCGTTTTCCGTTCCGCATCCTGACCGACCATGACAAGCGGTCAGCAGCTAACTTAACGGCATTGGTTCCTAACCCTCGGGCCGTAGGTGCTCGATGTACTTCGGAACCTCTATCATCTCCAGCCTCAAGGTTTCGCCGGCGGCGACCAAGCGCCTATCCGTACCGCGGAAACCCAGATCGCAACGCGTACGGCCGCGGGTATCGAGCGGGACCGGGATCAAATCTCGATAGGTGAAGATGTTGTCGTCGATATCGCCACCGTCGCAGATCAATCGTCCCTCCGGCAGCCCGGAGCCGATTTTCGCGCCCTCCATGATCAGATCACCACGCTGCCACCAACGGGTACGTTCATGGGAACCGGTCATAGTTTTGATGATATAGGCACGGGAGAAACGGATGCACAAGCACCCGTCCCGGTAACTGACGGCATCGATCTCAGACCCCGGAAGCTCAATACTGCTACTTTCCATTCGTTATCCAACCTCTTTTTTTCATCATCGGAACCGGGTGAGTTGGTGGGCACAGTCCATGGTGGGCACAGTCCACCCTACGGGTCCTCTTTTCTCTCGTTCCCACGCGCCGCGGAGGGTTTCGGAGACCCGATGAGCCTTAGTAGCACGCCAGTGGTGGGCGCAGCCCACCCTACGGATGCTACGCGGGCTTTTGCGACCGATTGGCGTTCATTGGCGGCAAAAACAATGATTCCCCTATTAGAGGTAGCGGGTAAACCGTCGGGAATCCATTGACCGAACGGTTGCTCACAGATTCGCCGCCTGTCTGGCGATGACGTAGGTCTTGGCCGAGAGTTCCAGGGAGCAGGTCCACTTGTAGGCGCGGTTCGGGGTCTCGCCCCAGGCGTAGATGCCGTGGCCGCTGACCATGGCGATGGGGTGCTCGGCAAGGGCGTCCGCCACGGCCCGCGGCGCTTGTTCCAGGTAGTCCTCATAGGCTATCGAGAGCACGGGGACCCGCTCGAAATAGGATTGCCCCTCGAAGTCCACCGGTCGGAAGTCCTGACTGGCGAAGCTCAGGGCCATGGAGTAGGGGCCATGGCTATGCAATACCGTGGTCGCCTGGGGTTGTGCGCGATATACGCGTTGATGCAAGGGCGCGTCCAGTGAGGCACCTTGGGGACAGGGGCTGTCCATGGGGCAGGCCACTAGGTCGTCGGGTTCCAGGGTATCCGCGCAGGCGCCGGTCGGGGTGATCCAGAAGGTCTCGCCAGAGCGTACCGAGGCATTGCCGGAGTGCGAGTCGTTGTAGCCATATCGGCGCAGCCGGCGATAGTGGCGTACCAGGTCCATCCTCGCCGCTCCGGCGTCGGGGACGCGGGCCGCTATGTGATCTTGCACGAAATCGGCGATCGCCTCGGGATCTTCCACTGGGAGCTGTGGGGGGTGGTCCGCGCCGGGTAGCCTGTGGTCCGTGACTACGGCGATAATGTCGGGGTCTTGCGGATACAGCGGCGGTTTACCCAGGGGCGTGCGGTGGACTTCGATCTTGGGGTAGGCCGCGTGCTTGAATCCCTCGACCAGGATCAGGTCCAGTCGGTCCGTGTCGAATCTGCGCAGCATCTTCGCCAGGGACGGGTCCTTACCCCCGTCCGCCTGTTCCGACTGCAAGGCCCAGCGTCCATGGGAGGCCAGCAGGACCTGCTCCGCGCCCGCCGCGCGGATCTCGTAGCTGTCTTTGCCCGGCACGTCGAGTTCAAAGGTGTGGTGGGCGTGCTTGAGATAACCGATCCGCAGTCCCCGGTCTTTGAGCACCGGCACCAGTTTTTGCAGCAGCGTGGTCTTGCCGCTGCCGCTCGGGGCGATGAATCCGATTACGGGTAGTCGGATGTTGCGCATGATAGATCTTTCTCCTTCCCGGCAACGCTCGATGGCGTTGCTCAGCGCGCGGATCCGACCACACCGCGCCGCTCTGCCGGCGCACTCCAAAAGGGTCGGATAGCCCCGGCATCTAGATGCCGGCGCCCGCTTCTGTGAAATAATAAGGCGTATCTTATCCCTTCGATCCCGACGGAATCCAGGTTTCAGCAACTATGGCACAGTACATCTTCACCATGAATCGGGTCGGCAAGCTGGTGCCGCCCAAGCGGGTCATCCTGCGCGACATCTCCCTGTCCTTTTTTCCGGGCGCCAAGATCGGGGTACTCGGGCTCAACGGCGCGGGTAAGTCCAGTCTGTTGCGTATCATGGCCGGGATCGATACCGAGATCGAGGGCGAGGCCAGGCCCCAGCCCGGTATCGAGGTCGGTTATCTGCCCCAGGAGCCCCGGCTCGACGAGAGTAAGGACGTGCGCGGCAATCTAGAAGCAGCCCTCGGCCACATCAAGGCGGCCCTGGAGCGCCTGGATGCCGTCTATGCCGCTTACGCGGATGCCGACGCGGATTTCGACGCCCTGGCCAAGGAGCAGGCGGAGCTCGAGGACCTGATCCAGGCCACCGATGGTCACAACCTGGAGCGTACCCTGGAGGTAGCCGCCGACGCCTTGCGACTGCCGCCCTGGGAGGCGGAGGTGAGCCAGCTCTCCGGGGGCGAGCGCCGGCGCGTGGCCTTGTGCCGGCTGCTGCTGGAAAAGCCTGATATGCTATTGCTGGACGAGCCCACCAACCACCTGGACGCGGAGTCGGTGGCCTGGCTGGAGCGTTTTCTGCACGAGTATCCGGGCACCGTGGTGGCGGTGACCCACGACCGCTATTTTCTGGACAATGTGGCCGGCTGGATCCTGGAGCTGGACCGGGGGCACGGCATCCCCTGGGAGGGCAATTATTCCTCCTGGCTGGAGCAGAAGGAGCAGCGCCTGGCGCTGGAGCAGAAGCAGGAGGTCGCGCGCATCCGTACCATGCGGCACGAACTGGAATGGGTGCGCGCCAACCCCAAGGGCCGTCATGTCAAGAGTAAGGCGCGTCTGGCCCGCTTCGAGGAGTTGCAGTCTACCGATTTCCAAGGCCGCAACGAGACCAACGCGCTCTATATCCCTCCGGGTCCGCGCCTGGGCGATCTGGTGATCGAGGCCAAGGGGCTGCGTAAGGCCTACGCGGACCGCCTGCTGTACGAGGATCTGTCCTTCAATCTGCCCAAGGGCGGCATCGTCGGCATCATCGGACCCAACGGCGCCGGCAAGACAACCCTGTTTCGCATCCTCACTGGCCAGGAGCAACCGGACGTGGGCGAGCTGCGTATCGGCGATACGGTCCAGATCGCCAGCGTGGACCAGGGCCGCGATGCCCTGGACGGTTCCAGGACTGTGTGGGAGGAGATCTCCGACGGCGCGGACAATATCGTTGTCGGGAGGCACGAGATGCCTTCGCGGGCCTACTGCAGCCGCTTCAACTTCAAGGGTACGGACCAGCAGAAATACGTCGGCGATCTCTCCGGCGGAGAGCGTAACCGGGTGCATCTGGCGAAGCTGATCAAAAGCGGCGGCAACCTGTTGCTGCTCGACGAGCCGACCAACGACCTGGACGTGGAGACGCTGCGGGCCCTGGAAGAGGCCTTGCTCGCCTTCCCCGGCTGTGCCCTCATCATCAGCCACGACCGCTGGTTCCTGGACCGCATCGCGACCCATATCCTGGCCTTTGAGGGCGACTCCCAGGTGACCTGGTTCGAGGGCAACTATGCGGACTATGAGGCGGATCGCCGCCGCCGGCTGGGGGACGCGGTGGACCAGCCTCACCGCATCAAATACCGCAGACTCTCCGGCTAGGATCCTTGAGGGACCCGCATCTTTATACCCGTCACACGCGAATATTTCGCCGCGATGCACGCCGCTCGCACCCGATAGCCGCGTTGCGACTCGTCGCAATAGGGCAGGGCCTGGCTATTCCTCCTCGTCGCGCCTTGCTCTCGGGCACGATCAGCACACCTCGCTTACCAAAATATTCACGTGCGACGGGTATACAAATGAGCCCGTAGGGCGGGTCAGGCGCGTGCGCCAAGCGTTGCGCTTGCCGCGGTGGTGGGCGCGCCGTCACCCGCCAGATGGTAGCGGGTGGCAGCCTGTAGATCGGATCAGATCGGGGCGACGGCGGTGACCGGCATATGGAGGATGGCGCAGGCTTATCCGCCCTACGGAGAGGCCCTTTACTCCTGTTCTTCTATCCAGGCGGCCTGGATGGCCTCCAGGATCTTCTCACCGGAATGGGCGGGGTCGTCGTCGAAGGCTTCGAGGGCCAGCGTCCAATCACGCAGATCCACGAAGTTCACATAGCGTGGGTCTACGTCGGGATGTGCCTCGTCGAGCGCGATTGCCAGATCGAGCGTGTCGGTCCACTTCAAGACCATGACATTTCTCCAGGCAAGGATGTCGTTACCAATAGTTCCCCAGGCTATGAGGGCCGTGGCTTATGGAAGCGACTGGATAATTTTTCCCATACTCAATGCTGCTCCGATACCATGTTGATGGTGTATTTGGGGATCTCGATCAGCAGATCCTCATCGCCCACCAGGGCCTGGCAGCTCAGGCGGGATTCCGGTTCCAATCCCCAGGCCTTGTCGAGCAGGTCTTCTTCGGTCTCGTCCGCCTCTTCCAGGGTCTCGAAGCCCTCGCGGACGATGACGTGACAGGTGGTACAGGCACAGGATTTCTCGCAGGCATGCTCGATCGCGATGCCGTTCGTCAGCGCGGCGTCGCAGATGCTGACGCCGGGCTCGGCCTCGATCATGGCGCCTTCGGGACAGATCTCCTCGTGCGGCAGAAAGATGATTTTCGTCATAGGCTACTCGAACTCCTCGACCTTGTGCCCCGCTACGGCCGTCCGAATGCTCCGATTCATGCGCCGTTCCACGTAGAAGTCGCAGGTCTTCTCCAGGTCTCCGACAGCGTTTTTGATCGCTTCCGCATCTTCGCCAGCGGCTACCTGCTCCAACTGTGACAGGGCCTCTTCCACCAGACTAAGCTCGGCTGCGTCGAGCAGCGCGGCGCCGTCGTTCGCCAGCGCGGCCCGCAGGGCCACGAGGGTGCGTTCGGCCTCGACCTGCTGCTCACGCAGGCGCCTGGCCTGTAGATCTTCTCCCGCGCGGACCATGGAATCCCGCAGCATGGATGCGATCTCGGCGTCGGTGAGCCCATAGGAGGGTTTGACTTCGACTTGGGCCTCGACTCCGCTCGATTGTTCCCTGGCGGTAACATTGAGCAGCCCGTCCGCGTCCACCTCGAAACTGACTAGGATGCGGGCCGCGCCGGCCACCATCGGCGGGATTCCCCGGAGCTCGAAACGCGCCAATGAACGACAGTCCGCCACCAGCTCCCGCTCGCCCTGGAGCACATGGACGGCCATGGCGGTCTGCCCGTCCTTGACGGTGGTGAATTCCTGGGCCCGGGCCACGGGGATGGTGGTGTTGCGGGGGATGATCTTTTCCACCAGTCCGCCCATGGTCTCCAGACCGAGGGACAGGGGAATAACGTCCAGCAACAGGACTTCATCGACCCCCTTGTTGCCGGCCAGGATGTCCGCCTGGAGGGCGGCGCCGACGGCAACCACTCGGTCGGGATCGAGCTCTACCAGCGGCGGCGTGCCGAAGAGGTCTCCTACCCGCTCGCGTATCCGGGGTACGCGCGTGGAGCCGCCGACCATGACCACATCCCGCGCCGCGTCCGGTCGCAGCCCGGCGTCACACAGACAACGGCGACAGGCTGCAAGCGTCTTGGCGATGAGGGGGTCTACCAAAGCGTCGAAGGTCGCCCGATCCAGCTCCCCTTCCCACCAAACTCCGGTGGGCAGTTTGAGACGCAGGGGGACCCGATCCGCCGTGCTCAGGGTCTCCTTGGCGGTGCAGGCGTCGCGCAGCAGCCGGCGCAGGAAGTGATGGGAGGCGGCGGCGTCCTCGACACCGGCCTGTGCCATGATCCAGCGCGCCACCGCACGATCCAGGTCGTCGCCGCCGAGGACGGAATCGCCGCCGGTGGCCAAGACCTCGAACACCCCGCGCCGCAAGCGCAGGATGGAGATGTCGAAGGTGCCGCCGCCGAGGTCGTAGATGGCGTGGATGCCATCGGCGTTCTTATCCAAGCCGTAGGCCACCGCCGCGGCGGTGGGCTCGTTCAGGAGCCGAAACACTTCGAGTCCCGCCAAGCGGGCGGCGTCCTTGGTCGCCTGGCGTTGGGCCTCGTCGAAGTAAGCGGGGACCGTGACGACGACGCCGGAGAGTTCTCCCCTTAGGGCCGATTCTGCCCTGGCGGCGAGCGCCTTGAGGATCTCCGCCGAGACCTCCACCGGGCTGAAATCCCCACGGCGGGTACGGATGCGCGGAACGGCGGTATCCGTCCGGACGAATTGGTACGGCAGACGGTTCCCTAAGTATTCTATGTCGTCCGGCCCCCGGCCGATAAGGCGCTTGGCGGAGGCGACCGTGTTCAGTGGGTCATCGGCGGCAGCGGCCTTAGCCGCCTCGCCGACGATCACCGCATCCGCGCCGAAGCGCACCACGGACGGCAACAAATGGTGCCCTTCCGCATCCGGCAGGGTAACGGCGGAGCCGCTGCGTACAGTGGCGACCAGTGAATTGGTCGTCCCCAGGTCGATACCCGCCGCCAGACGGTGCCGGTGGGGTGCGGCGGACTGGCCCGGTTCCGAGATCTGTAAGAGTGCCATGGAGCTTATGTTTCTGTTTTGGCTCTTTATGGATTCCAGAGCTGTTATTGTTGAGAAAAGGCTACCTGTTCCGTCACCGGTCATGGTGCTACCGACTATCGTCCTCTTCGACCAGTCCGGAATCCATAAAGAGCCGGTTTTTTTATCTTGCTGTTCGGTGGAGACGGCGACGAGCCGGAGAGATAGATCTTTTCTATGCCAAGGGCATCGGCAATTCTGAACAAACTGCCGACATTCATCGGGACTTCCATGTCATGCACGAGAAAACACACCGGGTATTTTTCGACCTTGTGCTGATGGTGACTATGATCGAGTTGGATATTTTCCATTGCGATTTCGGGGGTCGTCTCACTTTCTGAGGCAAGTCAGCTGATCCGGTGGATTGTAGGCCGTGATTATGTTCTCCAGCGCTCCGAGCCCCTCGAAGGACAGCCGGACCCGGTCTCCCACGAGTAACCCGTTCGCCAAATCGGTGTCCGAGAAGACAATCGAGGTGCCCCAGAAGAGTATCTGGAGCTCTTCGGGTCCGAGTGGAATGCGCTCGAAGAGGGACCGCTCAAGGTGGAATAGCCCATCGGGCATGTTGAGATTTGCCGCGCCGGTGTGGCCTTCCTTCCGGGCTATGCGGGCACCCGCTCGCAGGACCTCGCAGGAGACTGCGACATTTTGATGGTCGAAGGCATCGTCTGTCACGAGGGCGGGGCCGAGACTGGCACAACCGCCCGACCAGTTCTTGGCTTGCGGCAAGTTGAGCGGATTGGCGGCTTCGATGCCGTTGTCGGTGTAGTCGTTCCCTCCGGTGAACCCGATGCGCTCGATCTGGCCGTCTGCGCCCAGGCCGTAGATACTCACGAGTTCTGTCTCGGGCACGAGCCGAATCGTGGATGGCGGGCGGGCGATGGGTTCTCGATGGGCGACCAGGCTATCGGGATCCGTTTTCGGGAACAATTCGGGGATTCCGCCTTGGGCGCACTCCCGGTATTTCCGGTCGTACAGGTCGATGCCCTGCCCCGTGGACTGTCGAGCCTCGATCTCGCGGAGCTTGGCACTGTCCTCGTGGGTGACGCCGGCCAACCAGATGCGCAGGAGGTGCTTACGTCCCGTGGGAGCCGTGACCGGAGGCCGGAGTCGCAACGGTCCTCCGGGATCGTCGAGATCGGCGGCCGGACGCGGCGAGCCCCTTTCGATGAGACGCTCGACCGCTGCCGGGAAGCCGACCGCAGCCCCGCCGCAACGGTAGTAGAGGTCGTGCACCGAGGCGGGCGCCGCCGGGGTCGCGGTCAGGTCGATGAGCGTGTCACCAGCGACGACACCGACGCGATCAGTCTGTCCATCGGAGTACTGTACGATTCTCAAGTGGGGGTCCTCCTAACTCGGTAGGGAAAGGCGTCTGTCCCTTGCTGAAAGAAAGCCGCACTTAATTTCGACTCGATTCAGGAAGAGTCTTCCAGCTCCGCTTCCAGGTCTTCCGCTTCGATTCGGCACTTGGCGACGAACTGTAGCTTGCGCACGAGTTCCCGTGCCGCCTCCAGGTCTTGCGCCGACGGTGCCTCCAGCAAGGCTTCCAGTTCGCTGTCGAGCACGCGAAAATGGTCGGCAAGGCGGTTCAGGATCTCGCCCACTGCGGCCATGGGGTCCGTTCGGTCCTCGACCTGGGCCAGGGCCTCGCGCAGCTCCATCTGTTCCATCAGGAATGCCGTGTCTCGGGTCGATGCCTGCTCGTCGCTGTGGTCGCCGGTATACAGCGACAGCAGATAGCGCGCGCGCGCCAGGGGTTCCTTGAGGATCTGAAAGGCCTCGTTAACGCGGGTGGAGGCCTGCATGGACAAGCGCCGCTCGCGGTCGCCCGCCGCGGCATAGCGGTCCGGATGCAAGGCCTGCTGCAGGGCATGGTAACGCTCTGACAGCAAGGCGCCATCTACCCGGTAGCTCATGGGTAACCCGAAGAGCTCGAAGTGGTTTTTGGCGAAATCCAGCACGGGGAATTAGTGCAACAGCACCGATCGTGGTTCTTGTCAACTGCGACTCACGCCTCGTCGGTCTGAGGCAAAGCCTCGTTAGACATTGAAGCTCTCGCCACAGCCGCAGGCGTCTTTGACGTTGGGATTGTTGAACTTGAAGCCTTCGTTGAGCCCTTCCTTGGTGTAGTCGAGCTCGGTCCCATCCAGGTAGAGCAGGCTCTTGGGATCCACGATGACCTTGACCCCCTGGTCCTCGAAGACTCGATCGTCGGATTCCAGTCCGTCCGCGAACTCCAGCACGTAGGCCATGCCGGAACAACCGGACGTGCGGACGCCGAGGCGCAGGCCCAATCCCTTGCCGCGGTCGGCGAGAAATTTACGGACGTGATCCGCCGCCGTCGTCGTCATGGTAATACTCACGATTCGACTCCCTGAACGCCCTGCTTCTTGGTGTAGTCCTGAATCGCGGCCTTGACGGCGTCTTCCGCCAGCACCGAACAGTGAATCTTGACCGGTGGCAGGGCCAGCTCATCAGCGATGTCCTGGTTCCTGATCCGGCGGGCCTCGTCCAATGTCCGGCCCTTGACCCATTCCGTCAACAGGCTGCTGGAGGCAATCGCCGAGCCGCAACCGTAGGTCTTGAAGCGGGCGTCCTCGATGATGCCCTGGTCGCTCACCTTGATCTGCAGGCGCATCACGTCACCGCAGGCCGGCGCCCCGACCATGCCGGTGCCCACGGTCGTGTCGTCGTTGTCGAACTTGCCCACGTTGCGCGGGTTCTCGTAATGGTCCAATACCTTTCCGCTGTAAGCCATGGTCTGTTACCTCTCGGCAAAAACATCAAAGTCGGGTGGGCATCAGTGCGCTGCCCACTGCACGGTGCTCAAATCGATGCCGTCTTTGTACATATCCCATAAGGGTGACAGCTCGCGCAGACGTTCGACCTGCTCTCGGATCTTCTCGACCGCGAAGTCCACTTCTTCCGCGGTCGTGAACCGTCCGAGCGAAAAGCGAATGGAGCTGTGTGCCAGTTCATCTTCGCGTCCCAAGGCCCGCAATACATAGCTCGGTTCCAGGCTGGCCGAGGTGCAGGCGGAGCCCGAGGATACTGCCAGGTCCTTCAAGGCCATAATCAGAGACTCGCCCTCGACGAACGCAAAGCTCAGGTTCAGGTTCCCGGCCACCCGCCGGTCCCGGTCGCCGTTCAGGACTACCTGCTCCATATTTTTGAGGCCGTCCCACAGGCGGCGGCGGAGGGCCAATACGTGTTCGTTCTCCGCGGCCATCTCGGCGCGGGCAATCCGAAAGGCCTCGCCCATGCCGACGATCTGGTGCGTCGCGAGGGTCCCGGAGCGCATGCCGCGCTCATGGCCGCCGCCGTGCATCTGCGCCTCCAGACGCACCCGCGGCTTCCGTTGCACATAGAGGGCACCGATACCCTTAGGGCCGTAAATTTTGTGGGCCGAGAAGGACATCAGATTGATGTCCATCCGTTTCAGATCGATGGGGACCTTACCGACACTCTGGGCGGCATCAACATGGAACAGGATCTTGCGCGCCCGGGTCATCTCACCGATGCCTTCGATGTCTTGGATGACACCGATCTCGTTGTTCACATGCATGATCGAGACCAGGATGGTGTCGTCCCGCAGGGCGGCCTCCAGGTCGGCCAAATCGATAAGGCCACTGGGCCGGGGGTCGAGATAGGTGACCTCGAATCCTTCACGTTCGAGGTGACGGCAAGTATCCAAAACCGCCTTGTGCTCCGTCTTGGCGGTGACGATATGCCTGCCCCGCTTGCGGTAAAAGTGGGCAACGCCCTTGATCGCCAGATTATCCGACTCGGTGGCGCCAGAGGTCCAGACGATCTCCTTGGGGTCGGCGTTGACGAGCTCCGCCACATGGCGGCGGGCCTCGTCCACCGCATCCTCCGCTTCCCAACCGAAGGAATGGGAACGCGAGGCCGGGTTACCGAACTTACCCTCCGGGGTGAGATAGCAGCACATTTTCTCGGCGACCCGGGGATCGACAGGGGTGGTCGCCGAGTAGTCCATGTAGATAGGTAGTTTCATCTCTGATAAGGCTCCGAAACGCTTGGCACCGCCTACCGAATGATCAGGCATCGGCTCTCAACCCCCCCCCTCCCCCGCTGTTGCGGCGTCGATCCTGACTGCGGGTCCCTGCGGGTCCTGATGCTCCGCGCCCTTTCGTCTCCCCTTGCCGTCGACCAGATCCTGCAGGCTGATGCGGTCGAGGTATTCGTAGATCTGCGTACTCAGATCCTGCCACAGGTCATGGGTCAGGCAGGGACCTTCGTTCCGGCAGTTATGGGCGCCGCCGCAACGGGTAGTATCCACCTTCTCGTCCACGGCGGAGATGATTTCCGTCACATGGATCTCGGACGCCTTCCGCGCCAGGCTGTAACCGCCGCCGGGACCACGCATGCTCGAGACGAGGGAGCGCACACGCAGTCTGGAGAAGAGCTGCTCCAGGTAGGACAAGGAAATGCCCTGACGTTGGGCGATGTCCGCCAATGGGATCGGTCCCTTCCCACGGTGGATCGCCAAATCGAGCATCGCAGTGACGGCGTAGCGTCCTTTCGTAGTCAATCTCACGGGTAAATCGCTCCTGCCTTGAGGGAGACTTGGGAGGCTACAATAACCAACTTATTCAGTCAAGTATCAAGTCGGACGTATTTTGAAGACACAGCACCAAATCATTTCGGATTGGTCTGTCCGGCGTTATTTGGCGTGATCCGAGCAGGCGTCCGTACCCGCACGGTCACCCCCGTCGTTCAGGGTTTCCCCACCGCCGTCGGCCCTATCCGGCTCCTCATACACAGGTCATGGTGCTGCCTGGCCCAGTTGGCATCGACCTTACCGCTGACCATGGCCTCGAGCGTGCCTTCGATACCGATGGCCGCGTACAGATGCACGATGAAGAAGGCCAGGATGATCACTCCCGCGATGGCGTGGAAGAGATGGGAAAGTTGCAGCAGCTCCCGACCCTGCCCGAAGTTCGGAAAATCCAGCAGCAACCCGCTGACACCCAGCACTACGCCGGCGAGTACCGCAACCCAGTACCAGAGTTTCTGGCCGACATTGAATTTTTCGGAGCCGGAGTGACTCCCGCCGAGATAGCCACCCGCCTCCATCGACCGATCCAGGTCGAGCTTCCGGTTGAACAGGCTGTCACGCAGAAGGATGATGAACAGCGCCGCGGTAAACCAGTGCACTCCCCGTTCCAGCCGGGTATTCCGCTGCATGGTACGTCCGGAGCGCCCGCCCGCGATCCGGACCCGACCCCGCACCAGGAGATACAGCAAGGCCCAGGCCGAATATTCCACCCAGGATATAGGCACTGTACGGGACCAACCGTTGGCTGCGATAAAGGCGCCAACGCTCGCCTGTGTGTCAGGCCCCGTATGATTATATACCGAAGATGAGCTATCCTCTATTGCAAGCGAGAGAGGTCTTACGCCTGCTGGCCGAGGAGGGAATTGAAGGGAGCGTGTCCGACGTCATCACGCTTTGAGTATAGCAATCACCCACCATGAACATCCAGTTGCACAAGAACGCCCGTACCACACCAGGCCATCTGCCTGGAATTACAGTCTCAGCTCGAGTCGGTGAGCGACCGGGAACTGGCCGAGGCTTACCACCTCAACCGCCACTCAGTTGCGAAATGGCGCCAACGCGAGGGGGTGGAAGATGCCTCGCACCGCCCCCCAGCGGCTCCACGCCACGCTCAGCACGGCCTAGGAAGCGGTGGTGGTGGCGTTGCGTGAGACCCTCCCGCTGCCCCTGGATGACTTGCTGGCGGTGACCCGCGGTCATCCCCACCCCGAGGTCTCGCGCTCTGGCCTGGACCGCTGTCTGCGCCGCCACGGCGTGTCTAACCTCAAGACGCCGATGCCCTAGGAGGACGGCGCCAAGATGCCGGTGAAGCCCTTCTAAGGCGTATGATCCCGGCTTCGTCCATGTGGACGTCAAGTATCTGCCCCAAATGCCGGATGAGGATCACCGGCAGTACCTCTTTGCCGCGATTGACCGCGCTACCCGCTGGGTCTACGGCGAACTCCTCCAGGACAAGTCAGC
>Ga0209255_1000147_pt1 | contig 13910 bp, 10 predicted proteins | sample WorMetvaBAHAMAS2_FD_187394 | JGI IMG/M metagenome (GOLD analysis project Ga0209255, IMG submission 187394) | Marine gutless worms symbiont microbial communities from Max Planck institute for Marine Microbiology, Germany - Olavius vacuus... | ecosystem: Host-associated > Annelida > Digestive...
CTGAACATTTTGATATATGGATTGCTCCGCGTCGATGAAATCCAGTATGTTGGAGAACACGTGAAATGGTCGTAACATGTGAACGTGAATCGTCATTTTAGTGAAGTGCGGTTTTATCACACTGCTGCAAAGGATATTTAACTGTGACAAAATGCAGTACATAAGTATTACTCCAGATAAAGGACTGAACAGTTTGTTATATGGATCACCTTTCTGCATTATCATAAACACGAGTTACAAACTCAAAAATAGTCTGATTTTTTATGGCTTAAATTAATTGGTATTTTGGTGTAGTATCATTTCTCCAAACGTATGCAAAGAATATTTAAACATGGCGATATTGATAATGAGCTGAACGTATATTAAACGCCTTTCTACCTCATCATATACAGGAGTCGTACACCTTTTAAAATGGTCCGGTTTTATTGTTGTGAAATATATCTATGTGTACAGTAGAGCACATACTGAGAACAGAATGACGATAACCTGTTTTTGCTAATCTCAGCTATTAATTTTTTACCTTTTTAAACTTTAAAACAAGTATTATCATTTATTATTTGCCTGTTAAATTTGTCAAAATGTGAGATTATGCATTAGATAGCAAGCATGTGTACATTGTATGATGTCTATGAAAAGGAGATTGTATGTTGACACTGTTTAAATTTTCAAGCCTATAGCCAAGGGGAAGGGGTCCCAGGCAGTCAGTTTTGCAGTAGTATTATTTTAGACTGTTTCACATACAGTGGTGTGACCAACACAAGTCATTATGTTCCATTGATTGACAGGGACTTCGCATACGTTGCTCGTGACCGAGGCACGCGACGACACATGTGTCATGTGTTTCGTTGCGAGCTGCCTGCACGACACATCGCAAACACTCTCTGTGAAATATGTAAGAAGGTCATTGCCCAGCGTGCTGCTGCAGCGCAAACAGCAAATTGCTCGGGTCAAAGGGCGCGTCCATCTGATCTACCAAATCTCCATCCGGTTGGCAGTGGCACAGGCGACAATACCATTACATTTGAAAACCTGCTGAAAAGTGAGTGTTTCAGTGGCTGGTTGTTGGTTAGCTTTTGATCATTGTCATTTTTATTACTGTATAACAGCATGGGCCAGATAATTATTTTTAGTCATTGTAACAGATACAGTATAAAACAACAGTGTAATTACACACAGAAATGAATAAACTAGAACTACACTGGCAGATCAGTCAGTTAGTGTATTCACATTATGTTATCATGTTGCAATCTTATAATTTTGTACTTTTACTTTTCAGTCAAGGCTTGTGAAGAGTTTGTGATCAGAGACCGTGTCACACAAGACTTACTTGACACGACTTAATGCTTTGGAGACATAGATTGAATCCCACTTGCTGGCAGCCAAAGCTGTGTACAACATTGCTCCACTGGTTTCTATCTTTAGCAGATCATGTAGCATCGACAAAGACAGGATGAGAATGATAAAGCTGAGAGTGATTTAGCATTCGTGAAATATCTGTCACTGTGATAGTTACAACAGATTGTCTGTGATGTATAGATGTATAAACTGTTGACTTTTGCTACCAATAGACATACATGTAATATATACACAGTGATAAGTTAATAACCTAACAACATTTGACGAGATGGATATTTTGTTAGGGTTTTTGTGATGTAACTGCAGTACCTGCACCATAATATACTTATTGACAGTGAGCATTGACAGTATGTCAATGCATGCTCTTTTGTGAGGATGGACTTTTAGCATGGCTGTTGCACATGGAAGCTTTAAAGTACAACTAAATATTGTGTTAATGCTGATGGTTAATTTGAGAAAGCTACACAAGTATGGCGGCTGTGGAATTGCCAGTTGAAGGTGCTGCTGTTATGTGTTGTGTAGTGGTTTGTACTAGATTTGCTTAGTACTGACAATGAAGGCAGTGCACAGTTAAGAGATGTGTCCACTTGTTTACCTTGATGTTTGTGACATGCTTGTGACAATGAAGGCAGTGCACAGTTAAGAGATGTGTCCACTTGTTTACCTTGATGTTTGTGACATGCTTGTTGCATGCATGAGCGTAGATGCAGCATTCCCAACGCCGATGGATGAACCACGCAAAGTGATGAGCTGTCATTTTCTGGGAACACTTCCAGTTTCTATGGCAACTGGTATTGTATGCACTGCTCTTTCTTGCTATTGGCCGACACCTTATTGTCCAAATGTTGACTGTCTGTGACATATTCAGTGATCTATTACAGTTTTGACTCGTTTATTTTAGCATCGTCTGCCGTGTCACAACTGTTGTTGACAGTGCTTCAGTTAGTCACTAGAAACTGCTGTCATATGGCAGATTAACTGTTCGTGCATTTCAGCAGTATTTTTTGTTACAAGTTGTTAGTTTTTTTTTCTGATTTCACACATTGTATGCACATCCCGATTGTTACCTACACCTTAGAAATACTCTTACTTACTTACTTACTTAGAACTGCTTAATTCTTTGCTTACTTAATGGTCAGTGCAGTTAGTAATCTATTGTTAGAAAGTCTAAATCTGGTTCATATACTATGCTACATTATTGTATTTCACTGTTTTGTGCAGGCGTTGAAGTACTGAACAATGCAATCGAGACACTTCATTCCAGTGTGTCGGTGGAGAAGTGGATATACGTTAATGTTACAGTGGCTCCATCTAGCATCACCATTTCCAACCACGATGTAGGCTCATACTCTATGAAACGATTATGTTTGTCAGTATATCATAAGCATTGTTTGTGTGGCTTGCTGTTTTAGAAGTGGTTGTAAGTTGGTTTGTCAGTTATACTAATAATAGCTGTTGTCTCTATAATGTGTAGAAAGTGGGATGTACAAATACAGTGGGTTATTTTTCATTTTTGTATTGTTGATCGTTGGTTGTATGTTGTACTGTTATTGAATTTATTGTTTGTGATGAGAATGAGCTGTATTGCAGGCACCTGACAATGTTATTGCCGAGTGCCGCATCCGATTTCTGTCATTTCTTGGAATTTCGGTCACAAACGTAAAGTAAGTGCACGGACTTTTTGTGCATTTTTTGTTAGTAATGGCACAAACTAACGCCTTGTGTTTGTGGTAAAAAGTTGTCACCGTTATGACATGTAATGTAACATTAAGCATGTGTGCACGCCATGTAAAATTACTACCAGCAAACAATAAACTCATTTTATGGCAGTTTATAGCCTTTATTCCAAGTCAAGCAAGATGATCGATTACTAGGTTCATTAAAGAAATTGCTCACTCACTGTCGCTGCTGTCAGTATTATTACTGTTGATTAAATTTTCCGTTTATTTTGAACTGTTATGTTTTGTTTCAATGCAGACTTCTCAGGTCTTTACAAAAACGTCTTTTTTATTGTCTTTGTTCTTTCTCAAGGTTTAGCAACATCCACTTTGTTTCCCTGTCATTCTCATACTTTCTTACAATATAACTATACCATCTTACCTATATCATTGCAACACAGTGATTATATCCTTGTTTTCAGTCTTTGTGTCACTTCATCCAGGATAGACTCTTTTAATTTCACACATTCTGGAGCCACATGGGCTCATAACATGCACTGATCTCGGCTTACACTGTAGAACTATTGAAGGATGACCAGGCTCAGTTGACTGGTCGCTGACTACATATGAAGATGGAGACATATTGAGGTTTACCCACTTGCAGACAATTGCCAGTCTTAGTATTAGCCAGGTCCAACACAGGTAAAACAAGTAAAGGAGGGTCGTGTCCAATGGTGAGTTGAGGCGGGATGCTCATCTCCCTTACGTGGGCCTTGAGTCCATAGGTGGATAACCTGCAAAGTCTGTAACACATGGCCAGACCTACAGTCACCTTCCCAGCTTCAGAGCGTCACTGCCCTATGACCGGTACCAAGTTATACTGCTTGACGACAGAGGCATGCAGGTGTAAGTAACTTGCCCGAGGCCACTGCGCTGTGGTGATGTGGCAGGACTCAAATCCACGATCTATAAATCGCAAGTCCGATGCCCTACCAATAGTGGCACCATGGCACCGCCAATACAGGGCAGCTATATTATTATTATTATTGAAAATGTACTGATGAGATGATGAGAGTGGTACTGTCACACGAAGTGGGAGCAATGAAGATGTCGCAGACGTTAAACGTTAAGGTGATCGTTACCACTAAGCCAAACTGCCATTTCACAGAGCAACAGTTTAGTGTATGCTACTGAATGCCTGAGTTGACAGTGTGGTGATTATAGTGCCAGTATCTAGACATGCATGTGTGTGATTGTGTGTAGGTTATGTGCATACATTATGCACACATTATGCACGACATGCATGTATGTGATTGTGTGTAGGTTATGTGCATACATTATGCACACTGCACAAGAACAGTTCATTGCATACGTGTTTCATTGTGAGCCGTCAGCTGGCGCATTGTCAAAAACCATCGAGGCAGCGTGCAAGGTAATTCATACCTGGTTATTTCACGGTTGCAGGAGATGTACTGTACAAATGGTCAGGAATTAGTCAGTGTAAGATGCAATATACTGTACTGTATACATTGTTGATTGTTGGCACGTAATAGCATGATTAGTTTGCTATGTGTGCATGTAGCTTCGTTATCAGAAATGTCTGGACAAAGCTGTGACATCTGAAGATCTCCTCTCACCACTCAGTCAGCCTGCTTTTGCCTCCGCATCAAAGGTGTTTTAACTCATTTAAAAATACTTGTTATCTTATTTGTTTTTACAAGGTTTTTGTTTCATGTGTTTCTTTAATAGTACATAAATGTTGTCCCCATCTGCATAAATGACAGTTAAACGTTGTAAACGAAGTGTTCTCAGTGTCATCATGAACTTGTCGTTAATGCACTCTTTAGTTTTGACTGCACAATGTACGAAGTGCAAGCATTTTTGTACCGGTACTATGGCTGTCACAAGTTCATGATGACACTGAGAACACTTCGTTTACAGCGTTTAACTGTCATTTATGCAGATGGGGACAACATTTATGGCGATATTTTACAGTCCAATGTTAACTTTCATGTAGAATTGAGAAAATTTTCAGTTGTTAAATATATTACTTTTGTTTCCGTAATGCTAATTTATTTATATGCACATGTTTGTTATTTTATGTTATGATGCCGTACTCTGCTATTATTGTATTTGCAGCATGCATGTTCATTATTTGGCATCGTTGTTTAGTATACTTGTGGCGTGCAAAAATGTATATTATGGCATAGTTTCTGATGATGATGATGCGATGGGGCACTTTATAACTCTTAGAATATTTGCCCATTGTGTTTGATGCTCTGTTATGATATCTATGTTACGACTGCATTGCATGTGGACTCGCCACAGGAATCTACAGATGCATATGACACCACGCCACCCACTGACTTCACAACTAACCTTTGGTCCAAAGCTGGCCATTGGAAGCTTACACTTGCATCATCGGCATCGTCCATGAAAGCTGGTACAGTGAATACTGTTTCATTGCTGAGAGAAACAGCAAAGCACGGTGGATCTGTGCTGGCTAACAGTGCGTGGAACACTGGTGTGCGACTGAAAGACACAGCAGTTGTGTTAAGGGACAGTGCTGCCACTACTGGTGCAAATTTTAAAGACAACTTCTCTGAAAGGGCGGCTACTTTTAAAGACAACTTCTCTGAAAGGGCTGCTACGTTAAAAGACAATTTCTCTGAGAAGGCAGCTACCATGAAGGACAGTGCAGTGATTACAGGCGGGACACTGAAAACAAATATTTCCGACAAAGCAAGAGGAATGAAGGCTGGACTGTCTGCAACGTTAAGTTCTCTACGTTCAAGAACAGAATCATATCTCAATACTGTCAGTGATGAATAGTCATTCATTCAGGAAGGAGAAATTACAGAAGTGGTGGGTATGAATTACAGTTGTAACTGTGGTGGGTGCTCTTATGGTGAAGGCCAGCTTTCTGCTTTGTCAAGTGCTTCTCGGGTTTTTATATCTGATGTTAGACACTGTAACGTTTGAGCATCTGTTTTATTCGTTTGCGATTTGATGAGTTTTCCAGCTTTCTGCTTTTCGAATGTGGCTAACATCTTTGTCTGTTTTTCACTCTGATGTTAATAACGTTAGTAATTTTCACACCTTGGTAGCTAGTGTGTGCTTGCTTGCTCGTCATTTCTGTGCAGCTGTGTCAGATGTTTAATAAATGAAATTTTGCCGCATCTAGTAACTAATAATTAATAACTGGTGAGGTTTAATGTAGAATTGTTCAGTTTGTATTCTGCTTGTGAAATGGCGTTTTTTTATTATTAATGCAGTTATTTTATTTTTCATATTTTCATTTTATCTTGCAACACTTGCACTTGTTGTGTTAACGGCAATTTTTTTGCTATTCAATATGATGGTCACCAGAAGCATTGTAGTTTCTCGACCATAATGGCATTATGCATAGTTCATCCACTGCTTTGCAACAGTGAGAATGGTGTGCTAGAATTTAGTCTATGCTGAAGTCTGTCCAAATCACTAGTGAATGTATGCCATCAGAAGCCTTTTCAAGACAAACATTTCTACTTACAGACTCACTACAGTTGATGCTGGGCTGTTGTGTGTGGTTCTGTTCTGTTGCTTCATACTATACTGGTTACAGTAGTGGTGTCGCACTTTGCTTTTATCAGTTTTTGATTATCGTTTCTGATTAAACAGTGCATTGCTGAAGTAACTGCTTGACAGTTGTGTGTCAGTGCCTAGGAAATAGCGTTACACAGCTGCATCCCTTTTGCACATTGGAATATTTGTTAAAATTTTTAAGACAAAATGTGCTACAAAATTGTGTGGCATCGTTTGGTAATGATGTGATACTCGCCTTTAGCAGTATATCTTTCACTGCTTGTATCGACAACGTGACTGCTTGCAGACATCTTGTTAAAGGGTTAAACAGCCAGTTAATCAGTGACATCAAATTTTAAACATTTTGAATGTAAAACGTGCCTGCGATGCAAAACTTAGTGAAGAAAAGTGGCTTTTATTGGACGCAGTTTTTGCACACATTAATAGCAGCAGACAGTGTCTCACACTAGTTTCTCTATAAGTGTGGAATTTCAAGAAATTGGCTATAAACACTTAAACAGTATAGTGTTTTTTATTTGTAAATACATCTTTAAAATGTTGTTAAATTATTATTAAACTATCTAACATGATGTAAGTTACTGTTTCACTTTTCCTAGCCATACGGCTGAGAGAGCTGTGTATATATAAGTGACTTTCAAGTAGTCTTGGGATCTGATTGGCAGTGTTATGTTGTGAATTATGAATGGTGATGATATATAGTAGCATGTATTGGCCCACTTGTACTTGCCACAAGGTTACTTATGTCCACATATTGCTGGACTGCTAGTGTACTGCACTGATTGAATACTGTTATTAAGGGAAATGGCAGTTTCAGTCATTGTTAACGGTGTCTAGTTTATATACCTTGGTTTGATTTCCCGGTGCCTATGTACTTTTTATTGTGGGTATTATAATTACTGTTATCAGTAAGTGGTATTATTAATTATTGGACACTTTATTATGTTCTTGTTTGCTGTAATTCAAACAGTTGTGCCATTGCTGCTTTGTGTCTTATTGTTATTGATGACAGAATATAGCAGTGTTCTGACAAATACACTTAGTGTGTATGCAGCTTACGAATGCAGTTACTAAAATTTACTGAGGCACTCTGATGTGTGTATTAACACGGTGAGGACTGTGTCTGCTGCAGGGACTGCGAACAAACATCAGAGAAGGTGTTCAGACTGTCATCAACAGCATTACGAAACTTCGCCGGCCGTCGAAAAGCTAATTTCTACTTTCCACAGTTCCACAACCATGGCACGACTTTTCTCTATGCAACATTATTTACGACGTTTAGCGTTCGAGTCGGTAATAGACGTAGGTGCCTGTTTGTTGTAGCTAATTTGATAGTATTCTGTTCCTTGTCTAGTTGAGTTCCAGGCTATTAAGGGTTCTGTAAAGTGATCTGGACACTGCAGATGTTTTATATATGAGGCTTACTTCTGTTTTTTGTTTGTTTGTGACGTTAACCTGTCATGCAACAGAACTGTGTGAAACAGGAACTCGAAATACCAGAGTGCTTTTTGTGTTTTCCGTCACAGAAATGTTTGTGTGAGCTGTATTTTATTTTGCTAGTCCAATTTTAAACTTATGTGACCGTTTCTGTTATGTTAATGTAATTTTATTTGCACGTTTTTGACACCTATTATGTGGTTGAATGAGGTTATTATTATTAGTAGTAGTATTAGTGTAAGCTTGCTCTTGTATTCGTAACTTATTATGAATAGTTGATGTTGTAGTGGTTGAAATAAAAAACATATTATGTGAATGTTTGTGGGTTAGTTGATAATCTCCGTTCTATGCCAAGTGTTTCGTAGTTGTCACCGAATTTTTTTCATTGTGTATTTAAAAACTTCACAGTGAAACTCCAGTTTCTGTGTTGCCAGTTTTGTGATATTGCTCTGTTAAATGCACAGAGAAGCTAAAGGTTTGTTAGTGTTGATTCAGTTAACTCTGGTTGTAACATTACTCCTGTGTTGTAAAGACGCATGCCGAAACATTCTGAAAGTTGTAAAAAAATCAAACTACAGTAAATGAATATCCAGTTATATGCTGTTGTATGGCACTGAGTAAATATGATAATTGTTGTTATTATAACAATGTTTAGTTTGATTGCAAATTGTGATTGTTGTGAGTAAATATAACATGTTGTGATTACCCTGACCACTAGAAATTTGTACTTAACAAACAACACTAAAGTATGATAATTTATGATGTTAAATAAATGTTGTGTTTTATTTCTTGTTTATTTTGTATGTTTTGTGCATCGTATTTTAATATCAGAATTATATTTTATATATATGTATATCTTAAACTCAGCAATATGCCATAGCAGACAGTGTGAAAAATGTGACATTGAATGAAAAAAAGGAGTAACTAGGTTACACCAACACACACTGTGTCTCTAAAAACTGCACGCCTGTCCATTTTTGGTACATATTTAATTTTGGGACAAAGATATTTACGGACATTGTTTGCTGTAGGTAACATTTGTTATTTTCGCTGATAAATTACACTGTTTGTGTTATGTAGTCATCAATTCGCTGCTGCTGTTGCTCTTTCAAACTTAAGCTGTTTATGTGGCACACTAACTTATTACGTTCTGTAAAATGGCTTATTATATTCTATAGAATGATCCATATCTCATTGATGTTAGTGTATAGCCTTTGCAGAACAGTTTTTGTGAGTTAATGCATTGCTGAGTGTTGTTTTGCATTTTGTCACGGGGCGTTGATGAACAGAGAAGCCGTCACATGTGCATGCGACGAGACATGTAACTGTTTTTTTTCTGGACTTATTATTGTATTGTGTTGTGTTTTGTGCACTGTGAAGTTTTCATGAGACCTGCCCATATACCGAGTTACTGTATTATGGAGTTCTGTTGTATTACTGGCAATGGTGTCTTTAGAAACTAAGTAATGACAATGTGGGGCAAGTTGGGGTCTAGGGATGGGAATCTTCAGCAGGATCCAGGGGCAGGGATCTGGAGGGCTCTGGGGTAAAGCCCCCAGAAGCTGAAAAAATGTGTAAAAAAGAGTACATCATGCTTGTGTAAACTTGGGGTACATTGTGTTGAGTGGGCGTTAAGTCCTGCTATTCATTACTGACTGTTTAATGTTATTTGTATAGGACACACTTGGGTGTGATAGCTTAGGCATTTTGTTGATTTGAGGACAGCGTTCGCAGGCTGATAGCCCCTCCCACTGCTAAAGACGCCCGTGGTTACTGTGTGCTAACAATTTCTGTGTGTTGGTGGTGTGATTGCTCATGAACTTAGGGTACGAGGTGAGATACCTGTAAGCAGGTAATGATTGGCTACTGTAGCAGCAACTCTGCTTTGTGGAGGTTGTAGAGGTTTTCTATGTATGTGTACATATATGTGTTCATTGATATGTCGTTGGTCGGTGCAGTGTACATGCGTAGACATAGCTAGAGACAGTCGGTCCTTTGTTATTCTGAATTAGTTGTGTTTCTCTACAGTGCTATAGCAGTAGGCCAACAGCATCGGGCAATTTGTGCACGTTTATATTATAAAAATTATTTTTAGAGACCGCCCTCGGTTACAAAGTCTGGTTTTGTCTCTCTGCATCAGTATGTATCTCGTGAGTAATGTGAAATAGACATTGATTTATACAATGCAGTGCTACTACTTGTACTGGCTTTCATACCCATAAACATCAGCAAAAAATACTCGCAAATGGTAAATATGATGTATGTGATATTGTACTTGAATGTTATGGCTGTTCTTGTTGTGATTCAGTGTAAAGTAATTAAATTTTGAACACACTGTGATCTCCTTTACATGGGAGACACTGATAAGCAATAATATCAGTACAGTATCTTCATCAATCTTTGCATTTATTGAGGCAGTATGTGATCAACCACTATCCCAACATTGGTCATATCACTACCACTATTACCCTCCGCTAGACAACATCCGAATTATGATGTGTGACACAGTGTTCACAGTTAGCAGCACACTTATATGAGCAGTTCTTACAGGTTCAGCAGATTGGATTTGTAACATTGGGACCCATGGTGGAGTGGTGCTGGTGGGATTCAAGCCTTATCTGCAAGACCAACTGGTTTCCTTCAGTGCTTTGACACTGTTGGTTTGGTCATATGACCTGTAAAATCGTCCCCGATATGACCTATAATGTGTTGACTGGGATGTTAAGCCTCTACACTACTACTACTGCTACCACTATTGTCACTTCTAGTCAGTCTCTTTAGCCCACCGTCACTCTTATCTTCTCTCATGAAATGTCTTTAACAAGTATTTTTTTCTGCACTTTTCATTCATTCAACGAGATTTTAATAACAAGTCGTTTATCTTGTTAGTGCAGTAGCACTTTGACTTAAATCTATATTGTGTCACTGCTAGTAAAGAATATTTAACTAATATATTTGTCACACATTAAGATTGTGTCAAAATATGTAGAATTGGCAATTTGCTCAACTAGTCTGATATTTCGGTTAAAATTTGTTGATTTATGTTATGCGAGAAAACAAAGGGATCCTCTGTGTATAATGCACATACCGCATTATTGCAAAAGTCAGAGTAATGTTCTTCTGTCCATTTTATGTGCATCACGTTTATTTCTGTCAGTGCAGGTTGAATTAACAGCTGCAAAGCTTGCAGTGTTGGCAGCAGTTTCATTTGCGGGTAAAGACTGACATTTACTCGTTGTGTAACTCTTTTCTGAGTGTCACTGTTCATCGTAGTCGGTCACTGTTAGGTATCTGTGTCGCACTGATGTGAGTTATGAGTTTGTTAAGTTTACATGTTACATTACTAGTAAATTTCACTTTTAAGGAATATTCTGTTTATTTGGTTCTGCACATTTTGCATGCCCTATCAGGCAAGATAAGCAGTTATAATTCCGCTGAATCGGTACATGATTTATCATATAGAAATAGCCTGTAAGCTTATGTAGCCAGCCGTAAGACAGAATTTATTATGCCTCATGTGTTATTATCATTGATTTTTGAAAACTTAATAATAGTCACAGTATGTTACTTTAGTGGGCATAGTTTGAAAAAATTGTTACAAATGTAAGTTCGATGTCGACAATTTTGTTTTGTTTTAGCAGTTTTTAGCAGTGTTTACGTGCTGTGTAGCTGTTTGTGCCATGCTTGTCCGTCCGTGATTTTGCTGATGTTGCTATGTAAAACCTTCATGTGTAAACGTATGTCACTCTACTTGTTATATAGCGTGGAGTACCATCGTTTGAATTTTTATGGCCATTTGCCTGAATGAACATTGAAGACTGTGCCCAGGATAATGTGAATGCGAATTGCTTACTGAACATGTTCAATTTGTGCTGAATTAAATCTGTTGTGTTTGTATGTGTATGCTGCATAATGATATGGCAAATGTACTGTGGTTCATTTAGTTCGTAAATGTTTAGTGTCTGTTACATGATTGGCTATCTAGACCAAAAGGTATCGTGTTATCGGATCATGAAATACATTAGCATTATTTGTTTGTGGTGTTGCATCTCGAAATGTGTCTCGTTTTTTTGTGACTTGGCTGTGTGTAGTGTACTTGGAAGAGTGAGTTACCAGTGTATAATTTTTACCCTAATTACAGTGACAGTGTACTGCCTTGCTAGCTTTCTCCAGCACAGAATAACTGTTTGCATGCATATAATCACTGGCGGATCCAGGACTCAACGTTAGGCGGGGCACATCCCTTCCCTTCCCTCTCTCCCATTTCTTTCCCTCCCGTCCTGTTTCTCCCTCCTCTCTTTCTCTCCCTTTAGAAGTAGGATCCCCTTGATTGTGGCTATGGGGTCTGGGGGTGCTTAAGCTCCCCAAGTGGGTCCGGGTAGAGCCCGGCCGCCAAACGTATTCTGGTGCATTTTACGCATAAATTTACACCTTTTTGAGTGCCTAAATGACGAAGAATTTCCTGTGTTTGTTCTCCATTAAAAGAATTTGGGAACTATTGGGGAAATCTGCGTTCCCGTTGGTCCTTGTATTTCAGTGAGGTTGTGCCGTCCTCAGGCCAGTCAATTGAAATGGCCCTCCCCTTAGAAGTAGGACCCACTCGATTGTGGATAGGGGACCTGGGGAAGCTCTTAAGCTTTCCCAGCGGGTCCCGGTGGAACCCGGCCGCCAAACGTATTTTGGTGCATTTTAGGCATCAATTTGCACCTTAACCTAAAATACCTTAAATATATGCCTACCCGGTATATTACATTTTTACTTTTTAAGCGATGCGAGCAAAAAAACCGGCTGATCTCCATGATCCACCAACTGTCAACAATTCCTTCTGCAGCCTGGGGAGGGGGCAGGCCCCTCCCTAAAACCATGATGGGGCCATGGCCGGATTTGCCCCACTTGGATCCGCCAATGCATATAATGTGTGATGAATCTCGGTTCTCATTGCTGTATTTAGTACTCTTCATGTTCTCAATGTCCAGTAGCTGAATCTTTATGTGGTATGTGTTGTTGCTAGTTATTACTTGTAGCACGCAGTATTCTTCAGCTAGAACACGTTTCATTCTGTAAAGCAAGAGTGTAATCATTTTGATAATGTCATTCATTGTTATTTCCTTTTTCTGCAGTTGCTAGTTCTCTCTGTGAAAGTAATAGATGATTGTGATAAAGTCGGCTGCTCAGTTGACTTTTATGGCTACTTCGTTTATTATGTGGTATTATCACTGGAGGGAGCTGCATTCATAAGTGCCAGATGGACTTTATACAGTCTGTTGGTGGCATGAAAGCATTCCTAGCCGTTCATACATTAAAGTCTGCTTTTCTCTGGATTCTTTGCCAATCCAGGTGAAGATGGGTGGCATTGAGAATCACAGTTTCGTTTAAATATTTTCTTCAAATCATAACCAGAGGAGGATCTAGGATTTCATGAAAGAGGGCGTGAAATGGGGGCGTGGGGACTGGTGAATGGAAGTCCGCCAGTTGGGTCTATGGGTGAAGCCCCTGTAGGGAATCTGGTGGAAAAGTCCCCCAGAAGCTGAAGTATTTCTATTTAATTATATCCACATTTTTGATACTTCAGAGGTATTATTACAAATTAAAGATTGCATCGAGCGAAAAAGTGACGTGCTGGACTACTAGACAGGTGACAAAAATCAGCGTTGCTGAAGGCGTTTATCGAAGTCTTGTGCTACAGCCAGAAACAGCTCGTCGGGGCAAAAAGGTGGCCAGATATGTGCAGATGCCGAAAGTAGATTGCCGAGACGAAAACTAATGAAGTAGCCCTATTTAACCGTGTAGCATACAACGGATAGCATTATGCAAGAAAAATATTAACTACCGACTATGAGGTGGATTTAGCAGGGGCGTCTATCCGCCCCCCCCCCC
>Ga0209255_1000148_pt1 | contig 13906 bp, 12 predicted proteins | sample WorMetvaBAHAMAS2_FD_187394 | JGI IMG/M metagenome (GOLD analysis project Ga0209255, IMG submission 187394) | Marine gutless worms symbiont microbial communities from Max Planck institute for Marine Microbiology, Germany - Olavius vacuus... | ecosystem: Host-associated > Annelida > Digestive...
TGGCGGGCCGGATCTCTAAGCTGGTGGCGCAGGAACAGGTTTGGCGGCAAATTCATACGCCACATCAACAGCTTGATCCATGCCCGCAAACCAAGTCAGACACCCTGATGAATAATCCGGGATAGAGAATCTTGCTTTCGTCCATCGCAATCGTTGCATTCGCGACTCCCTAAGACGTAGCTCGAACCAATGATCCACACCCTCCCGGTCCGCGTCTACTAAGAGGACACCGACCTCGCCGGGGTGGTCTACTACGCCAACTATCTGCGGTTCATCGAGCGCGGCCGGTCGGAGGCGCTGCGCGCGCTCGGCGTCGATCAGACGGCGATGAAGCGTGATCTCGGGTTGGTCTTCGTCGTCCGTAGCCTCTCCGTCGACTACCTGTCGCCGGCCCGGTTCGAGGACCTCCTGGAGGTGCGCACCCGGGTCGCCAAGCGACGCGGCGCCTCGGCCGAGATGGCGCAGGAGGTCTGGCGCGGCGACGATTGCCTAGTCCGCGCCATGGTGACGGTCGCCTGCATGGACCTGGCCGGCCGGCCGCAACGGCTGCCGGCCGACGCCCGCGCGGCGCTGGCCAGCCTTGCAACCGAGGCGTGAGCCCATCCCCTCGTCTTGCCGCAATCGTGTAATTCAACGGCTCGCATTTTTCCCCGATATCGCGCATAAAGGGGCAGCGGGTGCTGCGCACAACGATAACCATGCCCGATTCCCTAGTATGGGTTGCGTAGGCGTGGGCAAGGTGGCACCGGCCCGAGGCACGAGAGCAGGACAGGAAACAATGGATCCATACGGGATTTCGGTCGCCGCAATTTCGGCGGCGGCCCAGCTATCCGGAGGCGAGGCGGCGTTGGCGGCGCCCGAGGCGAACGGAATCGACTTTTCGGTCGCGGCGATGTTCCTGCGCGCGACCTGGGTGGTGCAGGCGGTGATGATCCTGCTGGTGCTGGCCTCATTCTGGTCCTGGGCGATCATCTTCGGCAAGGTGCTGGTGTTCCGCCGGCTGACCGGACAGTCGACCCGGTTCGAGGACGAGTTCTGGTCGGGCAAGCCGCTCGACGCCCTCTTTGACCGCATCTGCGACAACCCGGAAACCCCGATCGAGCGGGTGTTCACCGCCGGCATGACCGAATGGCGCCGCTCGCTCAAGCAAGAAGGCGGGCTGATCCCCGGCACCCAGGCCCGGGTCGACCGGGCGATGAACGTGGCTATCGCGCGCGAGAGCGAGACGGCGAACAAGCGGCTCTCGTTTCTGGCCACGGTCGGCGCGGTGTCGCCCTTCGTCGGCCTCTTTGGCACCGTCTGGGGCATAAAGTACGCATTCGAATCGATCGCCGTGCAGCAGAACACCAACCTGGCGGTGGTGGCGCCGGGCATCGCCGAGGCGTTGCTGGCGACCGCCCTCGGGCTTCTTGCGGCGATCCCGGCGGTGGTCGCCTACAACCGGCTCTCGACCGATGCCGAGCGTCTGGTCGGCGCGCTGGAGAACTTCGCCGACGAGTTCTCCACCGTTCTCGGCCGTCAGATCGATCGTCAGAGCGGAGGCGCGTGATGGTGGCGGTGCGACAGAACGGCGGCGGCAAGAGCCGGGTCGGGGCGCGGCTCCGGAGCAGCCGCAACAAGCCGATGTCCGAGATCAACGTCACCCCGATGGTCGACGTGATGCTGGTGCTGTTGATCATCTTCATGGTCGCCGCGCCGCTGCTGACCGTCGGCGTGCCGCTGGAGCTGCCGAAGACCAAGGCCGAGGCGCTGCCGACCGAGCAGGAGGAGCCGCTGACCATCAACCTCGATGCCGAGGGCCGGGTCTACATCCAGAAGACCGAGGTCGACGCCGCCGAGCTGGTGCCGAAGTTGGCGGCAATCCAAGCCGAGCGCCAGTCCGACAAGGTGTTCCTGCGCGCCGACCGCTCGCTCGACTACGGTGTGGTGATGCAGATCATGGGCGCCTTGAGCGCCGGCGGCTTCCGCAATATCGGGCTGGTGACGGATCAACCGGTGCCGGAGCGTACCAACTAGAACGGACGGCCGGGGAGGAGGCCCTGCGGGACGACAGGATGCATTCGAACGGCATGACATCGGGAGCGAACATCTCAGGTGCGCTGCATCTGGGGTTCCTGATCGTGGTTCTGTTCGGGGCGGACTGGTTCAGCCGCCGCGACCCGGCGCCGCTCGTCGTCACCGAGGTCGAGTTGATCGACGGCACCAATTTCGAGGCCCGGCTCTCGGCCGCGCCGGTGATCCCCAACGAGGGGCCGGAGGAACTGGCGCCCGAGGCTCAGACCGATCTAACGCCGGTCGATCTGGCGAGCCCGGACGCGACCATCGAGGTGTCTGAGATGCCGCTGTTTGCCGAGACCGAAGCGCTGCCCGTCGAACAGCCGGATTTCACCGACCTGCTGTTCCCGCCACCGTCGACCGTGGTGCCGACCGAGGCGCCGCGTCCGTCGATCGCCCTGATCCCGTCGCCCGACCCGCTCGAGCGCCAGGCGGCCGAGCCGGAAAGCCCGCCCGCGGCCGAGCCGATGCAGGCGCTCGCCGCCGCCCCGGCGCCGGTGACCGCGCCCATCCCCATGGCGCCGCCGCCGCCGGAGCCGGCCGTCGCCGAAGCCGAGCCCGAGCCCAAGCCCGAGGAGCCGCTGAAGGAGCCGGAGCCCGAGGCGCTGGCCGCAGCGCAGCCCGACGCACCGATCGCGCCGGCGCCGCAGCAGGCGCGGCTGCCGGTGGACAAGCCGGCCGAGCTTGCCGCCGCCGCGCGCGCCTCCTCGGCGCCGCCGCCGGCCGCAGCGGCGCCGAAGCCGGCCGAGCAGCCGAAGCCGCTCGAGACCGCAGGTGGTTCGACCTCGCAGTTTGCCAACGCGGTGACCCGCGGCGAGAAGGACGCGCTCCGGCTCGGGATCAAGCGCTTCTTCGTTTACAACGGCAACCGCTCCGACCGCGCGCTCCAAGTCACCATCCGCATCCGCCTCGACCAGGATGCGAAGATCCTCGGCCAGCCGGAGCTGCTGCAGGCCTCGGGCGGCAACCCGGCGGTGCAGCAGGTGCTGTTCCAGGCCGGGCGGCGGGCGCTGCTGAAGGCGCAGGGCGCCGGCGAATTCAAGAAACTTCCAGTGGCCAAATACGACGGCTGGAAGCTGATCCACGCCACCTTCACCCCTGAAGAAATCGGGTTCTCGTCATGATGCTGAACAGGAATGTCGCTGCCACGATGCGGTTGATCGGAGGGGTCGCGCTGCTGATCGTCGCCTGCCTCGGCGCCGGGCGCGCCGAGGCGCAGCAGGCGGAGACGCCGCTCGAGATCACCGTGGCGGGGGGGCAGTTTGAGCCCCTGCCGCTGGCGGTGACCGCGTTCGTGGCGGACACCACTGAACTCGGCCAGGTCGCAGACGACATGGCCGCGGTGGTCGAGGGCGATCTGCAGCGCTCGGGCCTGTTTCGGCTGATCCCGCGGGCGGCCTTCATCGCCGGGCCGGTCGACTTCGACACCGTGCCCCGCTACGCCGACTGGCGGACGATCAACGCCGACGCCCTGATCACCGGCCGCATCGTGCAGGCCGCCGACGGCCGGCTGACGGTGCAGTTCCGCCTGTTCGACACCGAGGCCGAGGAGCAGATCGAAGGGCTGCAGATCCTCTCCGACCCGGCCGACTGGCGCCGCGTGGCGCACAAGATCGCCGACGGCATCTACACCAAGCTGACCGGCGAGGGCCCCTATTTCGACAGCCGCGTCGTCTTCGTCGACGAGACCGGGCCGAAGGGTGACAGGCGCAAGAGGCTGGCGATCATGGATCAGGACGGGGCAAATCTGCGCTATCTTCCGGATGCCGGCGGGCTGGTGCTGACACCGCGCTTCGCGCCGAACGACCAGTCGGTGCTCTACATCTCCTACGCCAGCGGCGAGCCGCAGGTTTATCTCCTGAACCTCGACACCGGCCAGCGCGAACGGCTCGGCACCTTTCCCGGCATGACCTTCGCGCCCCGCTTCTCGCCCGACGGCGCGCAGGTGGTGCTGTCGCTCAGCCAGGAGGGCAACACGGATCTCTACATCATGCGTCTCGCCAACCGGCAGCTCCGGCGGCTGACCAGCAACCCGGGCATCGACACTTCGGCATCGTTCTCGCCAGACGGCTCGCAGCTGGTGTTCGAGTCCGACCGCGGCGGCAGCCAGCAGCTCTACATCATGTCGGCAGGCGGCGGCCCGGCGCAGCGGATCAGCTTCGGCCAGGGCAACTATGGCACCCCGGTCTGGTCGCCGCGCGGCGACGCCATCGCCTTCACCAAGATCCTCAGCGGCCGTTTCCACATCGGCGTGATGCGCACCGACGGCAGCGACGAGCGGCTGCTGTCGTCGAGCTTCCTCGACGAGGGGCCAACCTTCTCGCCCAACGGCCGGGTGATCGCCTTCTTCCGCGAATTCCCCGGGCAGGCCGGCCGCGCCCAGTTGATGAGCATCGACATCACCGGCCGGAACCTGAGGGTGATCGAGACGCCGAACGCCGCTTCCGACCCGGCATGGTCGCCGGTCCGACAGTAGCATCATCGCCGCCCGGCGGCCTTGCGGAAGGCGGGGCCTGCATGGATACTGCGGCCGAAGAACGACGAGATCGGCGGCGACGAAATCGGGGATGACGAAATCGGGGCGGGGCTCTGGAGTGGTTCAGTAGAGCAGTAGAGCAGTACAATCGAGATAAGGCAGGCAAGGAGACATCCAGAATGAAGAGACTGACCATAGCGATCCTGGGCGCGGCGGCATTGCTGGCGGCGTGCTCGGACAAGGACCAGGAGGCCGTGGACACCTCGGCGACGGCAGGGGCGGCTGCGGCGGCGGGCACCGTCGAGTACTTCAACGTCGTCGTCGGCGACCGCGTGTTCTTCGACACCGACCAGCACGACCTGACTTCGGAGGCGCAGTTCGTCCTCTCGAAGCAGGCGCAGTGGTTCGACGTCAACGAGGGCACCACGGCGACGATCGAAGGCCATGCGGACGAGCGCGGCACCCGCGAGTACAACCTGGCGCTGGGCGCGCGGCGGGCCAATTCGGTGCGCGCCTTCCTGATCGCCCAGGGGGTCGACAGCCGTCTGCTGCGCACCGTCAGCTACGGCAAGGAACGCCCGGTGGCGCTGGGTTCGGACGACCAAGCGTGGTCGCAGAACCGCCGCGCCGTGACCGTGGTGGTCGGTGCGCCGACCAGCTGACCGCGGGCCGATCGAATGCGGCCTGACGAGGCCGGTGCCGTTCGTAACTGACTGACCTGCCGGCGGACTCCTGTCCGCCTGCAGTGCTATGAGAGGATAGGCAATGCGCGTAAAAGCGTCTTGGCAGATCGGCCTTGGCATCGCCGTGGTTGCGTTGGCGCTGTCGGTAGCCGGCCCGACCCGTTCGCAGATCTGGACCGGCGCCGGCTCTGCCGACAATCTGCGCTACCGGCTCGGCGTCATCGACGCCGAGCTTGCCGATATCCGGGCGCGGCTCGGCGAGGCGCCGGCGACGCGGGGCTGGCGGGCGCCCGCCGCCGCCGGCAGCGACGTGACCCTGCGGCTGGACCGGCTGGAGGCGGAGATCCGCCTGCTGACCGGCAAGATCGAACAGATGCAGTTCGATCAGCGCACGGTCGCCGAGGACGCGGCGCGGCGCTTCGGCGACATCGAGTTCCGCCTCACCGAGCTGGAAGGCGGCGACATCTCGGCAATCGCGCCGGTGCAGCTTGGCGGTGGCCAGCAGACCGGCCCCCGGGTCGCCGCCGGGCAGCAGGTCTCGATCAGCGAGCGCGGCGACCTCGACCGCGCCATCGAGGACGTCAAGCAGGGTCGCTTCGACATCGGCGAGGACCGGCTGCGCGGCTTCCTGACCGACTACCCCGGCAGTCCGCTGAAGGCCGAGGCGCTCTATTTGCTCGGCGAGAGCCAGTTCGTGCGCGGCGCCTACCAGACCGCCGCGCGCAGCTATCTAGACGGCTACAACACCGACCGCGCCGGCCCCGCCGCGGCCCAGAACCTCTACCGGCTCGGAGTGACGCTGGGCCGGCTCGGGCAGGTCAGCGAGGCCTGCCTGACCCTGCGCGAGGTGCGCACCCAGTTCCCCAACGACCCGGCCGATATCCTCAACGCGGCCGATGCCGAGTCGAACGCGCTGAACTGCGGCTGAGGGGTGGGCGCCAGGGTCTTTGCTGAGGTCTTCGCCGAGGTCTTTGCTGAGCTCGACCGGCTCGTGCCGGATGGCGCCTCGGGTGTCGCCGTCTCCGGCGGCGGCGACTCCATGGCGCTGCTGGTCATCGCCAGCCGCTGGGCCGCCGAGCGCGGCCGCAGCATCGCCGCAGCGACGGTCGATCATCGGCTGCGCCCGGAGAGCGCGGCGGAGGCGGCGACCGTGGCGGCGTTCGCCGCCCGCCGCGGCATTCCCCACCGGACCCTCCCCGCCGAAGCGCTGCGCGAGGCTGGCGGCAACCTGCCGGCGGCGGCGCGCGAGGCCCGCTTTCGCCTCCTCGGCGACTGGGCCGCGGCTGAGGGGCTGACCTCGGTGCTGCTCGGCCACACCCTGGACGACCAGGCCGAGACGGTGCTGATGCGGCTCGCGCGCGGCTCCGGCGCCGAGGGCCTCTCGGCGATGCAGCCGGTGCTGGCGCGCCAGGGGCTGCTCTGGCTCCGGCCCCTGCTCGGGGTGCGGCGGGTGGCGCTGCGCGAGTTTCTGCGCGCCGAGGGCATCGCTTGGGTCGACGATCCCACCAACGAGGCGCCGGAATACGACCGGGTCAAGGCTCGCCAGGCGCTGGCGGCTCTGGCGCCCTTGGGGCTGGACGCCGAGGGGTTCGCCCGCACCGCCTGGCACCTGCAGCGCCAGCGCCGGGTGCTGGAGCGCGCCATGGCCGATCTGGCCCGCCGCGCCCGCCGCTGGGGCGCGTTAGGCGAGGTCCGGCTCGACCGGGCGGCGCTGGCGGCGGACGAGCCCAACACCGCGCTTAGGCTGTTGGCCGACACCCTGGTAAAGGTCTCCGGCGCCATCTACCGGCCGCGCTTCCGGGCGCTCTCGGCGGCGCTGGAGGCGGTTCTCTCCGCCGGCGACGCGGCACGGTCCCTCGCCGGCTGCCTGATCCGGGCGGAGGGCCAAGCGGTCCTGATCTGCCGCGAGCCGAGCGCCTGCGCCGGGCCGCGGCCACTCGCCCCGGGCGTTTCCCTCTGGGACCGGCGCTGGCGGCTCACGGGCGCCGGCGCCTGGCCGGCGTCAGCACAGGTCGCCGCTCTCGGAGAGGCGGGGCTGGCGGCCCTGCGCGCGGCCACGGAGGCCGGCGAGTGGCAGCCGACCGAGCCTTGGGCCGCCGCCCCGCGCCCGGTGCGCCAGACCACCCCGGCGATCTGGAGCGGCCCCGAAACCGACGGCGGCGAACTCCTCGCCGCGCCGCTCGCCGGCTACCTGAATCACGGACGAATTGGCCCCGATTGCTGCATTTCGGTCGAAAATACCGCCTGCGGGGAGTTGCACCCGCATACCCCTGCGGACTAAGGTCGCGCCGGTCCCTTAACTAATCCGGGACACAACCTATCTAAATCTCTACACTGGCACTCCGCACTGGCACCGGGCCGAGGCGACGAAGAAATCGGAGACAACACCTTGGGCAACGCGAAAAACCTTGCGTTCTGGGTGATCCTGATCCTGCTTCTGGTGACCCTGTTCAGCGTCTTTCAGGACGGCGGATCGACCAGTTCGGGCAACCGGATGGCCTTCTCCGACTTCCTCAACAGCGTCGACAACAACGAGGTCGCCGAGGTCGTCATCGACGGCGAGAACATCTCCGGCCGGATGGCCGACGGCACCCGGTTCAGCACCGTGCAGCCGCGCGACATCGACATCGTCGATGACCTGCGCGCCGCCGACGTGGCGATCCGGGTCGAGCCGCAGGAGCGCGGCGGGCTTCTCTCCACTCTCGGCTTCTGGCTGCCGATGCTGATCATCTTCGGCATCTGGATCTTCTTCCTCAACCGCATGCAGGCGGGCGGGCGCGGCGCCATGGGCTTCGGCAAGTCGAAGGCCAAGCTGCTGACCGAGCGCACCGGCAAGGTCACCTTCGACGACGTCGCCGGCATCGACGAGGCCAAGGAGGAGCTGGAGGAGATCGTCGAGTTCCTCAAGGACCCGCAGAAATACTCGCGCCTCGGGGGCAAGATCCCGAAGGGCGCCCTGCTGGTCGGCCCGCCGGGCACCGGTAAGACGCTCCTGGCCCGCGCCATCGCCGGCGAGGCCGGGGTGCCGTTCTTCACCATCTCCGGCTCCGACTTCGTCGAGGTGTTCGTCGGCGTCGGCGCGAGCCGGGTGCGCGACATGTTCGAGCAGGCGAAGAAGAACGCCCCCTGCATCGTGTTCATCGACGAGATCGACGCCGTCGGGCGCCATCGCGGCGTCGGCTATGGCGGCGGCAATGACGAGCGCGAGCAGACCCTGAACCAGCTCCTCGTGGAGATGGACGGCTTCGAGGCCAACGAGGGGGTGATCCTGATCGCCGCCACCAACCGGCCCGACGTGCTCGACCCGGCGCTGCTGCGCCCCGGCCGCTTCGACCGCCAGGTGACGGTGCCGAACCCGGACATCAAGGGCCGCGAGAAGATCCTCGCCGTGCACGCCCGCAAGGTGCCGTTGGCGCCGAATGTCGACCTCAAGGTGATCGCCCGCGGCACCCCCGGCTTCTCCGGCGCCGACCTCGCCAACCTGGTGAACGAGGCGGCGCTGAAGGCGGCGCGCTCGGAAAAGCGGCTGGTGACCATGGACGACTTCGAGTTCGCCAAGGACAAGGTGATGATGGGCTCGGAGCGCCGGTCGATGATCATGACCGACGAGGAGAAGGCGCTGACCGCCTATCACGAGGCGGGCCACGCCATCGTCGGCCTGAACGTGCCCGACCACGACCCGATCCACAAGGCCACCATCATCCCCCGCGGCCGGGCGCTGGGCCTAGTGCTCAGCCTGCCGGAGCGCGACCACCTCAGCCAGACCTACCGCCAGCTGACCTCGAAGATCGCCATGGCGATGGGCGGGCGCGTGGCCGAGGAGCTGATCTTCGGTGCCGACAAGGTCACCAACGGCGCTGCCTCGGACATCCAGCAGGTGACCCGGATCGCCCGCGCCATGGTCACCCAGTTCGGCATGTCCGGCAAGCTGGGCAACATCGACTACGCCAACGAGCGTGACCATTTCCTCGGCGCCTATCAGGGCCCCATGGAGATCTCGCCCGAGACCCAGCAGACCATCGACGAGGAGGTGCGCCGCCTGGTCGACGAGGGCTACTCGACGGCGAAGCGGGTGCTGACCGAGAAGGCCGACGACCTCGAGCGGCTGGCGCAGGGGCTCCTGGAATACGAGACCCTGACGGGGAACGAGATCACTCAGGTGATCGCCGGCGAGAATCTCGACCGCTCGGACGACAGCGGCATCCCGCCCGCCACCGGCGAGGGCGGCCACTCGGCGGTCCCGAAGGCCGGCAAGCCGAAGCGCCCCGACCTCGGCGACGAAGGCGGCATGGAGCCGCAGCTCCCGTAGGGTGCGCATCCTGCGCACCCTCACTCTTTCGGTTCGTGCGAGCGGTGCGCAGGATGCGCACCCTACGACACCTCAGAAGTGGATCGCCCGCCCATAGGCACCCAGCACCGCCTCGTGCATCATCTCGCTTAAAGTGGGGTGCGGGAACACCGTGTGCATCAGGTCTTCTTCGGTGGTCTCGAGCTGGCGACCGACCACATAGCCCTGGATCAGCTCGGTGACCTCGGCCCCGACCATGTGAGCCCCCAGAAGCTCGCCGGTGGCCGCGTCGAAGACCACCTTGACCATCCCCTCGGGCTCGCCGAGGGCGATCGCCTTGCCGTTGCCGATGAAGGAGAAGCGCCCGACCTTGACCTCGCGTCCCGCCTCCTTCGCCTTGGCCTCGGTCATGCCGACGCTGGCCACCTGCGGCTTGCAATAGGTGCAGCCGGCAATGCTCTCGGGCTTCACGGCATGTACCTCGCGGCCCGCGATCAGCTCGGCCACCATCACCCCCTCGTGGCTCGCCTTGTGCGCCAGCCAGGGCGGCCCGGCGACATCGCCGATGGCGTAGAGCGCGTCGACCCCGGTCCGGCAATAGGCGTCGGTCACCACATGGGTGCGGTCGAGCTTGACCCCGAGAGCCTCCAGCCCCAGCCCCTCGACATTGCCGACGATGCCGACCGCCGAGATCACTGTGTCGAACTCCTGGGTCGTGACCTTGCCGCCGGCCTCGATATGCGCTGTGACCTTCCCCTTCCCCCGGTCGAGCTGCTTGACCATGGCCTTTTCCATCAGCGTCATGCCCTGCTTCTCGAACGCCTTCTTGGCGAAGGCCGAGATCTCGGCGTCCTCCACGGGCAGGATCCGCTCCAGCACCTCGACCACCACCGTCTCGGCGCCGAGGGTGTTGTAGAAGCTGGCGAACTCGATGCCGATGGCGCCGGAGCCGATCACCAGCAACCGCTTCGGCATCCTGGGCGGCACCAGCGCGTGCCTGTAGGTCCAGACCAGGTCGCCGTCCGCCTCCAGCCCCGGCAGCTCGCGGGCGCGCGCCCCGGTGGCGAGGATGGTGTTCTTCGCCGTTAGCTCCTCCGCCCCCTTCTCGGTCTTGACCGAGACCTTGCCGCGGGCCGGGAGGCTCGCCTCGCCCATCACCACAGCGACCTTGTTTTTCTTCAACAGGTGCCCGACGCCGGAGTTGAGCTGCTTCGCCACCTCGCGCGAGCGCTTGACCACCGCATCCAGGTCATACGAGGCGCCGTCTACCGCCAGTCCGAAATCCTTGGCCCGGTGCATCAGGTGGAACACCTCGGCCGAACGCAGCAGCGCCTTGGTCGGGATGCAGCCCCAGTTGAGGCAAATGCCGCCCAGGTGCTCGCGCTCGACCACCGCGGTCTTCAGCCCGAGCTGGGCGGCGCGGATCGCGGCCACATAGCCGCCGGGCCCGGCGCCGATCACGATGAGGTCGAAGGAGGTGCTCATTCGGTTTCTCCCGGTCACTGGTTCGCCGGCAAGGTAAGGGCAGTCGACCCGGCAAGGCAATCCGCGTCGTCTTCGACCGCCGGCCACCGGGCCGGTGGCTCAGACAGGCGCCCCCTCGCCGGTTTCGTCTTCCGCCGCCTGCTCGACGGCGATCTCCTGGGCGATCTCGGCGGTGACCTGGGTGCCGGAGACCATGCTGATCGGCGAGATCGGCGAGGTCGCCTCCACCGCTGGGGCAGGGCGAACGGTCATGCGGTAGAAGGCGTAGCTGGAGATCGCGGCCATGACGCAGGCGATGAACGCGAGAAACGCCCACGCTCCCAGCCCTTGTATCAGGTATCCGACCAGGATCGGCGTCCCGGCGGCGCCGACGCCGTTGAGCACGATCAGCCCGCCCGAGGCCGAGGCCATGTCCTCCGGCTCCAGGTAGTCGTTGGTATGAGCGATCAGCAACGAATAGAGCGGGTTCGAGGCGCCGCCGATCACGAAGCCGGCGACAACCAAAGCGACGAAGGAGCCGCTGAAGATCAAGCCGACGAGGCACCCGGCGACACCGGTCGCAGTGACGGCGGCGATCAGACGGCGCCGGTCGATCCGGTCCGAGAACCAGCCGATCGGGTACTGCAGCACCAGCCCGCCGACATAGATCGCGCCGATGAAGATCGAAATCTTCGCCGGGGTCAGTCCGATCTCGGTGGCGTAGACCGCCCCCATGCCGAACAGGCAGGCGAAGGTGGCGCCGAGGAAAAAGGTGCCGCCGCAGCCGAGCGGCGAGGTCTCGAACAGCCGCCTGAGCGACATCCGCCGCGTAGTCGAGAACGCCGGTGCCGGCCCGGCCGAGAGCAGGATCGGAGCGAAGGAGATCGACACCGCCACCGACATGATCACGAACAGGTCGTAGCCGCCGGGATCGGCGACGTTGATCAGGCTCTGGGCGACGATGATCCCCAGCATCTGCACGATCAGATAGGCCGAGAGTGTGCGGCCGCGGTTCTCGTTGGTCGAGCTGTCGTTGAGCCAGCTCTCGGCGACCACATAGACGCCGGAATAGCAAAACCCGACCACCAGCCGCATCAGCGTCCAGGCCACCGGGCCGACCACCGCGGCGAAGATGATGAAGGCGGCCGAGATCAGCGAGGCGAGGGCTGCGAACACCCGCACATGGCCGACCCGGCGCAGCAGCCACGGCGTTGCCTGGGCGCCGCCGAGGAACCCGGCGAAATAGCCGGACATGACGTAGCCCATGGTGGTCGAGTCGAACGCCTCGATGCCGCCGCGCAGGCCGAGCACCGTGCCCTGCATGCCGTTGCCGAGCATCAGCAGGAACATGCCCAGAAGCAGGGCCCAGGAGTTGCTCAGGACGGAGAACATGGCGGGCCTCTCCTTGGTGCAGCGGTTGCCCGAAGACTGCCGATTCGTCGCCGCCGGCTCCCGCTTGCCAGCGTCAGCCGATGTCGCGGTTGATCCTTGAGGGGCGCTTTTCGTAGGATGGGTGAAACCCATCCTACCCCGGCAACAACAGCGAGCTGTCGCCGTAGGAATAGAACCGATACCCCTCGGCAATCGCGTGGGCGTAGAGCGCCAGCATCCGCTCGCGGCCCATCAGGGCCGAGACCAGCATAAACAGGGTCGAGCGCGGCAGGTGGAAATTGGTCATCAGCCTGTCGACGGCGCGGAACAGGTAGCCGGGAGTGATGAAGATCTCGGTCTCGCCCTCGAAGGGGTGGACCAAGCCATCGGGCGTTGCCGCGCTCTCCAAGAGCCTCAGCGTCGTGGTGCCGACGGCGATCACCCGCCCGCCGGCGGCGCGGGCGGTGTTGATCGCCTCCGCCGTCTCGGGGGTGATCTCGCCCCACTCGGCGTGCATCTCGTGCGCCGAAACTTCCTCGGTCTTCACCGGCAGGAAGGTGTCGGCGCCGACATGCAGGGTGAGCCGGGCCGAAAGCACGCCCTTGGCCGCCAGCGTCGCCATCAGCGCGGCGTCGAAATGCAGCGCCGCGGTCGGGGCGGCGACGGCGCCGAGGCGGCGGGCGAAGATGGTCTGGTAGTCCTCGGCGTCCCGGGCGTCGGCGGCGCGGCGCTGGGCGATGTAGGGCGGCAGCGGCATCACCCCGGCCGCGGCGATGGCGGCGTCGAGCGCGGCGCCGCTCTGGTCGAAGGCGAGCGCAACCTCGCCGGCGTCCCGCTTCTCGGCCACCTCACCGGCGAGGCCATCGCCGAAACGGATGCGGTCCCCCACCCGCAAGCGCTTGGCCGGGCGAGCCAGCGCGGTCCAGCCGGCGGCGCTGTCGCGATGGATCAGGGTGACCTCGATCTTCGCCACCCCGGTGCCATCGGTGCTCTCGCGCCGGCGCTCGCCCATCAGCCGCGCCGGGATCACCTTGGTGTCGTTGAACACCAGCATGTCCCCGGGCCGCAGCCACTCGGGCAGGTCGCGGACATGTGCGTCGCGGGTCGCATCCCCGCACGCCACCAGCATCCGCGACGCCGGCCGCGGCCGCACGGGCCTGAGCGCGATTAGCCGCTCCGGCAGGTCGAAGTCGAAATCCGAAAGCTTCATGCGGCCCGCCTTAGCGGTCGGGAAGCATGTCGTCCAGAGATGTTGCCAGCCGCGCCCGGCGGCACCGTCGCCGACCCCCTCTCTGTCTCTCCCCCTTTCAGAGCAGGGCTATCGCATATGGGAGAGGGCGGCGACGAGGTAGTCGTCGCTCCACATGCATTTCCGGATGCGGTGGCTGATCGGTGTCTTCGGGGTGTCGATGAGTTGCAGGAGGTTGCGCGCCAGCCGATTGACCGGCGCGGCATTGGCGGGGGCATGGTCGGTGCGGGCGCGGCTCAGGTCCTCGCCGAGATGCACGTCGAGCACCCAATGCAGCGCGTTCCCGATCTGCCAATGCGCCCGGGTAATGGTGAGCAGCT
>Ga0209255_1000149_pt1 | contig 13896 bp, 8 predicted proteins | sample WorMetvaBAHAMAS2_FD_187394 | JGI IMG/M metagenome (GOLD analysis project Ga0209255, IMG submission 187394) | Marine gutless worms symbiont microbial communities from Max Planck institute for Marine Microbiology, Germany - Olavius vacuus... | ecosystem: Host-associated > Annelida > Digestive...
GGAAGTCGCTGTTGACGTCGGGCTGTAGTGAGCCACATGAACTCAGTCTTGTCGCCATTAAGTTGAAGCCGATTGCTCGACATCCAGTCACCAACAGCATCCACGCACCCACTGATATCTTGTACAACTTAACCGACGTCGGATGGCGGGCAGGAGCCGTATATCGTCGGCGTACAGGTGCGGTGACAGACCGTATTGTTCAGTAACGGAGACTAAACGAAAAACGAAATGCGAATGCTAGTATGCGAATGCTTGTTGATGATTCAAGGGCATGGACAAGTACTAGTGCCGCCACGAACAATGTTAAGCTACAGAACGATCTGGATAACTTGACTACCTGGTCCAGTAAATTGCTAAAGTTCAACCAAAAGAAGTGCTAAGCTATGCACACAGGAAACCAGTGCGACAAGTATTACATGTTTGATGGCACCCAACGTGTGAAACTGCAGTCGGTCATAGAAGAAAAGATCTGGACGTGACTTTCGCCGATGACTTAAACCATACACAGTGTCTCTGTCAGCGACCAAAGCGACAGGAATCATTGGCATGGTGCGCAGGAACTTCAAAGGACTCGACAGTCAAGACCTCTTTCTCATCTACAAGACATACATTAGATCAAATCTTGAATACAGTATACAGTCATGGTCGCCACATTTGAGAATAGACAGTGCCTAGAAGCTGTCCAGAAAGCCGCAACAAAACCTTCTTCCAAGACACAGAAAGCTCAGCTATTGACAAAGACCCCAGAAACTAGGTTTGACCACGCCAGAAACCCGAAGAAGGAGAGATAACTTAACTGACACCTTCACAATTATGACTGGTGGAGAGTTGTCCAGTAAATAGTTCTTTCATCTCCCCTGCATTAGATATCAGACTAGCCTGAAGCCACAGATTAAAGATAGCGAAACAGCGTTCCAGACTCAACCTCGGGAAATACATCTTCAGCAAATGAGCGGTCAACGAATGTAGCAGTTTACCCCAGTATGTAGTACAGTATCGACAGCCAACATGTTCAGGAGTATAATGGATAAGTACTGGAAAGATATGAGCAGTAAAATCGATGCTTAACAAGCTTATCACTAAAAATTACAAGTAAGTATCAAGTAGACTCCCTAGTAGAAACCAACTTGATTACATCGTAATGAAGGCACAACAGAAGACGAGCGTAATCAACTGCAAAACATTTCCTGGAGCATGGCCTACTGTGATTCGCATCACGTTCTGGTGGTTGCATCAATAACAGCACGCTTTGATAAGAGAATGAAAGAGAAATTGACACTGAAGGTTGAGCTGACACCAGACAGCAGGGAAAGCACGCAGTGGAAGTATTCAACTTATTCGAAGTAATGATAATAACAAAACAAATTATGTGTTCGAGCAGTGAATATTACAGTACAGTAAAGCAGGCTCAGATGGTCTTGGTGAGTAAGACGTTATTGAGACGCCGAAATTCGAGGTCACGGACGAGTGAACGACGGCATCTGTGGCAATTCGAAGTGGTAACTGCGGCAGCTGATAAGAACTTCCACCAGGAGTAGATCACAGGATCTCCATCTATCCATCCATCCATCGATATATTCGTATAAATTCCAATCGACATATCGCAACAAGAGTACATGCAGAAAGGAACGCGAAAAGACCATCTCGGTCTTTTCAGTATTTAGCTGGAGCGTGTTGGAACGCATTCACTTTGCGACATCATAAACACAATTAGCGATGGTGTTTTGCAGCTGCGCAGGAGGTCGGGAAAACATTATCTGTGTATCGTCTGCGTACAGACATTGGTTATGGCAGTGTACAGCAGTAAAAGAACGGGACAGAAAGCCAACCCTTGCGGTGCAACACAAACGATCACCGTTAGAGACGATGCCGAGCATTCGATTCGGACTGGCACCGTCCGACCAAGAACGTCTGGAACCACTCCAATCCAGGCAGATCGTAGGAAGATTAGAGTTGCCGAATCAGGACGTTGAAGTCTACAGTCTCGAAGGCCGTAGATCCAGCAACGCCAATGTTCGTCGATGGCGAGCAGGACATCTGAAGGACATCCGACAAGATCTTCAACACTGTTGAGTAACTTACAAAGTGACACGGTACTCTGGCTGAAACAAGCCAGGCTTGGTAAAATATTGTAGTAGTTGACGAACAGCCGTTACAACAACTTGGACATCACCGTCAAATGGTTGGTGGATACGAACGCACGTCTGCTAGGTCGAAAAGCAACGCAAAGTCACATAATCCACAGAAATTTAAAGATATGCTCAGAAGCTTCTGCAGTGCCAACAAACTTAAAATTGATGGCAGTATATTCCAGTCTGTAAAATAGGCCTACACAAGGCACATGGCGATCATCAGACAGAGGTAACATCATTCCGTTGAACAGATGTAGCATCAGACCACCATATGGTGGCGGCAAAGCTAGATATGGAGCAGAAGAGACAAACTACGACAAGCGACACAAAACAAGTGAAAGAATAAAGATATCCTGATGTCTGACTTATTCAAGAGCGGCGTGATGCACACAGCTTTGCAGCCTTGCAGAACGGAACCATTCGACAGAGATCTGTTAAATAGCACGACCAGCAAGAGAGTGATGACGTCGACGACAGCAGAGCGGTGAAGTAGAGACAGTGCATAGCTTTTGCCAGGTTACGCACGAACGGCTGCAGTGGCTTCGTCAGCAGTCACCAGTTACAATTGCCGAATGAAGCATCACGAGAGGTCGATGTAAACGACGGTGGTGCGGGGCGGGCTTACCGTGAACTCGTCACACGTTGAATTCGTCACATGATGCGATTTGTCGAAGACCCTGTGATGTTTATCGGCGAATGTTTCTCTGGCTTTCATTAATGCGGTGCAGTTCGACCCCAATAATGTACCATTTCGAAAACAGCTATGAGAAACTCCAATTCTAGCAACACAACTCCCGTGTTTTCTTTGTGTTTCTCCTAAAGTAAAAAGACACTGTCATGCTTAGATGCTTTCAATGTTGTGTTGTAGCTGTCAGGTGCGTCACTGCGCTCTTTTTACAGCATTTGCTGGCTATAGTAATGTTTTCGTTTTGTGAGAGCTTTAGTTACAGTTTTTATTAGTTCTTTTGCCTGGCAACGTATTATTATTTGTAGTTTTTCTAAGTTTATTTCACCAGTTTCAGTTGTATATAGTATTAGTATTAGTCAACTTGAATTAAAACTTCAAAATTTCAGTCATAGCTCTGAAATTATCCTACAGTTTTCAGTACGTCTTTCGTTTGCATAGGCCTATCTAATTTAAGTAAGTAAGTAAATAAGTAAGTAAGCGTTTACTACACATGACAATTGCACACGTTTACAGAATAACATTTAAACAAAGAAACTGCACGGTGACATCACTCTCTCCATTGGCGTCAATAAAGTATTTTGTCAAATAGCAGCTTATAATACCGGCATATTTTAACAAGTTGTAATAACGTTCTTTATACTTTTAGTTAATTAGGCCTACAAACAAGGTCTGATAGTGTCCCTTTTGGCATTAAAATATACCGTCTGTCTCGATCATCACCAAGACAATAAGATCATGTATAGTCTATGGATACTTTTATTACTAAGACACTGCATGCTGGGCATGTCAGTGTTCGATGTCAATAGACCACGTTGACTGACAGCTAGTCATGCTCACTATCTAAAAATTGTCTAAAAACTATGGTATAATACGCAAATTTCCACGGTAAACATTTTTCGACGAACGTTTGTTCATTGTGATCACAGAGTTCACCATGTGACGAGTTCACTTCACTGGCTGTCGTGTCACATCGGCCGTGGCATATCGAACATCGGCAACCGTGTCATTTATGTAGCGACGAAACTCTGTTGCGGCGATGTTGCCTAGACGGCTACACGCCCACGGTACAAATCCAAGAATCGCCACAGTTGACGCCCTGTGATGGCAGCACTACCCACTTGCGTGCGCACACGAGCTAGCCGGCCGTTCCGTATATTTTACGATGGGTTTCGTCTGGTCGACATTCCTGGTCAAACCGAGGTCAGGTCCGCAGACGTAGCATCACACTACCATCTGGTGGTGACAAGGCTGAGGACGAAGCTGAAGAGAGAAACTAAGACAAAAACAAACAAGTCCCATAACGCGGCAAAGTTGAAGAATGAATATGCGCGGTGTGCCGGTCACCTCGGTGGCGAGCCGACGACATCTTCGATCTGCTGTGTCCGGCTGCCTCGCGACATGTCACTGGGACAAGAACAACACTTGGCAGAAGGAACTTCGCAGTCACTGGAGCAATAATTTGGAACAATCTTCCGGCCGATTTGCGACTCTACTCGCAGTCACTGCTGTCATTTGGACAAAAACTGAAACAGCATTTGTTTGAGCCATGAGCGCACGTGAGGAATTTTGTTTAAGTCGAGCTATACAAATGTTCGCATTATCATTATTATTATTAAGAGGCTGCACACCATAGAGGTTGAGAACAGATTCCAGGCATTGCTAACTGGGAACAACGTGGTCACCGTGGAGTCTCAGCAGACAGACCGTAAGCCAGGCCACAGAACACTGAGCACATCCAGGACCGAAGTGTTCACAAGTGCACAGTTCGACGAGTTGATCGACAGAACGTTCGACCCAACCGTCAGCTGACTAAGCCGTGACAACGACAAAGCCGCTGGCCGCATCAGAAGACAAAATTTCAGAAGTATAAAGTATGTATTGTTCTGGAAGGAGACCGAAGCGGTTCTGATAGAAGCAACTAATTATAAGATGCGTGAAATGACAGAAACGCAAGATATGAATATCTCGAAAAAACGTTTTATATAATCAGCGAAAAGCAACGCAAAGCCACGGAATTTACAGAAATTTAAAGATCTACGTGAAATGAAAATTGACGGCAGTATGTTCCCACAAAGAAAAATACACAAAGTCACATACAGCGATCACCAGACGTCGTACAGTCAAGCAAACTGACAGCATTAGTACTTCCAGAAGGCAAGCGATGCCGTCCAGAATATAAGATCATTTCGTGGAAAAGACGTAGCATCAGACCAGGATCTGGTGGTAGCAAGGCTGAACATGAAGATGAAGATACAGAGTTAAAGAATGCAGATATCTTACCGGATATTTTACCGGATGAGGCGTCACCAGGAGAATGGCTCAGCCCCGAGGATCAGACAGACTGTCGTAGTCTTGCAAAAGATCCATCCTGTGAAGTGTCTCTAAATGTTTCCTGAAACTGTTAACAGATAATACACACACTGTCGCATTGTCGAGGCTATTCCACATATTAATGACTCGTTCAATGAAGAAAGTGCTGCCGCAAGTCCAGTCTTGCACGTTTCTTGACCAACTATCCAAAGGCTGTACAATATAAAGGCTTAAAACAGATTCCAGGCAGTGCTAACTGGCGACAACGTGGTTATTATTGAATGGAGTCTCATCAAACATATCATAAACCATGGCTGCGGAACATAGGCATATTGTTGGAAGACGTAGAAAAACAAAAAAAAGAAAGACGGATCACCGATTCCACAAGGAAAGCTATTGATGAAAGAAAACTGTTGAAGGGGAAAACGAACAAAATGGCTAACACAGGAGGCGACATGGAGAAGGTCAAGAAAGAATATAAAGATAAAGACAAAGCAGTCAAGAAGAACTAGTTAGAGAAGGCATAGTAAGTAAGTAGCTCAAGTAAGTCAATGCATTTGTGTTCGGTGCCGGAATCGCGTTACAACGTCTCAACAGTGCTGGGCGGTCGAGCACAGGTGCGTGTTCAGTGCACACGTGAAAGCGTCTGTGACAGCTCTGGTGCTCATAGTGCAGGCGGCAGACTGTTCCAAGTAGTCTGTCCATTGACGACGAAACTTCTCTGCTCCACCGCACTGCAGTCCGAATGCCGGAACCAGTAGAGTTCGACTGGATGCAGAGCAGAGCAAACAACTGTAGATCAGACAAAAGGCAACTGAAGCCGAAAATGCGGCAAAGGCGGGAAATACCAAGGTGGAGTACCCGATTGTCAAAGAACTTACGAGAGGAAACACAAGCAGGCTACTAATCAAGCTTAAAGACGGAAGATCGCATGATCGAGGCATGATCAACAGATAAAAAGATGCAGGAATACTTTCTGTCTGTACTTTGCTGCTCCGAACCAGACATGGTACATGACTTCAAGAAGGAGAGCTGCACTGCTCCGGTACTGCATGTGAACATGAAATCACATGAAACCAATTTCTGAAGTTGAAATCAGGAAGGCAGTTTGCAAGATTAAGGACTGGCTGAGCTAGTGAAGTATGCAATGGTCACTATTCTGCATTTAACCAAGTTGTTCAACGATGTCTGGCAATGTAGTGTAATATCCTCTGACTGGCGTAACCGGATTATTATACCGTTGCCAAAGAAAGGGAACCTAACATATTGTAACAACTGGTACTATCAATAGCAGCATACCGCTGGACAGGATAAAATATGCAGTAGATAAGCCACTGTGGGAAGAAGGCTGGTTTCCGAAAGAAGATCTTACATTGATCAAATCCACACTATCAGGCAAATCGTCGAAAAGTCACCGCATGGCAAAGGCTGGTCATGATCAACTTTATAGACTTCCGCAAAACCTTTGATTGTATTCATAGACCTTCACTATGGGAGCTATTACACCAGTATGGAATTCCGGACATGATAATGCAATCATGGATATTCTATACAAAGATAGCAAAAGCGCTGTGAAGCTAGAAAGGACAGGAGACTGATTCGAGATGATTACAGGAGGAAGATAATGATGCATTCTATAGCCTCTCCTTTTTGCACTCGTGCTAGATTTGATAATAAGAAGGGCATTGCACGGCAAACATGCTAGCATTGAATGCACCAATGATACCAACTTGTGCGATCTGAATTTTACCGACGACACTGCTTTTATTGACACCGTGACACGTCGCAAGCCAGAACGTAGAGTCTAACTGCAGCAGTGGAGAGGGAAGCTGGCAGAGTGGTACTTAGCAAAAATGTTGAGAAAATGTAAAATTATGGTAAGTATTTGCTATAGAAAGACGGAAGTACAATGACTGTCCCGGTTCTGCAACGGAAGTAGTGGACGACTTCTGCTACCTGGGTAGCTACATCGCACACCGCGAAACTGTGACAATTAAGAATATCTGGTGAGAATGGGCATGAATGGAATGAAAGAATGAAAACATCTGAAAGAGCAAGAATGTTAGCCTATAGTACGGCAACAGAAACGAAGCTGCATGAATTACTTATTCTCTTAGCGATGCTATTCAGTGCAGAGCTGTGGCCACAATCAGCCTTTCAGAAGAAAAATTTCAGGCGGCGCACCAGAAGTTTCAGAGAACCTCTCTCGGCATCACTTTGAAACACAAAGTCAAGAATGAAGAAATTGGAAAGTAGACGGGGTTAAAGAACAAGAAAAATATGATCACAGAACGAAGAAGATTGGCAGGGCATAATGTTACGGATGCCGAAAATCAAAATTCCTCACCAAGCTATCTGCTGAGATCTCGATGGATACAGAAGACCAGGTCGACGAAGAAAAACTGGCTCAACACCATCAAGCGCGACCTACACGACATGAAACTAACATGGCAGAAAGCACAAAAATTCGCTGAAGACAAGAGCAAATGAAGTCGACCTTACGCACCAATGCGTCTTTGAACTAAGGTGAACTGTAAGTTGTCAAACGTAAAAAAACTGAAAAGAAAAGACAAACAGAACCAACTGGAGAACACGTGCGAAGAGACGGAATCTTTGCGCTTACATGCGAAAACTGTGAAATGGCACAAGCATCAGCAGGAAGGTTTCAAATTCGTCTACATTGCATAGAATCAGCGTCAGGTAAAGTCATTATAGAAACACAACAAATGACAGAGTGATGGTGGGATTTGACGAAGACAAATCTGTCGATTTGTGGATCAACAGTAACGAGTCCAACAAAGAACCACTATCTTTGAGATCAGAAATACACGACAGGAATGAAAACTAACAGTAATTAGTAAAAGTTCAGGACCAGAAATGTTTCAGGGAAGTCTTTAAAAGGAGACGACGCAACTCCAGACAGAACATGCATAGCCTACATACATACATACATACATACATACATACATATTCGTTTATTAGAGTAGTCAAGACATACTGCGAGAACCTGAAATACACTAAACTGCAAAAAATAACATCAATAAGAGTCTTTAAAAAGTTGCCTAATAATAAAATTGGAGTCAGTTAGTGAATTGAGTCTACAAGGTAATACGTCATGTCGCCGATCGCGCAAAACATAAGAGTTTGAGCGGTGATTGAGAAGAATCGGCTGCAGAGTGTGGCCGCTGACATGCTGGACCCGGTGGAAACAGCTGATCATCAAAGTCTTCGACCAGCTGGGCGGCCGTAGGCTCGTCCACGCGGCGGTAACCTGCACGCACACCACGGCGTAGAAATCCCTCAATGCGCTGCCGGTCTGCGGCCGTGGTGAAGCCCCACCAGGCGCAGCGTACAGCAACCTGGCGACGACGATAGCTCGGTAAACCGTCTGCAGCGCTGCATATCACACAGTCTGTGCACACGGAGCAGTCTCAGAGCATGCAGGGTCTGAGCACAGAAACTAAAGACGCTTTGCACGTGGTCGGCGACGGACAGACGGCTGGAAAGAGTAACTCCGAGTATCTTCAACGAAGAAACTTGTATGATGCGAGGCAACGAGGGCGGCAGCGGCGCATCGTGGCGAATTCTGCTGCTGGTGAATACTATTTTCATGCACTTTTTGCGGTTAATTGAAGATTGTTCTGGCGGGACCACGCTTTCACATTGTCAATCTCCGCCGCTCTACAGTGAACATTGACCGCCGGGATGATGATATACGTATCATCGGCGTACTTGCAAAGACTGTTTCCCGGTGTGACGGCACAAAGATCTGCTGCGATGACGACGTAGAATGCAGGTCCGATGGCAGATCCATGGATGATGCTGGCCGATATCTCACGAAGTGTGGACGTTTGTTCACGGTACTTCGTGCAGTGCGAGTGGCCTTGGAAGTAATGGACAAACCAGTTGTATGTATGGTCCGGGATGTCCATCACTCCATCTGGAAGTATTTGTTTAGTAGTGTTGAGTGTCTGACGATATCGAAAGCTTTGCTAAAATCAAAGGCGATGACGATGACAAACTGATTGGTGGTGAGAAGATTGGCGATGGTATGCAGAATGGTGATGAGAGTAGCTGTAGTTGAAACAGATGGACGAAAGGCAAACTGATCAGTGAAAGAGAGGAAGGAGGGAGGGGGGTAAGAAGTGCTGGGTATATGTAATCTCTGACCACAATACGTCCAATGATGCCGGAAAGAACAGGAGTGATGGATATAGGTCGAAAGTCGCAGTGTGTTTTTGGAACCGGAAGTTTGTTGACTGGACAGATTGAGGCTTGTTTCCACTATTGAATAATAGAAGATGTGGCTAGGAATAAGTTGAATAGATAAGTTAATGGTATACAAGGTATGTGTAGGCATATGAAAAACTGTAGAAATGCCGAACAACTGTACTGATTCCGTATTTAATCCACCACTCGAGAAGGCAATAAGAAGTAAGAACTACAGAACGATTGCTTCGTGATCCTACGCCAGCAAGATTTTGCTCAGAATCATCTCGGAAAGGAGACGAATAATGAATTATCCGACGACGAATAATGAATTATCCGACGAACAAGCTGAATTTCAAGAGAGCAGAGACACCCAGGACCATTCTTCTACTCAGAATCATCATGTTTAAAGCTCGGAAACACAGACATTATCGTCATGCTTTGTAGCCTGTACAAAGGCGTTTGTTAAGGCTTCCACAAGAAGTTATGGTTCTGCACATTATAATATGTGACAGGTTTACTGGTGAAACTGTTGGCTACCGTCAACTGCAAGCGTAAGTCGGCTGTAGCAGAAACACTTTATCAGATTGGTCCGAACGGGAAAAGTGCTCGACAAAGATCTATTATTACTCTATATGTTCAACATGTTATTTTAAACGGTCGTGGTTGAATTAGACTTATGAAGACAGGCTATGCGATCGAAAAATATCATACCTGAGATAAGCGAATGATATCGTGTTGATTTGCCACAGGAATAATTAAACACCAAACTACAGCTAAAGAACCACCGGCACTGATTGTTCGCCATAATACAGTAAACAAGAAATATGACATAGGCAAATTGATCGACGCAGAAAAAAACGTGAGCACACCAAGAGCGCTAACCTTCGTCAAGGCGGATCTCGTTAAATAATCCAGATCCAGGTGGTCTCCAAAATTCAACGGGGAATTCCTTGTTCTGAGATTTACATCAGCCCTGAAATTATCGTGATGCTGCGATCAGTTTTTCCAAAGATATGAGCCAACTTGTGGAATAATGCCCTCTTGTAATGCTGAAGAATCCTTCGAAAAATTCCTAGATCCGGATAAAGATGACTTCCAAAATTTAATGGGAACTTTCTCCCGTCCAAAGATGCATCTCTAGTAGAATTTTCATGAAGATATCAGTTTTTTACGTGAAGTTGAGAACAGAAAGACAGACAAACGGACTAACGCCGCGTAAAACATAACTCCATTGGCAGAAGTAACAAAAATTATAGCAACATGCGAAGACAAATGTAATACTTTCATCAGCGACACAAAATCGCAACGGATGGATATATTTTAGAATCTGGGAATACCAATCGCTAATAGCGCATATTGCACAAAAAGGTATTCGCGTGTGGACTTGAACAAGACCGTGGTGTAACGATTACTCCGAGGAAAATGCGGAAGAGTTGTGATATCATGGCAGATAGCCTACATGTACTCAGTGAGACTATTATAAAAGGATTGTTGACTGGACAGATTGAGACTTGTTTCCTCTCGCTACAACGACAACTGATGAGTAACGCAGAAAAACGTTCGAATGCAAGGGTTCTGCGGGTATCAGGAACTGGTTTCTGGAAAAGCCGGACTGTCAAGACTCAAGATATCTGCTACTGAGCAGAAAATCCAATGAACTGCGATATTTTGGTTACATCATTAAACACAGCTGAGACTATATAATTCAATGGATTTTGTTTGGAACGAGGCAAAGAGAAAAAAAACACCGCACGCTGGATGGACATGAATCTTAAAAGGCAACAGACACGAGAATCGAATGGAGGACACTGTTCATGATGCGGTCATCCTTCGGAACGAGGAGACTGAAGACACGTCAAAACAAACTCGACACGAAAAAAACACTCCAACGAGTGTTCTGCATGCGGGTGTTATCTTCTACCCAAAGGAATTGGTGGACACTGATAATTGGTCGACATTTGAAAACAAAGATCACATGCTACACTAGTTACCATGTACATGTAACGTATTTGTAGAAACTTGGGTGTCTTTACGGGACACATCGTTTGAAGTTTACACGCTAAGTTTTCTTGCTGAAAGAGACAGCAGAGATATAGCTCAGAAAAAGAAAAGTTACCGAAACAAGTTACTACAAAACTTTGCAATTGTTCCGTAACCCAAAAGTTGTTCGTGTACATACTGTTTGAGTTTTTACTTCAATGAAAAGGCAATTGGAACACAGTCAAACTGACACAAAGCAAAAACAATCAGTGATGGGCACTTGTAAAATGTAAAGTAGTCAGACTTGTGAGCAGAAGCAGGTAAACTACAACTACATACTTAACTACTTTTAAAAACTAAGTTTTAGCTGCAATAGCCTTGTTCTCGCTTGTCACATGCAACTCTACAACTTTTGAATATTAATTATACCTGTCAGAATCAAAGCCTTAAATGTAAATTTAGCTTTGCAACTGCATATCACAAACCAAAACAATAAGCTATCAATAGCCACAAAGACAAAACTCAAGTTCCACTGGTTACGTTACGTGGTCGGTCCATTCAGCTGCTAAAGTGGTACGCAACGTTGCACAAACAAAACAAGCCAGACATGACTGTTCTCAACTGGATGCCGCCGTTGCAACAACAGTTTCCAGCAGCTCAGTGAGAGTCATTTAGTTACTGGTCCTGCTTCTGATTGTACTGCAATCAAACAAGCTTCTGGAACATGTCGTCCTCGAGATTACATCTGCGTGGCGCCAAGGTCTGTCCAGTGTCCACCACAACTGAACAGTCGTTCGACTGCAGCACAGTGCTGCTTGGCAATGCTGAGTTGTACTTCATGAAGCCTTCAACTAACCGTGAATATTTCAGAATGGATGCAGTTGTGACATCAGATGGACAGGGTGGCGGCCAACTTCATTGAAGGTATTAAGGTCCCTACGGTTTATTGGTTTAACAACTTATTACTGTAGTAGGCCTGTTCAACTAAACTACTAAAGCACTTTCCTTCCTTTCGACCTTAATTTTCAAGTCCTTGGTTGTTCAATAAATTTGATTTGATTTGATTACATAGTTAAACTACTAACATCAAACTTCAAAGTAGTTAAACTTTTGTGACAAGTTTGTAAAAAAGTAGTTATACTACTTTTTACCGCGCTGCATGGAATGCAGACGCGGTCTAGCGATGAGAATTCTGTCTGTTTGTCTGTCCGTCTCTCCGTCTGTCTGTCTGTCAAAGGCGTGATTTGTGACAAAACAAAAGAAAGTTGCGCCCGCATTCTTACACCACATGAAAGACCATTTACCCTAGTTTTGTGACAAGAAGAATGGTTGGTGAGGGCGACCTCTTCTAGTATCTGAAATTTTGGGTCAAACTGACCCCGTTGGAGTGAAATCGCCGATTTTTAGTCGATATTCGCTCGTACCGCCTCAACGGTAGTATCTAACGAAAAAAAGTTTAATTAACACTTATAGGAAGTCGACAACGCGCTTTCCAATGAGCCTAAGATGATCATCGTACGTTCCCCCTAAGTCCCCAAAAGGGGCTCAAAAAATGCAAAACGGCCGTTTTCCGTGTAAAATCGCACTTCGCTTGAAGAAAGTCTACTACAAAGTTTCTTTGTGTGAAAACTGTTAGCGACAAAGTTGTAAGGCATTCATTGGCCTAAATATCAGTGCAATTGGTGGGGGACATCCCCTTGTGCGTGAAAATTTGGCGCATACTCACCCACCCCCTTTGGAAACGCCGATTTTTTAAATCCATTTTCGCCCATACGTCTCAGCCGTAACACCTAGCAAAAAAGTCCAATTAACACTAATATCCACTACGCGCTTTCCAATGAGCGCAAGATAAACACCGTACGTTGTCCTTAAGCCCCCCATGGGGGGATGAAAAACGCAGTGTCCAAAATTTGAACAATAAGCTGCGATAACTCCGAAACGCCACGAGATGGGATGTCAGTTAGTATTAATCACTAATAAGAAGTCGCATACGGGCTTTCGATTGATACCGACCTCGTCGATGACCTTGAATGACCTTGAATGACCTTGAACGGCGTAATAGCCCTTATTTTGCGTTTTTTCACTGAATTCGATAGCTTTGCTGGCCAAGTACGTCACAGTTGCTGAAGGTAGACCTATAACGTCCGTAAAATATTGTTACCCAGTTCCAGTCTTCCACTTTTGGCCATAACTAACCCACCCTGCAGCGCAGTCTCTCTGCGATAGCTGAGCTACTTGTATACAAACTTACCACATCACTAGAAGGCCTGAATACGTTTCTCTTCCTGTGTCTTCTGGGTCCACGCCAGGGCCGGATTAACTAGTATGCCAATAATGCCATGGCATGGGGCCCCCCGGTTCAGGGGGCCCCCTTGGGCGGCACGAATTTTTTTAATATTCGGTGATTTGCATGCCACCTCTCTCCTGCCAGTTGGCTCCACCAACTTCATAACACTTCCTGCGCCCCTGGCCCTCCGGCGTCCATTGTCTCACCATTCAATCACTTGTATTTGCAGTTTGCACGACTTGCAAACTTGTAAATCTTGCAGGTTTATGTCGACGTATGGCGTGCCA
>Ga0209255_1000150_pt1 | contig 13865 bp, 12 predicted proteins | sample WorMetvaBAHAMAS2_FD_187394 | JGI IMG/M metagenome (GOLD analysis project Ga0209255, IMG submission 187394) | Marine gutless worms symbiont microbial communities from Max Planck institute for Marine Microbiology, Germany - Olavius vacuus... | ecosystem: Host-associated > Annelida > Digestive...
CCCAAAACCGGCCTCGCTCCCCACGCTTCGTTACCTCCACGTGACAGGCCGCAGCTACATGTCTATCAGCTTTTAACATGGCAACCTCCTTTCAGGTTGCTCGACTGACCAGGCTTCGCCTGGCGCACCAGAGGTGCGGACCGGGGAAAACACACGATCTTTGCAGTTGAGAAAAATCCTACATCGAAAGCGGAATGGGATCATATTTGATTTGTGCTCTTTATGGATTCCAGACTGGTCAGGATATTTTGCGCAAATTCGCCTTCTCAGAAAGCCAGAGGGGAATCGTATAACTCTCTGTTATTGTTAAGAAAAGACTGCCTGTTCTGTCATCGGTCAGAGTGCTACGGACCGCCGTCCCCTTCGATCAGTCTGGAATCCATAAAGAGCCTTGATTTGATAGACCTGTGCCATCATAACACTGTCGCCACCCAGGGATAGCCAGGGACGCAAGGGCAACAGGACTATCGGCCCAAAAGGATTGTGCCAACCAAGCTTGGCGACATGACCCCTTGGGCAAGGATGGCCCAGGGGTTTTTTTCGACAAACGCCCCGATACAACGCCTGCAAACAGCCGCAAGTCTCTAAACCGAGCACCGAACAGCGAGGGCTCGGAGGAGTTCAAGGTACCGCAAGCGCCGCGAGGACATCGTTCGTGTCCTGGGCGATCAAATCTTCGGCAAGCGCGGTACCCAAGGGTCCTGCCTCGGTACGGGGCGCACAACGTTCGGCACGCCATATCCGTGTACCGTCTGGTGTACCCACCAACCCGTACAGACGGAGCCGGTCGTCCTCCATCACGGCATAACCGGCGATCGGGGTCTGGCAGCCACCCCTCAGGCGGTGGTTCAAGGCACGTTCCGCCCGTACCCGGTCGGCGGTGTCGGCGTGGTGCAGAGGGGCGATCAGCGCGTTGACGCGCCCGTCGTCGGCACGACACTCGATCCCGATGGCCCCCTGGCCGATGGCGGGGAGACTCTCTTCCGGGCTCAGGCACCGGCGGATACGCTGCTCGAACCCGAGTCGCATCAGACCGGCGGCGGCCAGGATGACGGCATCGTACTCGCCGGCATCGAGCTTGCTCAGGCGGGTGTTGACGTTACCCCGCAAGGGCCGGATTACCAGGTCGGCCCGACGGGCGGCGAGTTGACATTGGCGGCGCAGACTGGAAGTACCGACACAGGCCCTCGCAGGCAATTCCTCGATATCCCCATAATTGTTTGAGACGAAGGCGTCCCGAGGGTCCTCCCGTTCCAGGATCACCCAGAGCTGTAGGCCCGCAGGCAAATCTACCGGCACATCCTTCATCGAGTGCACGGCGATGTCCGCACGCCGATCCAGCAAGCCCTGCTCCAGTTCTTTGACGAACAGGCCTTTGCCACCGATCTTGGCGAGGGATGCATCCAAAAATTTATCGCCGCGGGTACCCATACCCAGAATCTCGACCCTTAGACCTGGGTGGAGATGGCGCAACTTCTCCGCCACCTGTTCGGTCTGCCACAAGGCGAGCGGGGATTTGCGGGTGGCGATGCGGATGGATTGAGACACAGGCGAGAAACGGGGCGATCTTCCCTTCAGGGTATCCGGTCGAACGGACGATACTTCTCCGTGACCTCCGGACTCTCATTCACCAACCGCCCTTCGAGTTCGACCCAGGCGTGGGCAAGAAACTCCTCCCGGTTGTCGACTCCGATGCGTAACTCCGCGCCCAGACCACGGCGGCGGAGGGACCACCAGATCAGTAAAGATTGGTGCAGACAAGAGGCATCGAAGGGCAAGTGACGGCTAGCTTTCCAGGCCAGCTTCCGGATACGTTGGGCATAAGCCATAGCCTGGTCTATTCCGGCCGGGTCGCTCGGTTTCCTGAGGATCAGGTACGTCAGCAGTCGGCGGGTGCGCCTTAACGCCAGCAGGTGCAGCAGAACGGAAACCATGCCCAGCTGCCCCCAGAACATGAGAAACAGGAGCCGATCGCCGGGTTCCAGAGCGGTAAAACCGCGCCACCGTCGCCTCAATCCCTTGGGCCTCCGAACAGAAGGGCGAGTACCGTTGCTTGAAGTCCGGGTCGAAGACATGCTTAATTTGTTTCGGTTTGTCGAACAGCGCCGAACCATAAAAATAATTCATACGATCCGTAGGTTAACACAGTATAACGTGCAATTTTCGCAGGACCTGGTTCATGAGCAGCATTCTTCCCATCGGAGTCTGAGGACCTGCTGTCGGGACAGACCGTAGAAACCGCGCGCCTGGAATTCAAGGCATCCTGGAACAAGGACAATACGGGCCCCCAAATCCTCCAGACCCTCTGTGCCTTCGCCAATGATCTGCATAACCTCAACGGCGGCTACATAGTGATCGGCGTTGCCGAAAAGGCGGGTGTGGCGCAACGCCCGGTACGCGGACTCGCTCCGGGAGAGATTGATGCCGCGCAAAAGTGGATTCGCGGCTACTGCAACCGGATTCAGCCGACCTATGATCCGGTTTTTTCTCCGGAGGACCTGGACGGCAGAAAAATACTTGTGCTCTGGGCCCCGCCCAGCGATCGACGACCCCATCAGGCACCGGATGCGCGCAATGGAAAGCTCGAATATTGGGTACGCATCGGTGCGGAAACCATCAAGGCCCAAGGTACACGCCTCGATCAGCTGGTGCAGCTGACGGCGCGGGTGCCCTTCGACGACCGGCGTGCGTTCAACGCCAGGCTCGAAGATCTGCGCGAGGGCCGCGTGCGTGAGTTTCTGCGGGACGCACGCAGTAGTCTGGTCGATAAACCGGATGTGCGCGCGGTCTATCGGCGCGCCCGATTTTCCTATCGAATCAACGACCATGAGGTACCGCGCAACGTCGCGCTGCTCTTTTTCACCGACGATCCCGAGCAGTGGTTCCTTGGTGCGCGCATCGAAGTTGCCCAATTCGCGGACGACACGGCGCGGGTGCCCTTCGACGACCGGCGTGCGTTCAACGCCAGGCTCGAAGATCTGCGCGAGGGCCGCGTGCGTGAGTTTCTGCGGGACGCACGCAGTAGTCTGGTCGATAAACCGGATGTGCGCGCGGTCTATCGGCGCGCCCGATTTTCCTATCGAATCAACGACCATGAGGTACCGCGCAACGTCGCGCTGCTCTTTTTCACCGACGATCCCGAGCAGTGGTTCCTTGGTGCGCGCATCGAAGTTGCCCAATTCGCGGACGACGCAGCCGGAAATGTCTTAGAGGAAAAGACATTCCGCAGCCCTGCCCACGAACAGATCCGGCAGTGCCTGCGTTATCTCGAAAACTTCGCGACCCATCACCTGGAAAAGGTTCGAGATCGTGCCGAAACCCGCGGTTGGGTCAGCTACCCCAGCCTGGCGCTGCGCGAATCGGGCGTTAACGCAGTTTACCACCGAAGTTACGACGGCGTCATCGAACCGACCAAGATCTACCTGTACCCCAATCGCATCGAGGTCATCAGCTATCCGGGCCCGGTTCCGGGAATCGACTTGAAGCAGCTCAATCAGGGCCGAATCTCATCCCCCGTTCCAGCCCGTAATCGTCGCATCGGAGAGCTTTTGAAGGAGCTCAGGCTCGCCGAGGGTCGCAACACCGGGATATCCAAGATCTTCAGGAGCATGGCGGACAACGGCTCCCCACCGCCGCAGTTCAACTTCGACCCGGATCTCAGCTACTTTCGGGTCACCCTACCCGCCCATCCGGAATACATCGCCATCGCGGCACTGCGGGACGCCGCCTATTTGAAAGCGACCGGCGACGAGCGGCGTGCCCTGGCCCGAATTCGCGGGGCCTGGGAGGCCCATCCCACCTCTGCTCTGCTTGCCGCGAGTCTTATTCGCGAGTACGCGGAGCGGGAGGATCTCGATGCAGCGCGCGACGTGCACGACCGTTCCGGCGGTGGGGCAAAGGCCGGATACGCGAGGATAGCAGCGCGCTATGGTAAAGCGCGGTATGGTGATCGGTATATCACCGAGGCAAAAGTACCCGGCTACGCAGGAGTAGCTGCTGCAATGGCAGATGCCTATTTAGACGCCGGACGGCGCACGGACGCGCTGACCATGCTTGATCGGTTACCGGCCGCCCTGTCGCCCGTCGAGGCGTTCGACGCCGCCATCCTGGAACGCCGCGCTAGGCGGGAAAAGCAGGCGCACGGCTACTTCCAGCAGGCCGGAGAAGCAATCCTGAACGACGTGCGCGCACTGCACGAGTTCGCCCAATGCAAGATCAAGCTGACCGCGGATCTGGTTCGCCCCCCGCACAGCCCGCAGAAGCGGGACACTCGCTTCAGATTGCTCAGAGAGGCCGAGAACCTCCTGGAACGGGTAGTCCAAGATGCACCTCCGACGCGGCATGCCTGGGCCTGGTACGACCTTGGGCGAGTGAGAAAGTGGTTACGCAAACCGGCGAGCGAGGTCGAGGACGCCTTCGTCAAGGCAGCGGACGTGAGTCCGGGTGATCCGACACTCGAGCAGAAACTCGAGCGAGAGTCGTCAAGGAACAGGCGTCGTTGAATCCGGGCGAGAGCACGGAGACGTATACTGCCACACGGCACAATCTGCGTATTTCGCTCCCGCTCCCTCCGAGGGTGTCGTAAAAGCCTTTCTCCCAGTCTCCGATTCCCACGCAGCGCATGGGAACGAGAAAATGTCGGCGGTCCCAGCCGGCCTGGGACCGCCGTCTTCCGGACGGCTTACGGCCCCCATGACCAGCTGTCGGCAAGGGTCAGAGCAGACGCCTTCCGGGCCGCACCGGATAACGCCGGACAGCCGGCAGGTTTGATTCCCGTTTCCGCAAAACCCGCCGGCGACGGGCGGGTATAATACCGGTAGCGCAACCACAACGTCATACCTGACGCCATGCAACGGGGATAAGCAATGCAACGTCGCGATTTCATCAAGCAGGCCGGAGGCGCCTCCCTGGCGCTGGGCGCCTCTACCGTCGGTATCACGGTCGCCCAGGCCAAGCCCGCTTACAACTGGAAGATGGTTACCGCCTGGCCGAAGAACTTCCCCGGCCTAGGCACCGGCGCCAACCGACTCGCCGAACTCATCGGCGAGCTGAGCGGGGGCCGCATCCAAGTGAAGGTGTACGGAGCCGGGGAGCTGGTGCCCGCGTTCGAGGTCTTCGACGCCGTCGCCCAGGGCACGGTCGAGATAGGCCACAGCACGGCCTACTATTGGAAGGGCAAGAGCGAGACGGCCCAGTTTTTTACCACCGTCCCCTTCGGCATGACGGCCCAGGAGCGGAACGGCTGGCTCTACCATGGGGGCGGCCTGGAACTCTGGACCGAGCTCTACGACCAGTTCGGTTTGGTCCCTGCACCAGGCGGGAACGGTGGGGTCCAGATGGGGGGCTGGTTCAACAAAGAGATCAAAAGCATTGAGGACCTTACGGGACTCAAAATGCGGATGCCGGGCCTCGGCGGCGAGATACTCAAACGCGCCGGCGGCACGCCGGTCAATCTGCCGGGGGGCGAACTCTTCACCGCCCTGCAGTCCGGCACCATCGATGCCACCGAGTGGATAGGGCCCTACAACGACCTGGCCTTCGGCCTCTACAAGGCGGCCAAATATTACTACTACCCCGGTTTCCACGAGCCCAGCGGTACGCTGGAGGTCATCATCAACAAGGCCGTCTTCAAGACCCTGCCCGCGGACCTGCAAGCCATCGTGCTCAACGCCTGCAAGGTATTGAACCAGGACCTGCTGGCCGAGTACACCGCCCGTAACCCGATCGCGCTTCGGACTCTGATCGACAAGCACGGCGTAGCGCTGCGCGCCTATCCGGACGACGTGCTTGTCAAGCTGCACCGGCTTGCCGAAGAAGTGGTCTCCGAACTCGGGGAGAAGGATGCATTCTCACGGAAGGTGTATACCTCCTACCGGGAATTCCTCCGGCAAGCGAAAGAATGGACCAACATCTCCGAGCTGGCCTACCTGCGGGCACGCAATTTACCGGCAACCTGAAGCAATCCCGGATGATTCTCCGCGTTCTTGCACAGACCTCCACAAGCCGACCCGTCCTGGCGAATCCGGGAGATGGAGGGTATGCTTTCCTCCCGACGGACCCCGTTCCGATGGGGTGGCTCCAAGGTCGATTCGCGGCCGCTGGCCGGATACACCGGAACCGGGCACCGTGAGCGAGGAATCCAATTGAAATCGAAAGCTAGCGCCGAGCATACCCATTTCGGCTACCGGCAGGTCGCGGTCGAGGAGAAGGCCGCCCAGGTGCGGGAGGTCTTCGACTCCGTGGCCCCCCGCTATGACCTCATGAACGACCTGATGTCCTTGGGGGTACACCGGCTCTGGAAGCGCCGGACGGTGGAACTCGCGGGGGTACGCCGCGGCCACCGGGTACTGGATCTGGCCGCCGGGACCGGGGATCTGACCGGGCGCTTCGTCGGCCTGGTAGGCAAGGAAGGCGCGGTGGTATCCACGGACATCAATGCCGCCATGCTCGACCAGGGCCGGGACCGGTTGGTGGACCTGGGGATCGCGGGCAACATCCACTACGCCCAGGTCGACGCCGAGGCTTTGCCCTTCGCTACCAACCGGTTCGACTGTATCAGCATCGGCTTCGGCCTGCGCAATGTCACTCACAAGCAACGCACCCTGGAAGAGATGTTTCGCGTCTTGCGACCCGGTGGCCGGGCCCTGGTATTGGAGTTCTCCCACCCCACCAGTCTCCCCCTGCGCAAGGCCTACGACCTCTACTCCTTCTCGGTCCTGCCCGCCCTGGGGCGACTGGTCGCCGGGGACGCGGACAGCTACCGCTATCTCGCCGAGTCCATCCGCATGCACCCGGACCAGGAGACTCTGCAGGCCATGCTGGAAGCGGCCGGCTTCGAGCGTTGCGAGTTCTTCAACCTCAGCGGCGGCATCGTCGCCATTCACCGAGGCTACAAGCTGTGAACGCGGGTATGCTGATCCCGGACACGGCCCTGGCGGCCCTGGAGACGACTATCAATCGTTACCTCGCCCTCGATCCCGAAGGGGCGGCGCGGATCACCGACCTCCAGGGCAAGGTAATCCTGATCGAGGTGACCGGCTTCGATACCCGCCTCTATGTGATACCGGGTCCCGCCGGGGTGCACCTCTACGGCGACTATGCGGGCACGCCGGACTGTATTCTGCGCGCCGCGCCCCTGGCCTTGACCCGGCTGGGCGTCTCGCGCCGCAAGGCGGACCGGCTCTTTTCCGGTGAGGTCCGAATCGAAGGCGATACCCACCTGGCCCAGGCCTTCGGCGACTTTCTGAGTGACCTGGAGGTGGATTGGGAAGAGCAGCTCGCGCGGCTGGTGGGTGATGTGGCCGCATACCGGATCGGCTCCCGGATCCGCGCCGCGGGCCACTGGGGGCGACGCACCGCCGACACCTTGACCGAGGACGTCAAGGAATACCTGCAGGAAGAGGCGCGTCTGCTCCCCGGCCGCTACGAAGTCCAGGCATTTCTGGACGAGGTCGACCTGGTGCGGGACGGCGTGGAACGACTCGCCGCCCGGATCGAGCGGCTGACAAGGCTGCGGGACGGTCCCGCCGGCGCGTAGCGCGTAGGATGCGATAAGCGTGGCAGGTCTTACAGGATGGCACCACGAGGGGGCGCGAACCGCATCTTTTTCGGGTAGTGGTAAATTCCAAAGTGGTCAGCGTAGGGAGGTCCATTGACCACGCCCCATTTCTGGTTTGATCCCCGCTCCCCTCGCTGCGTTCGGGGCAAGCACGTAGGGCGGGTAAGCGGCCCTTCGCGTAGCGGCGGTTGCCCCGGTGCGTCGGGGCCGCGCAACCCGTCGGTAGGGTTCGACCACCACCCCCCGTACTCGATTTTGAGTTGAATTGAGTACTAGGAAAAAATCGGTTTATCCCCTGCGGCAAAAAAGAATTCCACGCATGTTGTTTCCATGATTTGCGCGCAGGGGTACTAGAATGATCCGTTCCTCCCAGGCGGTCCGCTGGCTCCACATCAATCTGGTGCTGCTGCGCCATGGGCTGGATGAGGTTATCTTCTCCACCCATCTGTTACGGCCGCTCCGTTTCCTGCTCTACCTGTCGCCTTGGTTCTGGTTCCGCGGCAAGCTGCCCCCCTACCCGGTGCGCATCCGGCGGATCCTGGAGGATCTGGGGCCCATCTTCGTCAAGTTCGGCCAGATTCTCTCCACCCGCCGCGACCTGCTGCCCGACGACCTGGCCGTGGAGCTCACCAAGTTGCAGGATCGGGTCCCCCCCTTTTCTGGGACCCAGGCCCGCGCCCTGATCGAGCAGGTTTGGGGCAAGCCCCTGGAGGCGGAACTCGACGGTTTCGACGAGACCCCCCTGGCCTCGGCCTCCATCGCCCAGGTCCACGCCGCGCGTCTCAAGGACGGTCGCGAGGTGGTGGTCAAGGTATTACGACCCCGTATCGAAAAGACCATCCGGCGCGACATCGGTCTCCTCTATGTGATCGCGGAGCTGGTCCAACATTACTGGAGGGATGGCCGCCGGCTGCGCCCGGTGGCCTTGGTCGCTGAGTACGAGAAGACCATCTTCGACGAGCTGGACCTGCAACGCGAGGCCGCCAACGCCTCCGTGCTGCGGCGCAACTTCCTCGGCAGCGAAGTGATCTACATCCCGGAGGTCTACTGGGACTTGACCAGGCCCAACGTCATGGTCATGGAGCGCGTCTACGGCACCCCGGTCGGCGAGGTCGAGACCCTCAAAGCCCAGGGCATCGACATGCGCAGGCTCGGCGAGCGGGGGGTCGAGATCTTCTTCACCCAGCTGTTCCGAGACAACTTCTTCCATGCCGATATGCACCCGGGCAATATCTTCGTAGACCCCGACGGACGCTACATCGCCGTGGATTTCGGGATCGTCGGCAGCCTGACGGTGGAAGACCAACGCTACCTGGCCGAGAACCTCCTGGCCTTTTTCGACCGGGACTACCGCCGGGTGGCCGAGCTGCACCTGGAATCCGGCTGGGTGCCGCCCGGAACCCGGATCGTCGACTTCGAGGCGGCCATCCGCACCGTGAGCGAGCCGATCTTCGGAAAACCCCTGGCCGAAATCTCCTTCGGCAACTTCCTGCTGCGCCTGTTCCAGACCGCACGCCGCTTCAACATGGAGGTCCAGCCCCAGCTGGTGCTGCTGCAGAAGACCCTGCTCAACATCGAAGGCCTGGGCCGCCAGCTCTACCCGGAGCTCGATCTCTGGACCACCGCCAAGCCCTTCATGAAACGCTGGATGAAGGACCAGGTCGGGCCCAAGGCATTCCTGGCGCGGGCGCGGAAGAACCTGAGCCCGGCCTCCGAACAGCTGCCGGAGCTGCCGCTGCTCGCCTACCGGGTACTCACGGCCCTGGACCGGCATCGACTCGTCTTCCACTGGCGCTCGGAGGAGCTTGCAAGGCTGAGCATGGAACTCCACGGCCAACGGACGACCCTGCCGGCGGCGATAGGCGCCGCCGCCTTGATCCTGAGCGCGACCGGACTCCTGCTGTTCGGACCCGGCCAGCTCCTCGACCCTACCCTCGCAAAGCTACTGGCGATCGGGCTCTATACCACCGCCGGTCTGCTGCTGGCCCTGCGCCGGCGTTCCTGAATAGGCTGGAACCCGAGCCCGCGCAGGTCGGGCAAGGCCAGGGCGACGATCATTTTTTTGCCGCAAATGAACGCCGATAAACGCAAATCACGCGAATCCATTCGTGAGGATTCGCGTGATTCGTCGTTTTTTTCTTACTTTGCCGACCGGTAACACTTGGCTTAATGGCATTGGGTTATCACCCAATCGATCTGGCTTGCCGCAGCCTCGGCGGTTATCCGAACGGCACGTTCCAGGACGCCGTGCGGGGTGTGGAAATGGGGGGAGAATCTGATCCCTCCGCCGCGCCGGGCGCAAACGACGCCCCTGTCCGTCAAGGCTTGGTAGAGGGCCTGGTGGTCGGCGCCGGGGACCCGGAAGGTGACGATCCCGGCGCGCCGCTCGGGGTCCCTGGGACTCAAGAGCTCGAAGCCCTGGCCGTCGATCAGCGCGATAAGGCGTTGCGTGCGTTCGGCCACGGCGGCTTGGATGCGATCGATCCCGGTCTCCGACAGCAAAGATAGGCTGGCATCCAAGGCATGGATCCCGAGCATATTCGGGCTGCCGCACTCGAATCGCCTGGCATCCGCGGCGGGCTCCCATTCCAGGCGCTCATAGTCGCTGCGATGCTCCACCATGTGCCAACCGTACTGGTACAGGCGCAATTCCGGGCGCAGGCGCGGATTCACATACAGCAGAGCGACGCCCTCGGGGCCCAGCATCCACTTATGCCCGTCCGCCACCACGAAATCCGCCTTGGCGCACTTCAGATCGAAGGGTACAACCCCCAGGCCCTGAATCGCATCCACACAGAACAGGATATCCCGACTGCGGCAGAAGTCCCCCAACCACTCTAGATCCAACCGCAGTCCCCTCGCGTACTGGACCGAGCTCAGGGCGAGCAGACGGGTACGCTCATCACACAGGGCCATGAGATCCGCCTCCGGCTGTGACGCGGTATAGAGGTCGAGCCGACGGTAGGCGACGCCCTGGCTACTCAGGGACTCCCAAACGATGCGATTGGATGGAAATTCCTGGGCGATACCGACCACATTGTCGCCCGCCTTCCAGTCGATCCCGTAGGCGATGACCGACAGACCTTCGGAGGTATTCTTCATCAAGGCCACGTCCGTCGGCGCCGAGGCCCCGATCAGCTCCGCTAGGCGTCCGCGCAGCCGCATCTCGGTCCTGATCCAGCGCGCGTAGTCGGCGGCGCCCCGCGTCCCGTTCTCCTGCGCGAAACGGGCCACTGCGGCGACCGTGCGCCTGGGCCAGGGGGCGACGGCGGCGTGATTCAGATAGAGGATATCAGGGGAAAGGGGAAATTCGGGGTGCATTACCTTTTTTCCTTCACTTACTTGCTACCGGGACTCGGCTCAGAAATCGGCATCCTGATACCAAATGAGCCCGTGCACCATCTTCCACGTGTCGTCGGAACGTTCAAGCCAGAGAGTCATCGCCTACCGATCGCCCCTCGTCCAAGTGAGTTCCCGGATGGGGATGCTTGCTGCAGCGACCTCTTCGGGTGTGAAGTGGTTGAAGAGTTCGATACGGAATTCCCGAAGGTTGCCGTCAAGAACAAACTCGTCAGCTACGGACGGACTTCCAAGCCGGGAGCGGACCTCGGCCTCGAAGGCGCCGGTCAGCGACGCAGGATCAAGCTGTTCCATGACACCACCTGTGGATAAGTTAACGACTGCGACTGTGGTTAACAAGGCCGCTATCGCCTTCCGCGCCAACCACGTACTGCGAACGGTTCGCTTGGCAAACATGGCGGCTAGACACTGTGAACAGTGAAAGTGCACCCAGGGATCATCCGGTTCATTTCGTCTAGTGCGCCGTTTCACTCCATTTTGCATTTGTAGGGGACGGCCTCCGTGCCGTCCCGCAGGCCGTTCGGAACGCCACAGAACGGGGTGCTAGCGTGCGACTAAGGCTCATGGGGTCTCCGAAACCCTCCGCGGCGCGGAGCTTCCAGGTTCCCACGCAGCGCGTGGGAACGAGAGAAACCCGTAGGGTGGGCTGTGCCCACCAACGATGCTGAAAGCCCGCTCGGTGGGTACAAGGATGTAGTCGCGTAGTGATTTGCGGATTCGGCAGCCCGCCTCAATCCTCGTCGAGCCGAGGTGAGAAGCTGTAGGGCGGCCAGGGTCCGCTCATCCGGAGCTCCAGGTCGCCCGGATTCCCCGCTCCCGACGGCTCGTCTACCCGCTGTTCGAAGGTCTCCAGGGTGGACCGGGCGATGAGAAAGGCCCAGTTGGCCGCCATGTCCAGCCCCAGACCGCTCTGCGCTTTCGCCTGGAGCCGGACCTCGCAGGTCTCGCTGGCCGCCTCGCGCAACCGCTCGTGCAGCCACCGACACGCCTCGGCCAGGGTCGTGCCCAGCTCCGACTCGACCGCCTTGCGCAGCTTCTGTTCCTCGAAATAACGCCGTCCGGGGGCCAATGCCGTCAGCTCGGTTTCCCTTTCCGCCAGGGTTCGCTCGGTGATGCGCGCCAGAGCCGATTTGCGGTCATACAACGCCTTCACCGACCATTCGGCCTGATCCCGGGTCCGTTCGAGAAACGCCAGGAGGGCGGCCTGGTGACAGACGATGCGCGCGCGCAGATTCCCGGCATCGCTGAACAGGGTGGCGAAGCGTACCGGGACCACCGGCCCCTGGTCCATCAGGTCACGGATAACCGCCTGGTGACGCAAGGCGCGCGGTCCCACCCAGGCGAGATCCCGCAGGCGCTCCTCGGCCTCGGGACCGACGAATTCCCGCTGCGGGACAGTGCCGACAATCGCGGTGAGTTCCCCCAGATCCAGCCGCTCCAATGGGTGAGTGCCATCGACGCCGGTACCTGCCGGGACGGTCGCGGTAGCCGTCGGCACCAGGTCGAAGAGATAGCGGGGATCATTCATATGAGTAAGGTGGGTCGGAATAGAAAAGAGAAAACTCCGAATCGCGCGAATCGGCGCGAATCCATTCGTGAGGATTTGCGTGATTCGTCGTTTTTTCGCTTACTTTGCCGACCGGTAACGCTTAGCTTAATGGCATTGGACCCCACACATAGAGACCCGTATCAGGCCTTGTGCTCGGCAAAGAATGCCTTGGCCCGGTTGTCGATTTCTTCCGGCGTGAGGTCTTCCTTATGGGTGGAGAGGAACCAGAGGTGTCCGAATGGGTCCTCGAGGGTGCCGTTGCGGTCGCCGTAGAATCGGTCTTCCAGCGGTTGGATGATCTTTGCCCCGGCCTTGATGGCTTGCGCGAAAACCTTGTCCACGTCTTCCACATACAAATGGAGACCCACCGGCGAGCCGCCCAGTGCCCGGGGGCTTTGGAATGCGCCTGCTTCCTCGCAGGGATCGGCCAGCATAATGGTCGAATCCCCGATTTTGATTTCCGCATGGCCGATCCCACCGCTCGGGGTAGGCATACGGAACAGCTCGGTCGCGCCGAATGCCCGCTGATAAAAATCGATGGCCTCGGCCGCGCCCTCGATGCTCAGGTAAGGGGTGATACTCCGGTAACCGTCCGGGATCGATTTTACTGACATGTGCGATCTCCTGTTTCGGGGGATTTTTCAACCTGCAAAAGGGAACCACGAATAGACACGAATCCGCACGAATGAGCAAATTGTGGTTCATATTCACAAAGGCATCCGTACCTCACACAGCCGTCTGCCTGACATTGGGCAGGCATCGAATTTTTCAAGACGGCCCTGAACCAGAATCAACCCTGGTCTTCCTTCCGAGCCGCCGCCAGCTCGGCCAACCGGCGCTCGAACCAGTCCGGAAGCCTCTTGTAATCCTCGTGCTCAGGTAGGGCCGCGGCCAGATGCCGGGCAATCTCCAATCCCTCCGTAAAATTGGCGTGGGCCTGGTTCCAGTCGCCGAGTTGCCGGTCGGTCTCGCCCACCTTATTGAGCGAGACCGAGAGATCGCGCAGGGCCTCGGGGGTTTCGCCGACCCGTTGGAGGATGCGGCGGCGGATTTCGAGTGCCTCGGAGAAAGCGGTGCATGCCCGGTTCCAGTGACCGAGTGCGTATTCGGTGTCGCCGATCTTTATGAGGGAGACGGACAGGTCGCGCAGGGCCTGTGGGTCTTCGGGCCGGTCGGCGAGCCGCAAACGGGCGGTCTCCACCAGCCAGGCGGCGACCTCTTTGGCTTGCGGTGGGGCGTTCAGGGTCTGTTGATGCGGACTCAGCGTCTGCTGGTGCGCCAGGCGAAGCCTGGTCAGTCGAGCAACCTGAAAGGAGGTTGCCATGTTAAAAGCTGATAGACATGTAGCTGCGGCCTGTCACGTGGAGGTAACGAAGCGTGGGGAGCGAGGCCGGTTTT
>Ga0209255_1000151_pt1 | contig 13837 bp, 5 predicted proteins | sample WorMetvaBAHAMAS2_FD_187394 | JGI IMG/M metagenome (GOLD analysis project Ga0209255, IMG submission 187394) | Marine gutless worms symbiont microbial communities from Max Planck institute for Marine Microbiology, Germany - Olavius vacuus... | ecosystem: Host-associated > Annelida > Digestive...
TGCTATTTTTCATTTTAGATTTAGTGGCATTTATGAAGTATGAATATAGGAACAGCCTTGGTTGTATTGAGGGACTGTCATCTGGTGAACCGGGGTTTGATCCTGCCATCACCCATGTGGAGTCACGATAAGCGTCTGGTCAAAATTATCCCAGTGCTCCAGAAGAAGTTCCACCTTATAGGTGCATGTGTCAGAGCATTTCACTAGAAGTGCATGATATTAAAATAATCCTTTAAGTGATGACTGTGGCAAGTTGTATTGTGGATTATTGGTTGTGCAGTAAGTTGCAACTCTAGTGCAGTGAAGTGTGGAAGTATAAAACTGTGCTGTATATGCAATGACACAGAAAGTTGGTGATATGTGTGTTTCGTGCTGTGAGACACTGATTGGATTTCTTGACTGTCTTCTGCAAGTTTGACAGCATTGAGTCTGCGACTCAGGCAAAGAATGGTTTGCATGGTCAGGACATTTACTCGGGCTGCTGCACCATTAAGTCAGAATTTGCTAAGGTTCGTCCAGTCTGTGAATTTTTTTGATGAATGTACATTTCGTGCAGGCTGTAATTCATAAGTCATTTTAGCATTTAAGACATCGTAGTAGGATAAGGCTCAATTTCTGCATGCGGTGTAATCTTCTGTGAGCAAATGCACAAGCTTTTAGTCGTCGAGAGTTTTACTCTATCAAGTTAGCACGTCTGCCACATGAATCAAGAAAGATATCGTTATGTCCTTCTGTATGGACACGGTGGTGGAAACTGACCAAGAGATAGACCTAATATAAAGTGGCTGGATGATGTCAGGGAGGACTGTTCTGACCTGGGCATAAACTTGTGTTAAGCTACACAAGTTGTAGAAAATGGAGGTTATTGGGGATGCACTTTTGGGCTGCCAGTGTTTAACAGCTTGTCACCAAAACAGTAAGTAAGTCAGCCTGGCATATGAACCTGAAGCAACTGATTGACTAAGTTAGCATTCCTGTACTGTCATCACTTGGGATCACTTCTTCCATGATGTAGCATTGTCACATTGTTATCCACTAATGCTGAGTATTCCCACGTAGAGAATGGTTTGACTTCTTCATAAATGCAGTAATGTGGCCGGATTCAAGTGAACAAATTCTTGAACACAGTTTTGTTGCTGCATCTGTGAATGCTTTGCTGCTTATTTGGAGATAATGGTTACCATAGTTTGACCAGGAGTAGAGCTTCATCGCATGGTAACTGTTCTTGTTTCCTGTCGTTTCTATCTCTATTTTGATATCTTGTTTATCTCGGCTGCTGCCTTTTGGTGGACAAGGATAACCTTGCAGTTGATGGAATTGTTGGTATTTGGCAGTGTTTACTTTTTGTGTGTGTTATTTTAGCCCCAGACTCTGAATGTGAAGAGAAACGAGGGAGACACGTGGGATTTCACCGTGGGAAATTATTGTAAGTGTCCTTCTCCTCGGCACTTTGTCTAAGTTGAGCACATTTTTATAGTTGTTAGTTAATGCATTCGTTTGCACATCTCTGAGTTGCTTTTCTTTTGTCACTTGTTACAAGATTTAACAGTAGTAGTTAATGTGCTTAACTTTTTCATTGCTGTGGTATGCTTACCTGTGGTTCTGCCAGTAGTATATCATTGGGCCAACTCCTGACCATCAGTCATTACACTGTTGATATACCTACGCATTTGTCAGATTTTGTAATTGTGTATTTGGTAACTCTTCCGCCCACAGTCTGATAGCCATTTAGGGACTTGTGACAAAAGGGTTAATATGGAGTGATAGTGTAATGGTTAGGGCATGGCATCAGACTCACAATTGACAAGTTGAGTGTTTGACTCATGGCTGTTTCACTTTTGTGTCGTGACTTTAGGCTAATCATTTACAGACATCTGTCACTAGGCAGTTTAATTTCTTGACGATGAAAGAAGAAAGTAACCATTGGCCTGGTGTAAAGTGATTGCACTGGTGAAACTACACAAGTTATTGAGAATTGAGATTACTGAAGATGCACTTTTGGGCTGCCAGTGTTTAACAGCCTGTCGCCAAAAGAGTTAAGTCAGTCAAGCTGGCACATGAACCTCGTTATCTGGATAACCATTTCAGTTAGCAGCAAGCAACTGATTGACGACTCAGTTACCTATAGACTGACTAGTAAAAGAAACTGGTATATGCTGTGGTAGCACAGCTTGTATTGAGAATGGGATTTCCTTTACTTTTTACTTTGTTTAATTCATTATACTATTTTTGTATGATTTATTGGTAACGTAGGAAACACCATTGTATATTGCATTTTTTCAAGCTAACTGTTTGGCATCATCATTGTTAATAAACTTGAACAGTTAAACACTTTAAATCTAATTTAAGTGTATAACAAAGAATCATTTGCCTTTTGATGCAATGCATTGCCGTAAAATAACATACTGTTTATACATCAAAGGCTGCAGTGTAAAATCTAGCACTTGATGCTTAAATAACTACTTAGGTAGTGTGAGACGAAAAATCATCTTTGTGATTTCAATTTGTACATCAGACATTTCAAAGACATCAGTAGGCTATTTGATTTTTGGAAGTTTTTCTACATTTTGCTTCGAATGAAAAGTCGACAGTTTACTGGATAATGTGAACTGATCGATAGATTAGATTTTCTGAGGTCTGCACAGTTACAGGACGAGTTCGGATCATACAGTATATACTGTAGACCAGCATAAACACTTGAGCACTGTCACTAGACATTGCATACAGCATGACATTGATTCTGGACACAAGTGGCCACCAGACACCGCACGTTTGGACCACAGCAGACACCGCTGACACCGCAGATGACACGACACACCGCACTTATACTCATTTGCACCACTTCACGTACACTGGTAAGATGCTGCGTATCTTGCTGACAGCTATCATTTGCAACGTCATTATCGGCTGTTAGTGTCGTATATGTTTGTGCCACAGTGTATTTGCAGAAATTTGTTACTGAAACATTGCCAAAAAATGCATATACCAGTCTTTCTGCCATTGACTTTATTCTTTTCTTGTTGTTTACCCAGTAAGTAGCCCCTTAGTGAATACAAATTGTTATAGCCAAAAATGCAAAGTAATTTACACTAATTTACACTTATAACAATTTGTTTAATATTTAACGCATATAGAGATATTGAATTGACGGCCTGTATGTGGTACATTTGTGTACATGGTGTGATGGTTACTGCAGACATTTATCATTCATGATCTGAACTCTTATGAATAGAAGAACTGTTATTGTCTCAGTGTGTAGTGTAACGCTAAAACTGTAGAGAGATGATATCCGGAACCAGCACACATCTGGTCTGCAAGTCAGGTGGTGTAGCAGTAACATGCCTGTCTGCAGTGTTAAAGTTCTTGTATCAAATTCTACCGTAGGTAGTTGTGTGTTTATCACGAAAGCCACTGCAATGCAGCTTTGGGCACAGACTGTACGTCATATGGCAGTTGTATTTGCTAATCTGTAGTAATCTTGTGTCGGTTTCATTCATTCATTTGTACGTCTGTTAAGGGGTGTGGAACACAGTGAACTGACAAATACATGGAACTAGTGACTGTGTGTTTGGTTTCATTTGCGTGTTTTGTGTGTTGCAGGTAGATGAAACAAGCTGACGATGGATCTCGGCTGATTACAGCAAGCGTCACTGTTGAACAAAAGTTCTGCTGGTAGACCTGTGATGAGGTCTTCTCACTCACGCAGGACCTCTCTTGCTGTTGTAGCACTGCTAAGAGTTGAACGCTAGGTAGGCTGATATGTTGTGTGATTGGTTGGTTGTACTGTAGCAAGGGAGGATATGTCCTATGTGGGATCAAAGCATCAACCGCTGCTGGCTGAGCCACGTTATGGAGCTGGACCAGTACCATACTGTGAGTATCAAGTGTGGTAACTGTTCACTTGAATCTCTTGAATGAACTGCTGTTGTAAATCATCTTCGTCCTTCGTTGTCCCAAATGCAGCACCCAGTACAAAATAACAAATTACTGTTGCGGTGATAAATAAAATTTTAATTTCACAAATGCTGCAGTTGCTGTAGTTTCCAGCCAGTTAAATAAGTGATCGCCAACATTGTGGACTGATTGCAAAGTGCCTTACAAATTTTCTTAATGGGCATCTGTTGACCGTATGGAGTCTGCTGATGTCCTCATTAACAGTCAAGGCAAGGTAGTTTCTATGCAGATTTGCAAGACATGGACCTTGACCTGTCCGCAAGCAATTTAGCAGATAAAAATGGCATAGCATGTAGTTTCGGGTAAGGTTATGGGCAGGTATGCTTATTTTTAATGAATGTCGTCACATTGCAGTTATTGCATTGTTGCTGTTATAAGGTGATTCATTTGTTGACCTGCCCTCAGTGTGTCCCTCTGCCCACCTGTTTGTAAATTATTATTGCTGTGTTGTGTTCGTTGATATTCCAGCAAACTATGGCGGCGACATGTCGAGAAGACCGACGAACTATGGTCCAAACTACGGCGCTGGACCTGGTCCTGTTCCTAGTGGTCTGTATCAGATGCAAGGTCCTAGTTACCAGGCGCAAGCTCCTGGTTATCAGCACTCACAAGGTCCTGGTTATCAGCCATCGCAGTACGGGCATGCGGGCTACTCAAATCCTGCGCCAGACGTATATGATGCCGGCTCTTCTTCCTACCCAACACCGGTCTGCAGAATCTGTCGTTAATAATAATAATAATAATAATATTGCTGACAATGTTTATGGTGCTGTCTTCATGACATAGTCATTGCGAGAGTTCACCCGGTTCATTTGATGAATGCAGACTAAGCGTCGGGTGGCCGCCAACCCTCAGACCAAACCAACCAATTTGGCTGTGAGTCCGCTGAAAGATTGGCTGCTGCCATCCACAGACACCACCATAATAGTTGGATTAGTGATTATAAAACAATTATATGATACCTTTTAAGTGATAACATTAGTTGTTGACAATTTGTAAGCCACTGTGACATGGTGAGAGTCATTTATACGGCACCAACAGTAGCAGTACAAGCAGCTTGTGAAATTGCTGTTCAGCATATGTCGAGTGCGCATTTATGTTATTTTGTATATTATGTTCGTTAATCAGGGAGCACTGTTGAATGCTTATGAGTCCCAGTCTGTGGCAAGTACAAGTGGCTGCAATCCATCATGTGTGCTGATGATTTATGACATGGACCCTGGCAAGTTCAACTGCCAACGTGTATTCAATTTGCTGTGTAGCTATGGAAATGTCATCAAGGTTAGTTATGCTGAAGAGCATCTGTGTTGTAGCTAAAATGTGTTTTTAGGATAGCTGGTTAGCTTTTTAAATTTATTTATCTGTATCGTCTCCAAAATGAACTGTTTATGTGTTGAGTGGGATGTTAAACCCTACTAACTAATTAACTAATGAACTTATGTATCTGTAGCGATACTGGTTGATTATGACTAAACTTTCAGCTGCTTCCAGAAAATCAAACGTTTCTGAGTAGTTAATAGTTTAGTACTTGTATTTGATTGTCATATTTCAAAACTTTGTGATAACTGTTGATTTATAAGCATTAGTCAGCTGGTCGGTCGGTTGACACAGAAATTGTGCATGGCATTGAGTTTTATAAGTTGCAGTTGTTTAGCCATATTTTTTCAAACATCTTCAATACAGCCGCATCGTAATCACGCTAATGTGCAAAGACAGTAGTATCTCTTTAACTTTCTATCATTCCTATTAATCAGTTATATCAAGTGTGCTTATTGGTAGGTGAAGTTTCTGAAAACTAAAGAGGGATCGGCAATGGTTCAGATGGGTGACCGAGATGCGTGTGACCGCGTGATTCATAATCTGAATGGTGCTGCCTGTTTCAGCCGCAAGTTGTCTATCAGGTGTGATATGACTCTGCTGTTTACTTGCTACGTTGTTGCTTTCGTTACTACACTGCTACAGACTTTAACTTTCTCTGACTCTAATTTCCCCACTTGCATACCCATGCGTCACTGACTTAGTGATCCGTGCCTATTAACTTTGAAAAGTTTACAGCACATGGCAGTTCATGGCCTTGACAGTAATCACATGGTCATCCGTTATTTATTTTTAGCATATGTCTTGCCTGAACTTTCTTCTACATGATCTTAATGTGTAAAGGTAAAGGCAGTTTCATTCTTCATATGAGCTGTTGACATAGTGATAGCTTCCTTTACTTTCTCCCAGCTGGCGAGAATCACACCGCAGTACCATTAGCAAACCATACACCTTGGTGACATGCACATGTGTGAACAACTTTCCCAGAGTCATTACTACAGGATAATGGAGCTGTTGGAAGTGGAATCCATGACCTCTCGATCACGTGTACAGCATTCTAACCAAACCGTTATGGCACTGCACCATTCTTTGATATGTATAACATAAATAGTTTCGCTGCTTTTCAGTTATTGTGGATTGCCAGTCGATTGTGCACGTTTTTGTATGTGAACATTTAAATTTGCGTTTGCTGCAGTTTATCGAAGCAGGTGTTCCTTCAAGATGCTGTCAATCCACATGAGCTGCCTGATGGCTCATCTGCGTATGCTGATTTTGTTGGATCGAGGAACCAGCGCTATACTTCACCCGATGCAGCTGCAAAAAACCATATCCTTTGAGTTGTAATCTTCTGTGCTTCACTGTAATTGGTCAGTGGTGCAGATTAATGGTTATGCTGCTATTCTGAGCATACCGCAGTTTGATTGTTTTATACTATTTTTTTCTCAGGTGATGTGAATATGAAAAATGTAAACTATGTTATGACATTGTGTTGAGCAATTTTTAGATGACATTTGTAATGTTACTGTTTGTCATTTTAAGGTGTCTTTACTAGCGATTTGTGTAAGTTCCTTAATGAATTATACGTCCTGTGCCACCAACGTCAACTTTGTACTTTTTCAATGCCCCACCAGGCATCTCAGAGGAGGCTTTGCTGCAGGTAATGTGATTAATGCTTTATTTACACTGAATGATAGTTCAGGTGTTGTGTTATGGCTTTGAATAAGAGCAGTCAAGAAATAGTTACGTGGCATTTTTAACAAAAATGAAATAGCCATATGTCATTTGTCTCGAACTTTGTAAGATGTGATAAGATTCATGAGTAGTTTGCTATGCTTCTGGTGATTATTGTAAAGTACACACCAGCTTCACTATCTTGAGTAATAATGTTACGATTATCTTTTGTACAGCAGCGTTATGTTTCTTCGCTGAAAGTTGTGTATGCTTGGATTGAAGTGCTGCAAAATTGTCTTATTTCCTTTCGGCCAATTGCAAGTCTGTTAAGCTGAGCATGAAAGGACAGTGGACAACTCGTCATGGTAGCTAGGCTGTGTCACATTTGTCTGTCATCTGCAGTCTGTACTACATGCCACTGCACAGCTCATCTCTGGTGTCTGTTTGTGTCGGCACATTATCCAACATGTTGCACTGGCTGCCCATTGTTCAGTGCATCAGCTACTACACCGTGTTTCATAAAAAAAACTTGACCCTTTGTTATTTCATCATATCTTTGTTTTGACAGCTACGAATTGCATGAAAATATCCTGAAGTACATAGAGGTATTGCTTGTTGTGAATATGGAATGAATGTTTTTGACTCATTAACTATTCTCTGCTAATATCATTATGACGAAACAACTGAAAATTATCATGTGAACAAGCACAAAACCAGATTTATTTTAGTGCAGAACATCAGTTCATGTGGCAATAAAACTCAGCATTAACAGCAAAAGGTGTACAACATAAACAACAGATGTCGTTCGCCGTTTGCAGCGACACAAGCTTTAGGAGCAAGTCTATAGGGAGAAGATCTGGACTGTGGAGGAGTTGCAGCATCGCATTATGAGGGAGTGGGAATGCTTAGACCAGCGTGTCATCGACAATGCAGTGAAGCAGTGGCATAAGCGCCTCCGTGCTTGTATCACTCACTGCAGATGCTAGACATTTGGAACATCTGTTGTGCATGTCATCCTGCGCAGCTCATCTCCATGCGCCTTCTCATTGGGGGTGCCGCTGTGAACATCCGTTTAATGGACACCAGTTAATGGACATATTGATTGATTGATTGACAGTTGGATGTCTGATACACGAATGTATAGGAAGTAGAAAAATGTGATAGTTAATGAACAGAAGTTTATGTAGTGGTGTTATATTGCAGATATTTCAGGAAGCCGATGTGCGTCTCCCAGAGAGAATCAACGTGTTCCCATCGAGAAGTAAGATGTGATGATTGTACTTATTGATCTAGATTAGTGTATATTCTCTTGGCAGTCGGCCTTGTTTTTTGCCTGCTTATGCAAGAGATTTATGTACATTGTTTCTGGAAAAGTGGCCACCTACGTGTTATGCAGTGAAAGTCATAATTAGCTGTGTTGGACAATGTTACTATATGTTTCAATTCAGTGCATACTAGACTTGATCAAGTTACTGGCATGATCTGGGTTCAACTCATGGGTGTGCCAAATAATTTACTTTAAGATTACTAGTAAGTAAGTAAGTTAGAAGATTTATAGTCAGCGCCCTTAACATTCAGACACAGGGTGCCGCGGCCGAACTAACCAAACATAAACGTTTTCAACGATCATTTGAATTGTCCGAAGGTGATGTCCGGTTGCCGCAGCTGTTCAGGCAGACTGTCGACAGTGTTGGCCCGGCGGTGGCAAAACAGCGGTCACCGAACTGGTTGCGTGATCTATTTTGACCAAGCATGTCTAGTGTGCGTGCTTTAAGATTAATTTCTGGAACATGCAGGAGGGTTTGACGGTGTCATGTACAATCTGTGCCTGTTGTCATCCCTCAGGTTATGACCTTATGGCTGGATGCAAATATGAGTATTTATTTATTATGTTTGGTGAATAGAAGGTACTGTTGGGATATCTGCTATTTCTATAATGTGACAACTAGTGGTGAGTGGTTGTGGTTCATCAGGTGAAAAGAGTTCGCGTGGACTGATGCAGTGGCGCTATGCTGAGAACTGTACAGAGGCACTGGTCTGTGCAAACCATGCTCAGATTCCTAACCCTGGTAACTACTCATTGCTCTCTTGTTCTGTCCTGGTTGCAAGAACACAGTTATCAGTTGTACTACAGCTACACACTGGAGTCTAGAAATATTTCGGCTAAATTACTGTGTAGCAGATCGGATATTATCAGCAATGTTAGGCTTCTGTTTAACTGTTGGTAAAGCGGTTTCTTTAGCAGGTAGCTTGATAATACCGGTGATTCCGTGATATTTTGTACAGAAGTTCCAAGGGGATCGCTGTCTTTGGCAAATTACGTACAGTTAACATTAATTGGTTACCAGATTTTGTTATTGTGCACTGCACAAAAATATGGCAATATCTCGGAAGTAATACAAGATAGAGCTGGAGCTGAGGTCGTCACTGGAGTCTGTTCTGCAAGTTGCACTAAGTCTGTCTGCTTTATCATGACATGATGTGTTTGTGCATCGAGATAAGTTATTTGCTGTTGCTAACTGATTCTGCTAGATAAAACGTGATGTAGTTAGCCAGTTATTCTGGTTTATATATCATATATCATATATAGTTATTACCGGGATAATAAGTCACTGCTGTAATTGCAGTTAATTAATAGTCCAGAAATGTTGTGTGTATGTTGGCAGCTGGTGGCAGGAACCCATTTATCCTGAAGATGGCGTTTTCACAGGCATCTGTTGAGTAATTTGATTTGAGGACGAGTATCTATTGACTATGTATCGGTGACTGTTCGTAGCTGTGACACACAACTGTGGCACACATCCATGGCTTTGAACAAATTTCATGCATTACCATAACTTTGTAGTTACATTTTTGTGAGATGTATGATACCATCAGTCAAGACGGATGCATCTGCTTAGGAATAGAGTGTATGTTTGGTTGGCATTATGACTGTTATGATGCCTGGATGTGCATGATTTTTATCGCGATCTTTACTTTGTATTAATTTGCCCAGCAAGTCGTTCTGCTGTTGTTCACGAAATTTCATGCAGATGAATTATCGACATTGGTTACATTTAATGTGATTGAATAGGAAATTGATGCATGCAGATAAATTTACATAGAGAGACTTAGCAGAGACCACTAATACAGTCTTGACTCTTGCACAAGTTATGCAGCTAATGAAACTTTTGAAGGTCAAGTGTGACTGGTCATAGCTCATATATACTGATTAATTATTTTACATTCAGTTTTGAGTACAGTCAGTTGCATGTAGATTAGTTGTATAAATATTAATGTGTGTACTATGCTGGACTTACCTGTTAATCTCTCCTTCATAAGTAACTACAATGTCAGTGTATATGTAGTGTGTGCAAGGTGGATTGTGTGCTTTTGCTTATTTTATGACGCATTATTGCCGAAATTCCTGTTGCGAACGTGCACACTGTTCTGGCATGTGGGTATGATGTGAAACAAGTTGTGTGTGTTCCTGTTTTGCATTTGTGATGAGTGTTGTACACCTTTAAAGTGATTAAACTGAATTCTGGCTCGTATGCTATGGCGTGAAAGTTAGATAACAAGTCATGGACTGCATTAGTTTTGTATGTTACAAAAGAGTGTAGGCCTAGACAATGTAACTGCTGCTAGAAAATTAATCACTTTGAATTCATTATATATGTGAGTGAATGACGATTCCACATTGTCTGAATTTGATTAAATATTCTTTTCTAATAGCAGTAAGTTTAAGTGTTGTTGAAAGTAAATAGTCCAGTTGATGTGTATGAATGAAGAGTATGGAGCAGAACAGTTGCTTTAAATAACAGGAAAATGCAGTGGATAAAGTGAGCAGCGTTGAAAAATCTCAAAGTCACAGTGATAAAACACCAAATGTAGTCACAAACAAGTGAAACATTTGCTTATAGAAGTTAATAAGCAAACAGTAACTAATGTGCAACAATAAATTGTCAGCTCATAACTAAGCATTACATTAGTTTCCACAATCCACATGACAAACATACATGCTTAACAGCAAAAGTACAGAAGGAAGATTCAGAAGTGAAAATCATGAAGAGCAATAAAAAGGAAATTGATAACTGTTGAACACATTATAAATAACAGTATGTAACTAAGGCATATTATTTTCTGTTACGCAGAATAGCATGCATTTCCTCATTGATAATATATGATATTTCTACTTACTGCATTTATTTCTTATTTAAAATTAAAAAAGCGACTGCAAACGCAGGATCGCCAAAGGTGGTATTCGAATGTGGAATAATCTGGTGCAGTGCCACGAACAGCTTTGAAAACTAGAAGACAGAGTGCAAGCACCCCACTCACTTAGGTACACGCAGCCAGTGAAGTCTGTTGCGTAGCAGACAGGATACGGGTGTCAGCCAACCAGAATAGCAGACGAGTCGCACCGCCGCATTCATCACCCGCTGGGGTCAATTCATAGCACGCTGTGAGCTGATTGCGAGCAGACTGTTTTACAGTAGTCGATCCTGCCTATGACGAAGCTGTTGACCACCTTGCTATGTTGAATGGCAGCAGTTTCAGTGAGCTTTTCATCCGCCTCAGCTGGTAAAAGCAGCTGCTAACAGTGCGGACGTCATGGCCTACTAATGAACATGAATGTGGTCATGTTCACAATCAATGACCGAAGTGACTAACGAAATGTCTGCAGGCCATTGTACAAGACGTGTAACCATTGCTATGCTATTCGTACTGATGCATGCACGTTTGTTGTGTGTAATTCAATAAATAGAATTGAATTGAGTCTGTGTAACAGGAGGTTGTTACTGCGTGAAGCTCTCTCTCTCAACATATGGGGCATTATGAAGACTTGAAAATGCAATACTCTGAACAATAAGTTTAAAGTTTGGACTGCCACGTGACTACTGGAATTTAGGCAGTAATTCGGACGTTCACGGCATTCACATGGTGTCTTTGACAACGCTGTTGACAGCTTGCAGCTTGAGTGCAGACTAGTAGAACAGCTGACGTCGGAAGACGATGAGATTGCCGACGACAAAGGACGCGGTGAAGACACAGAAGCAAAGACGATCAACCACCCTCGCCACGAACTTCCACTCGCTGCTCACTTTCTCGTCTTTAGCATCCTCCTTGAACTTCATCGTCAGCAGCTGCAGAATGGCCGCCACTTGAGTTTGCAGCGACATGATGGCTCCGAAAACTCCGTCATCGGCAATCATGTCGTCCGATTTCATTTCCTGCACCACATTTGTAAACATTTTTTATCGGGGGTAAACATGATCACTTGTTGATCTCGGGTGTGGCGTCCCTGCCCCATAAATGTCAGCCTCTCCTACCATCCGATAGACAACATCTGAGTTATGGTCATTGTCTGGAGGTTAAGGGGCAATATTGTCAGAGCTGCTCTGTGCTGGGTTGTGGGACACTACACAATGTTCACAGTCAGCAGCACACTCATGTGAGCAGTTCTTACAGGTCAAGCAGAGTCGGTTTGTCACATTGGGACCCTTACGCCGTGCGTAGAGGCGGTTGCCCAGAGTTGTATTATTGCAACACGGTGGAGTGGTGCTGGTGGGATTCAAGCCTTATGTGCAAGACCAACTGGTTTCCTTCAGTGCTTTGACACTGTTGGTTTGGTCATATGACCTGTAAAATCCCCGATATGACCTATAATGTGTTTGGTGGGACGTTAAACATTGCTCAATCAAACTATCATCGGATGAAAGAAATAGAACAAGAAAGGTGGCAATTAACGCTCAAGTGCCACTAAAGACCATCAGTACTTTCGTGTTATTAAATTTGCGAAAGACGTGGCAATCGGTCTCACACTACACATGGCAAGTGTGTTTTAGATCTCAACTAAAATGCTGCATTCGATATTGCTAACACGGTGACGGAGTCGAAAATTGAGTTCAAAGCGTGCACTTATTGACCCCTACCTGTACGTAAGAGCAGTCGAATGTCATTTTAAAGTACCGCCTAGGACCCCGCACTGTTACTTAAAGAATAAATCGAATAAATAAATAAATGCAGCATTGTATTCGTTACGTTACTTAGGCTTCGATTTCGTACCAATGCCACTTTTTCTACCTACGCTTTTTTGTAACTTTGCAACTCACGTCACACTTTTCTCGCGAATTTCTTTCACGTCGTTCTTAGGGTTGTAGCAAATTTGGGAAAGACATAGGGCAATTTTCGGTGCATGGCCAGTCTGTTGGAACTTTCTGTTAAGCCGCATATTTGCTTGTAATAAGTGACTTAGAAATATATGAAAATTATCAGTAGCCTATTCGATCTGTTGTGGAACTTAATCGGCCTTAGTTCTGGTTCATTCCATGTCGAACTAAGAGTAAGTACCTTGTTTGTGATAGTGGACGGCGAGTGTATATCAGACAGTGACGGCACGTCTTCCATGCTGCGACGACCGCGAGTTTCACGCTTGTCTAGCAGTGACTTAAGACTGATGTCATGTCCGGATCTCTTCACATGCAGCAGCCAAGCCAGCCAATCACAGAACACGACACGCACCTGCACGTCACGTGACATCGCACCGTATCGTTTTGTCGTCTGCATCACCACTGTGTTTATTGTTTCGTTGTGTCGAAACTAACTAATAAAATAACAATTGCAGCTGTCGCGCGTTTTTCTTTTCCCTTTAACTCGAATGCGGGCGCCCTTGAATTGGACTCCATGTTACGGCACCTTGCAGGCTAGCAATTAAGTAAGTAAGTAAGTAAGTAAGTAGAACATTTATAAAGCGCATTACGCAATGCCTCTAATGCGCTACATGCTCTAATACAGCGCAAACAAGTATGTCTTGACAATCGCCTAAAAGTGTCTTCGCTAAGCGACGGATCGCGGAGATAGTCTGGCAGCGAGTTCCAGGCTGTCGGACCTGCAACAGAAAACGCCCGACGGC
>Ga0209255_1000152_pt1 | contig 13800 bp, 8 predicted proteins | sample WorMetvaBAHAMAS2_FD_187394 | JGI IMG/M metagenome (GOLD analysis project Ga0209255, IMG submission 187394) | Marine gutless worms symbiont microbial communities from Max Planck institute for Marine Microbiology, Germany - Olavius vacuus... | ecosystem: Host-associated > Annelida > Digestive...
CAGTGCTTTTTTTGTAAAACAGTATTTTCCGGTACGCATATTTTGATTTTTGATTGGAGGCCTCAGTACAGTACGTCTCTACGTCAGTAGTTAGTTTACTCACTATACGTCAATTAGGCCTACTCAGCGCTTTTGGCGATTAATGTAAAAACCGGCATGCCCCCATTTGGCATTTTGGCTAATCACAATATTAAAATGTGCCATAATTCAATGAATAAAATAACGATACAAAAGATTACTCAGAACAATTGGAATTTCTGAACAGTCAACCTTATTATGCGAGCAAAAAAATTGTTATCCAGTCGTCAGATTTTACGGTACGCCGTACCGGCTCGTACCGTCACAAAAAAAGCACTGGTTGCTTCGTATTAGCGATGTGTTTTGTTTGTGAACAGACAATACACACCCCAAACTTTGACAGAAGAACCATGGGGAAAATGTTAGTATAGCTGTGTAATATGCACCTGTTCTATGCCACTCGATAAAAACTTGTTCACTGACGTATATTGCTTTACGTAGCGGGATTTACTTACTCAATTGTACACTTGTTCATACTAACTAACAAAAATGTACCGAATTATTATCATTTCACTTCGATTAGATCAGTGTTTATTGTGTTTGTAAACAAATCCTGCCTAGCTTATCGATAGAACTAAATGCCGGAACGTTCCAAAATATTTAATACAGGCATGTAGGACGTAGGCTACTCGGTCCATTTTGGTGTTAATGCTGATATGTCATTGTAAGCCAAGGCCGCCATGCTTAATGTAATGTAATGACTCTTTGATTAGAAAAACCGTCTAAAAATTATGCATTTTTTAGTTTATATGTATTATACGCACTCTGGCTACCGGACTTACATTTTTGGTACAAATCGCAACGTATTATATTCAGATTATTACGGTAATGTTCATTGATAAATTTCTAAAGTGACATTTGATTAAATCAAAACTCGGGATTTCTGTATTTTCAGCAATGACCAGCTGTTGCCACTTACTCCAATTACAGTATCAGCATGCACCACTAAGAGTGCTTAGCGCGCTATATGAAGCCAGCAGCATCGAGAAAGATCGATTCTGAGCTACATCCCTTGTCTCTGTCATCCCTTGTCAAAAGAAGTCAGGTCATCGGTGATATTTCTGAGTTAGGTGGAGTGTGGCTGTTATTGTGTTTGTAAACAAATCCCGCCTAGCTTATTGGTAGACCTAAATGCCGGATCGTACCAAAATATTGTGGCTGTTATATGTCAATTTCATACATTGATCCACATTTCAGTGACATTGGTTGCCATTTACGTATTGTTATAGCAGTCGTCACATCTATTTTCGGATGTTATTTTAGTGTAATCATGTTATCCGTTCTGCCCAGGTGTTGGTCGGTGAATCCAGTCGAGCGACCGTCGATGAGTGAGATTGTGCGAGTTATGTCTCGGCTTTCTAAGGTGTCGTTTAATTTCCTCATTTCTGTCGTAGAAGTTTGTACATGCGGTGTTGTTATGAACGATGCGACTCCCTATGATGTTTTAAACTCCCAAGTTCTAATGTAACAGTTAATTAAGTAAGTAAGTGAATTTGTGTTCGCGCAACAGTCCTTACAGCCTAAACTGTCACGTAGGTGCTATGCTAGTGTTTCGTATGCTCTGCAGAATAACACAGTCTTCAGACGCGCACAGAACTGAGTCAGTGAACAGTTGCTATACATATTTCTGTCATGAATGACTCGCCTTTCACAGGCGTTGTTATCAAACATGCTTTGCTGCTGTGGATCAGCAGGCTCCAGATTCATTTGTTAGTGTGCATCTAACTAGTTAGTGCACGCTATTGCTAGACCATTTCTGTCTGTCTGTCTGTCTGTCCGTCAGTCCGTCTGTCATTTCGTCACGTTGCGGTATTGTGTCCAGACGAATGAAGATACGATTGTGTGGTTTTCAGCGTCGGGTAGGACAATCCTTCTAGTTTTTGAAGAGGTAAAGTTTATCCGGATATTCGCAGGGGATCACCCCAGCGAGGGCCTTAAAGTGAAGCACCCGTCTATCGATAGCGAAAATTTGACCAATACTCATAGGCCATAACTTGGAACGGTGCAAGATAGAAGGTAAGTTAGTATTAATCACTAATAGGAAGTCACATATGAGCTATCGATTGGTACCAAAATCGGTGACCTTGAATGACCTTGAACGGCGTAATGGCTACTTCCAAGTGATCAGGGCCAAATTGACCACGGACGAAACTGGCCGCGCAACTTGGCACAAGATAAGAAATAGTATAAACATTCTATGTATTATCTGTGTTGCAAACTTGCATTGTTGTCATTATGATATTAGTTGTGGCGAATAAACGTGTTCGTTGTGGGGACAAATTTACCGTAATATCTTAGGAAGCGACTAAACCGTGGCGTGTAGCTTTAGATATGTCTGCCAGTGTTAGATAGGGCATGTTTTTGGGTTATTTTTTTGTTTCTGGATGCATGTTTTGTTTAGTTGGTTACCTTTTCGTTATCAGTACCAGCAAAGTTGACTGCCTGGCAAGATTCATCTCCGAAATGACCTATTACTTGTCGAGAGGGAACCTTACCAACTAACTAACGAAGCTGAACGTCTGTTGAAAGAATTAAACAAAACTCAAACGCGACAAACTCTGAACCCAAACACACAAATTATGGTTTAATTCTCATCTCCAGCACCCAGTACAGCAAAGAATAGTTATGATGGTCTTCACTCTTATGCCGTCGAGATTTGTCAGTATTAGAATGCTTATTTTCTAATTAATTGTTTAGCACCTCTTTCTGTATCACCAGTAGTGTACTGTAGTACAGGGTGTGAACTGTTTTCAGCTGTTTCCGGGTGGAGACGAGCCTTTGATTTATAGCGGCGACGAAAGTGACGGTACGCTTTCAGTTTTGAATCAGTGTTGTTTTGATTTTATGATGACTATCACAATTTGGCTTTCTTATGTTTTATCTCGGCTTGTCTAAACTCTTAGCTGTTAAGCTAAACTGCACATTGTGTAAATGGTGGAAAAATTGTGCATTGTTCCTGCAGTTGTTTTGGTATTTACCAGTTGAATTAATGATTTGAAATTATGGCATTCATATCAAGGCTTGTATTTCAAGCTTAGAGTGAATTAATGCGGTCACAGTACATTATTTTTGCCATTAACCCTATGTTTTTCAACCCTTCCAGTGTTTTTGTTTCGTTGCTTCAGAGCTGTGATGTGTAAAATGCACTGTAGCATGGAGTCAAACGTCTTCATTTTGGCAGTGCTGAAATGTTTGCATTTGGAGACTTCATTGGTACCCTGCCTAACCTCAAATAACTCTAGAAATGTACGCCAGTTAAAAAACAACAAAAAGTATATACAATATTTGGCACTATATGTGTTTTTGAGTAACGTAACATAAAGTCAATAGCTGGTTTAACAAGTTTGACATGTGAATCAGTAGCGTTGTTGCACATCTATGATGCAGTAGCAGAAAACGGGTGAGTTTTTAGCCTGATACGAAAAGTTTCAGTGGTTTGAGCAGAGCGAACGTCAGTTGGTAGGTTGGAGCAACAGATGAAAAATGTCTTGCGCCGGCAGCAATTCTGAGACAAGTTATATTGAGTTGAGCAATTCTTCATTGGCGGAACGATGTGGTTGAGATGGAGTGTAGTTGATCAGAAATACGACGCATTCAGGAGTTGGAGTCTAAACGGGATCTATGCAAGTCTGGTTCACCACCAGCCAGCAACTTTGAGTGCCAGATCTGCCACCGGATGTGGCGTTCACGGATCGGGCTTCTTGCTCACAACAAGTCCCACTCGTGATGATGAGACCCCGTCGTGTCGACGGCTCAGTCCATGGGTTGACCAGTAACGATGAGATGTAAGATAGTTGTTGTTGCTGTTACATCCTGTAAGTGATATCAGTAAGTAAGTAAGTAGAACATTTATATAGCACATTATGCAATGCCTCTAATGTGCTATGTGCTCTGATACAATGCAAACTCTCTGAGCAACGGATCACCGAGATAGTCTGGCAGCGAGTTCCAGAGTTTGGCAGCGAGTTCCAGGCCGTCGGGCCTGCAACAGAAAATTCTATGGTGGCTGTTTTGTAGTGCACTCGTTGTCCAATGGTTGTGTGATTAAACTGATATAAGTGCTTACATTTATTACATGAACAGAGTGCCGTTTGTGTAGAGACCATGTGCTCGGTGCCCGATACAAATCCGTTGCACTCTGCTATGCCGATGTTCGACTCCCATGCCACGGTACATCAAACAATATGGCGTCAGAAGACAGACTTGACAGGGGAGCCAGTGTCTCTGTTGCTGCCTACGACGCCACCGAAGCCTGTCGTCATCGAGGTAATAATTGTAATAACAATCACATTTCTGTTCAGCCGCTACGTCGTAAATTGACGGCACTTTTATGACCGGCGGAAGCAGTGAATGTTTTTTTTGCAGAAAGAGAAAGCAAAAAGTGAGTTTGTACAGCGATTTATTGTAAAACCTCTAATGCTAAACGTCTCTTGGAAGAATTAAACAAAACTCAAACCTGATAAACGCTGAACCCACAGATCTATAAATATTGTATCCAGATGCCGTACCTCCTATTCACGGCGAATCGTATCATGTAGCCACCGATAAGGACCCCTCCATAGTTCCGGTCTATTTTTAGCGACAATCGACAACCAGTCGCAACTCGCGGAAAGAAAGCACGTGGCACGCTATTGGTCGATAGCGGCAGTTCCATTAAGCGTGCACCCCTCTCCATTAGTTATTACAACGAAATTAGCGGCGGCCATATATGGAGGGGCTGTTGTTAGTACTAGATAAATATTCTATTCAGTACTGCCCCTGTGGCTGAACCCTACACAAACTATGGTTTAATTCTCATCTCTAGCACCCAGTACAGCAAAGAATAGTTATGATGGTCTTCACTCTTATGCGTATGCCGTCGAGCCACCAGCGGCTGAGGAGTAAAGGCAGGTATGGTTTGTTTGTGGGTGGCAGGTAAAACTGTGTGATCCCCTCGTTACAGGCCATATCTGAGCGCTTTAGAGATGCTTCGTGATTAAGCGCTATACGAATTCACATTTACTTTACGTTACACTTTAGTTTGTGGTGTTACTGCCGTTCTTCCATTTCAGTGCTGCACTTTGGTTCCTAATCTTATCTGTAAGCATTAAGTATGTAAGTCAATAAGTAAGTAAGTAAGTAAAAGAATTTATAAACGGCACTTAAAAACTAAGCCACAGCCTCAGTGAAAGATATGTTATTTTAACCTTTGTTTAAAACATGCACAATCAACAGTACTTCTAACCACTATCATTGTATACCTATTTCTGGCTGTAACTGTTGGTATAAGAGATAATTCTGACAAAGATGTGACATTGCAACACGTGAGGGTAAGTTCATGCAGGATGTCGTGTATGAATGGGGACATGTGGATGAATGTGTGACATTATGGGCTGAGTGCTTTTGAAAGAGTGTCATAATGACGTGTTGACAATGACTATGTCATCACCTATTTGAGTCGAGCCATCGTGGTATTGTTCATATGTTGTTCAACCCACCATAAACCATCTCCCAGCAGAGAGAGGTCAACCAAGATGGGTCTGTACTATCGAAATTCATCTCTTTCCAGGGGCGTGGAGTCGTATTTGGAGTCCCCAGAGTCCGGCTTTTTGGCCTGGAGTCGGAGTCTCCCTTTTGAGATAGACTCTGACTCCGGGTACATACTACTCCTTGATTGTACGTTGAGTCTAATACTTTGTGGTTTTGGTCTAGTGTACTGTTCTCGCCGGTCGTGCTACCTCAAGTAGAGTCTGAGTCTGACATTGGGTTTGGAGTCGAGTCCAGGTCCAGATTATTTTAGAGATGGAGTCGGAGTCGTAGTTTGGAGTCCGAAATTTGCTAACCCTGGAGTTTGAGTTCCACAACAAATAAGGAGATTGCATCGCTGCCTTTGTGCAATAGTCTTTGTCTAAACTCTCTATGCAGCAGGTCAGGATAATGTCAAGTCATTGACGATGACGATGATGATGACGATGACAATGATGACTTGGATGAGTATACCTCTATGGTGGTCTCGCTTAGCGGTAGCGCGTTGGTCTCGATCAGCAAAGTTAACCTATGTCGGCCGTCGGGCCCAGTTGGTACTGATATGGGTGACCGTGTCCGGTTTCATTTCCCAGTGCTGGACATTTATTTCGGTAAGTAACCAGCCACTTAGGCCAAATCAGCCTTCCATCGCTCCGGGGTCGGTAAATGAGTACCAGCTTTGGCTGGGAAGGCAAAGGCAGGTATGGTTTATTCTGTTAGCGGATGAACGCGGGGTGTGCAGGTAAAACTGAGATCCCTTGAAAACGCGTGCCGTACCTGAGCGCCTTAGAGGTGTGTTCACGACGAGGCGCTATACAAATCTACATTTACCTTTACCCTTACCTCCCTTTTACATTTTTTACAAGTTTACAAGTGATGTAAATTGTACCTGCATAAATTACACGTGTATTGTTTGTTGATGTCAGGATGACAAAGGTGACATACAGGTGTCGACACCATCGTCAAGACAGGTGACTAGTGAGAGTTTGGCAGATGCTGGTTGCAAGTCTAGCAGTGCAGTACCAGCATCCGAACCAGCAACAGCAGCAACTGCTGGTTCAACTGATAAGAGCACTGTGCCTATACCTCCAGGTGTGCACTGTTTGTGAGTGTTTTTAATGCAGAAAAACTTGTCCGCAAAGTTAGTTTGTGTGACTAAATGTTGTCGTCGGTGTAGATAGTCGAAAGTTGTTCTGCATTTGCATGGTAAATTATCGGACTGTGTTTAACCAGTTCAATGTTGATTGGTTCCGTATTATTATTATTATTATTATTATCAACGAAAATGATGAAGGTGGCGTAAAATCAAAAGACTTCAAGGACACCTAACTACACCTAATTCCGTAACAGGAATTGTAACCGTAACAACTACATCTGTCGTGTGCTCCTTACATTAAGAATGAGTTTAGATGTCTGTCTTCGTTCTTATCAACTGTGGACTCGGTTCCCGTTGACGTTTGATGCTAGTTTGATTGTCTGGTTATTGTTATTATTATTATTATTATTATTTATTTGTTATTTATGTATTATCCCCAGGAAGTAAAGATGCCGGGGGTTAAAAACTTAGATTAAAAACAAGCTGGAATGGTTACGTGTTGGTATCGCTTTCAACTGGGAAAGTCTGTTTATTTATTATTATTATTATTATTAGAAACGAGTATTATTATAGAGAGCACTTGACAGTGAAAAATATATATTTAAAAAATTTGGTTACATTTTGTGCTGTCCTGTGTGAAATATCTCAGCTCTTTTCACCATTCAATAATGTCTTTCCTAATAGTTGATCGTCTGATAACTTGTTTAACTTGTTCCTTAATCTCCGCCGTGTGCACCTGTTGTCAATGAATTCTTAAGTTACTGCTACGAGGATGAGACTAAAGACTGTCTAGTTTTCCACATTTTTAACACCTAACACACCAGTTGTGCTTTTTCAATTTTTTTTCCTCAGTTATATGTGCTTTTTAGCAGTCATCTAACTGTGTTAGGGCGTGCTCTTCCTGTCGCAAATTCGTCTATACATGCCTCTCTCCATCTGTCTGTCTGTCTGTCACAATCGTATTCCATGAATAAATGGTTCATCTTATCGAAATGCCTTTTGCACCGTACGATACAGCGATGTGCTCTCTCTTTGCGGTAGCCGAGCTTTGAAAGCTTCAATTTAGGCTTTATTTTAGCTCTTTCCATTAATCTTGTAGTTCCTGGTGGATAATAATAATAATAATAATAACACGCTGACTTCTAAGGCGCCATAACATGGAGTCCAATTCAAGGGCGCCCGCGCTAGAGGTGATTAGAGTCAGAAATAGTATGTCTTAAGCTGAGACTTGTAACTCTGCAGCGTGTACTGTACACCTTACTGTGTCCAACAGTTACATTAGAGACTTCGTGATAATTGCGCTATACAAATTCACATTACCATTACCATTACCATTGTATGCACTGTAATCAAAATCTTATGTGTGGTGACACTGACACGTATTTTCAGCACTTCTTCCATTCCAAACTTTACTCATTCAGCATGTTATGTTTATTACTGACACCAATACTAACCGGCTTTATATTAATCCAGTATGTTCAGTTGCTGTGGCCTTTCATCTGGGATTTAATGCATTTATCACATGATGGCACATCAGAGAAATGTTGATGATAATAATAATAAGAAAATTTATACCGCACACATTGTCAAGCATTAAGCATGAATCGGAGGCGCAGGCAGTCGCCAGGTGGCCGGACGGAGTATGTTAATTGTTAATGAGCTGGGCTATGAGGTGAGACTTAAGGTGGCGCTTGAAACTGTATAGGGAGGAACAGTTTTTAATGGAAGTAGGAATTGAATTCCGTGTTGCAGGAGAGTTGTAGCTGAAGGTGCGCTGACCGAAGTCAGTAGATAAGAATGGCACCTGGAGAAGTTTTTAGGTTGAAGATCAGTTAGTTTCTGTTAACATATAACAGATATAAAGGTTCGAGCATGCCATAAATGACAGTAATGTGACACTCATCTGTGGTTTCTTGGCAAACTGATAATTTCTTCATAATGATGAATATGGTAACTGCCAATAACTTTTGCACATAACCGTTGATGGATATCACCGGCCTCAGCGGCTGGTTCAGTCTGAATATAGTGAATGCTCTCCAGGGTCAACCTCGTTCAGCATAGGTTAGCTGATGGTGCCACTAAAAGCTGCCGCTTCACATATTGAACTGGGTATTAAGTCTTGCTAGGCCATCTCAGCCTTCCATCCCTCCGGGGTCAGTAAATGAGTACCAGCTTCGGCTGGGAAGGCGAAGGCAAGTGTGGTTCATTAGCTAGTTGCCTAGATTATTCATATACACTCATAGAATATATAAATCGTTTTGCTGTTGATTGAATGGTTACGTTCTTTTTCACGATGTTAGCTTTCGTGAAATTTGCAGAAGAAAAGGTGCTCGTTTTCTTTATTCTTTGCAAGAAATGCTAAATAGTGCAAAGTCTAACCCTAATCCTAACCCTAATTTCCAGGGCAGATTGATCAGATAAATCGGAGCGGTATTGTCGAACGGTAAATAAATCTGGTTTAATAAAAGAACGCATCCAAACGAGCACCGAAATGCTGTCAACTAAATGTGTACTGGCTAGTGACCAATCATCTATCAGCTCGTGGCTTGTGCAGCCAATCAAGGAGTTGTCATATGTGGCAGGGCGGTGTGCCGGAAGGGGCTGTGCATTAGTTAGGCAACTAGCTATTTCTGTTAGGACTGCATTCTGTTAGCTGATTAAGATATACATTCGTATTAGCTGTGACTAACAGATTACGACAAAGCTTATATGCTGTTAATTCTTTTCTGTGGCAACTAACCTTGCACGCGGCATTTGCATGGGTTTATTTTGTCAGTTCGACGTCACCGCCGCACGGGTTCGCATGGCACGCCGATTGCCTCTCTTGTGCAGCAATCATTTGTACTTGGTGAGTGTGATTTCGGGTCTACTGGTGGCTAGCAGGACACCAAATGTAAATTTGCCGCGACAGAAATACCTGGGGTTTGTTACGTGGAAAAATGTGGCTAGAAATTGGGAACGTTGCCAAATTTTATAGCACATCTTAGTGATAAAACATTTTCACAGATAGTTGCAACAGGTTGTAAATGTTGATCAGAAAGTTGTCAAAATTATTTTTCAAAATATGCCTATCACTGTCGTTTAGGGGGCAACGTTGGGCAGCAGCTTTAGCTCAGTGGTTAAAACAGTAGATTTCCCGTCAGGCAGATGTGTTTTGATTTTCAGTGAGATTTGTCTATCATGAGGACGAAGTATAATACATAAAAACAGCTAAAACTAATCCAACAGCAAACAAACTGGCACTAGTTAACAAAAACATACTCTCACAGAGATCTAAACCAGCTGTCAAAACTGCTTTACACGGTTACCAACTCTCCCGATTTTTGTCAGAAGCCTCCCGTTTAAGAGCCCGTATTATGATTGTATGATTCAGCAAGAAAACTCCCGATTTTTCAATTGTCGTCAGAATTTTCGCAAGTAGTTTCAGGTTACAGTACATTTTGTTGCGCTTTTGTTACATTTACCGAATAATTTGAGCATTATATGTTCTTTTTTTCCAGTTGAGTAGATGATGAAAATTGGCAACAGAAAGACGCGACGAGGAAAGTGTGAACGTTTAAATTATGATAAGAAACTCAAAAGGACATATCACGAGAAGTTCTGTAGCGTATAATAGGCAGGAAAATCTTTATTTATATGTTCAGAAAAGATGCCTCTTATTCTGGCTCTCTTTTGACTTCTGTCTCCTTATTTTCGGTGTCTCAGCTGGAAACACTGCTAATATGAATGCATACTGTACTTACGACCAGGCGATTGTGGTACACAATACAGTACACACATCTAGCTGTTTTCTTTCTTTCTTTCTTCTGGAAAAGAGGGACATAATTCAAAAAATATCGTGACGAACAGTCTGCACATCGGTAATTGTTGGTTGTCATTTGGTGGTGTAAAGGTCATCGTCGGACGGGTTCCTATGGCAACGTGGTTGTCACAATGACGACAACTGCATCCGTATCTACCGTTGCCGGGCCTGATGTCGTTCCCACAATTACAACTGTACCTGGAACCTCAGAAGATGGCACTCTTCTGTGTCCCAATCACGGTGTCGCCAGTACAGCACGAAGTGTGTCGTGGGCTCACGGCATACGTCCACAAAGTGCGTGGTTCACTTTGTTAACATTTGAGTGAATAGCTTTGTTACAGACGGCCTAATTCTGATTTATTTCTGTCAAAGAAACGAAAGGTCAGAAATTACGATCCGATGAACGTGGCAGTGAATCTCAAATTTAAAGATTACTTTTACAAAACATTGTGCTGGAATAAGCTCAGTTCGTATTTCCAGTTTTTATTGTCCTTGGATTGGGTTTTGTCACACTGGGCCAATTTCACTGTGTGTAGATTTTTTGTGTTTATCTGTGTATTTTGTCTGTTTTTGTTTTATTCTGCCTAATTGTTGTATTATTGTGAGCATGGTGGGGTCGACCTGATGAGATTGAAGCTTAATCTTTAGAACCCTATCTTCTCTCAGTGCTTTGACATTGTCGGTTGGGTCATTTGACTCGTAAAAACCTGTCCCCAATAAGACCTATAATATGTTTGGTGGGACATTAAACCTTGCTCAATCAATCAATCAATCCATCTCCGAGATAATAATAATAATACGTTTTAGTTCTGTGTTGATTCATGAGATTTTCAGTGCAGCGACGATGAACCGGACCTCTAGCCACTCCAGCATTTGCTTTTATCATAGTTTAGTTTTTGTTTTTAGCCCTCGGGACTTACACCTGAGGGGAAAAAAATAATAATAATAAACAGACATTTAAAGGTAAGGTAAAGGTAAACGTGGATTTGTATAGCGCCTTGTCATGAACCACTTCTAAGGCGCTCAGGTATGGCACGCGTTCTAAAGGTATCTCACAGTTTTACCTGCACACCCCGTGTTCATCTGCTAACGGAATAAACCATACCTGCCTTTGCCTTCCCAGCCGAAGTTGGTACTCATTTACCGACCCCGGAGGGATGGAAGGCAGAGTTGGCCTTGGGTGGCTGGTTGGTTACGTACCGAAATAAGTATCCGACACCGGGAATTGAACCCGGACACGGTCACTTATCTCAGTACTAATTGGGCCCGACATAGATTAACTTTGTTGATCGAAGCCAACACGCTAACCACTACGCCAGACCGCCATTTAAACACGCACAGTTAAAGAATACGTCATGTAGGCGCACATGGGGACCAGATCCAGAGTCTACATCGAGGAAAACAAGATCAGCTGTTCTCCACCAGTGCAGTGTTTTTTTTTATCAGAATATGGCTTGACTATGCAGACAAAGCAGGTCACTGATAAATATGTAGCTGACATCTCCAGTTGTTGTTATCCATGAGGCTGGTGATCCGACGTACATTGCTTTTCAGTTTCCACTGTCCGTAATTATGCTTTTCTGTTGGCTGGTAACCGCTTTTGGGACAGTCTGCTGCCTGACTTTACCTCAGATCCAACGTTTACTCGATGTCCTCCTCAACGCCAGCGTATTTGAATGACATGATCCATACAACTGTTCCAGTTCGTCCTCTTCGGTCATCCGACGCCCCGCTGCTGAACGTCCCAAGAACACGAACTGAGTTCATGTGTCGGTCTGTTTCGGTGGTGGCTCTGCACACTTGGAACTCATTACCATCCGACGTTAGATCCTGCCGTACTGTGGACACCTTCAAACGACACCTCAAGACCCATCTGTTCAGAGTCTTAACCTGATGCCACCAGCGCCTCTGTATCTACGGACTTTATGGCGTTATACAAATGCTGTTATTATTGTCGCTGCCCGTTGGCAGCTTGTAGATTTTGTATATATTGAGTGGTAATATTGTACACTTTAAACAGTAAAATGGTAAGAAAACTAAACATTTTTGCCTGCAAAAAGAGTACTCTGTCTCAGTTTTGGAAAATGTTGATAATGATTGATGGATGAAAACGGATAATTAATACTGTCGATTGCAGTTTCAACGGGGGAAATGGTGGATGAAGCAAATGTCGACAAACAGGTGCAACTTGATCCACAGCTTATGGTAATGTTTACTGAAGACTTTCGTGAACAAGTGCTTATGTTTTTTTCTCATAAATTTGTGGTCCGACAGAGATTTAACCGTTTGTGTCTAACAGTGGTGAAAGTAACTGTATGACTGATGAGTGATTTTTTAAAATGAATTTTGTACCAACGTTGTTTGGTTGTCCCGGAATAATGTCGAAAAATGAATTTCCAGCTTTGTCTTGCTGATGCGTGTGACGCACACTGGCCCATCTCCTTCATAGATTAGTGATACCGTGAGACCAGTCAGAATGAGTCAGGATCTGTCTCATCATTGGCTGCAAACCAACAACTATGATGTGATGTATCAAGGGCTAGGACCAAGTTTGGAGACAGAGCATTCTGAATAACTGGACTGTATGTTTGGAACTCTCTCCCTAAATTCATCTGCTTGACTAACTGTACAACAATTTTCACACGCTCTCTTAAATAGCACTTTTTAAGTTTGTGTTTGAAAATGAAACCTGAATGAAAACTATCGATTTAGTGTTTGATTGATTGATTGCATATAGCCAGATAACAGTCTCAGTGCCATTGCTGACTGATCGGCTTTTAGTCATATATATCGCTTGCATACATATGTTAGTTTATTTATTCTTTCATTGATTCATTCATCAAAGAACTGATTTAGGTGGCATAATATCAGAATGATTGTAAGGACACCTAACAACATTTTGTTTACATTTTTACATTAAAAGAAAGGAAAGGAATTGTTGGTATTTGATCCAGTCGACTTGGTCATTAAAAATGCAGATTGTGGTGGTTTGTATATGTTGAATGTACAAATTGCACTGACTGGGTCAGACATTGTATGAGAGGATGGAAGCAGATGGAATTATAGCGAGTAGTAGTAGTAGTGTAGAGGCTTAACGTCCCACTCGACACATTATATAGGTCATTTCGGGGACAATTTTTACAGGTCATACGACCAAACCAACAGTGTCAAAGCACTGAAGGAAACCAGTTGATCTTGCAGATAAGGCTTGAATCCCACCAGGACCACTCCACCATGTTACAGTAATACAACTCTAGGCAACCGCCTCTATGCATGGCGTAAGGGTCCCAATGTGACAAACCCAATCTGCTGGACCTGT
>Ga0209255_1000153_pt1 | contig 13754 bp, 13 predicted proteins | sample WorMetvaBAHAMAS2_FD_187394 | JGI IMG/M metagenome (GOLD analysis project Ga0209255, IMG submission 187394) | Marine gutless worms symbiont microbial communities from Max Planck institute for Marine Microbiology, Germany - Olavius vacuus... | ecosystem: Host-associated > Annelida > Digestive...
CATGATCAGCAATGTCGGATCAAGAGCCATTGTTAGCCCTCCCGCGATCACTCGCAACGGCTCACGCGACCAGTGCAGCAGAATGCCCCAGCTATGCAGGGCACGCGTTGATCTGGCGCAAGGGCAGGCAGGGGCGGAGTTCCACCCCACCAATTGCCGTCAGCCGCTCCGAGTGGTGGGGTGAAACCCCACCCTACGCGATATCCACCAGCACCTTCCCCCGTGGCCGGCCGGTCTCCTGCCGCTCGTGAGCGGCGGCGACCTCGGCCAGCGGGAAGCGGGAGTCGACCCGGTGCCACAGCGCCCCGGCCTCCAGCGCCTCCTGAACGAAGCGCACCGCCCGCAGCTTGGCCTCTTCCGGCACCTCGAAGATGGCGACGCCGCAGATGCCGATGTTGCGGTACATGAACTTCGGCCAGTCGAGCGCCGGCTTCGGGTTGCTGGCGCTGCCGAACGAGGAGATGGTGCCGTTCTGGGCCACGATCCGCCAGGCGAAGTCGAGATGGGCGCCGAGATCGACGTCGATCATGGTGCGGACGCCCTTGCCGCCGGTGAGGTCGAGGGCGGCCTCGCGCAGCGAATCCCGGTCGGCATTCACAATGTGGTCGGCGCCGGCGCGGCGGGCGTCCTCGGCGCGGGTCTCATCGCCGCGCACCACGCCGATCACCGTCGCCCCCATGCGCTTGGCGAGCTGGACGGCGTAGTTGCACGCCGCGCCAGCGGCGCCGGTGACGATCGTGGTCTCGCCCTGCAGCGGCCCGCCGAGCATCAGCGCGTGGCAGGCGGTGACCGCCGGCACGCCAAGCGCGGCGCCGTCATCGAACGAGGCCGAGGCGGGCAGGAGCATCTCCCGCGACGCCGGCACCTGCACCAGCTCGGCGGCGGCGCCGTCCCATTTCCGGTGGGCGCATTCCCATGCCCAGACCCGCTCGCCGATCCGGGCCGGGTCGACCCCGGCGCCTACGCTCTCGATCACCCCGGCGGCGTCGTAGCCGGGGATGGTCCGCGGGTAGGCGGGCTTGCCGCGCTGCCCGGCGCGGCGCTTCCAGTCGGTCGGGTTCACCCCGTGGACATGCACCCGGATCACCACCTCGCCGGGGCCGGCCGCAGGGTCCTCGACCTCGCCGAGGCGGAAGACGTCGCGGGCGGCGCCGGCCTGCTCGTACCAAGCGGCCTTCATCCGTTCTCCTCCTTCGGGGTAGCGATGGCACCGGCGGCCTCCAGGGCGTCGATCTCGGCCTCGGCGAGGCCGGCCTCCGTCAGCACCTCTCGGCTGTTCTCGCCGATCCGCGGCGCCGGCAGATCCGCCGTCTCGTCGACCCCAGCGAAATCCAGCGGGTGGCGGGTGACGCGCAGCGATCCCTCGCTCGGATGCTCGACCGCGCGGAAGAAGCCGGCCGAGGCGAGGTGGGGCTCGTCGAACAGGTCGTCCAGGGTGTTGATCGGACCGCAGGGAATGTCGGCGGCGCGCAACAGCTCCAGCCATTCGGCGGTGGTGCGGGCCGGCATCGCCTCGTCGATCACCTGGCAGAGCTCGTGGATCCGTTCGCTGCGGGCGACCGGGTCGCCGAACCAGGGCTGGGCGGCGACGTCGGCACGGCCGACGATCTCCATGAACCGGGTCCAATGCTTTGGCGCATAAGGCAAAATACCGATGAACCCGTCCCTGGTGGGGTATGGGCGGCGGTACGGGTTCAGCAGTCGCTTGTAGCCGGGGCCGCTCAGGGGCGGGTCGAAGATCATGCCGCTGAGGTGCTCGACCATCAGGAAATGGGCGGCGCATTCCATCATCGGCACCTCGAAGGCCAACGTCTCGCCGGTGCGCTCGCGGTGCAGCAGCGCCGCCAGCACGCCCTCGACGATAAAGAGGCCCGAGATCTTGTCGACGACGATCTGCGGCACGTAGCGCGGGGCGCCATCGGCGCGGGCGTTGACGGCGGCGAAGCCGGAGAGCCCCTGGACGACGTCGTCATAGGCGCCGGCATCGGCGTATTCACCGCTCTTGCCGAAGCCGATGGCGGCGCAGTGGATCAGGTTGGGGTGCCTGGCGCGCAGGGTCTCGGGGTCGATCCCCAGCCGCCGCGCGGCCGGACGGCGCATGTTGTGCACCAGCACGTCGGCGGTGGCGATGACCTTGTCGAGCGCGGCCCGCGCCTCCGGGCGCTTGAGGTCGAGCGCGAGGCTGCGCTTGGCCCGGTTGACGTTGAGGAACATGCCGCCCATGCCGGGGCTGCGCGACGGTGCAATGTGGCGCACGCCTTCGCCCTCTGGCGGCTCGACCTTGATCACGTCGGCCCCGAGGGCGCCGAGCTGGTATGTGGCGAAAGGACCCATGATCACGCTGGTCAGGTCGACGATGCGGATGCCGGTCAGCAGCGGAGTCATGTTGATATCGGGGGTGAGTAGACGATGATCAGGCGGAGCGGCTCGGGGCCGAGGCTGGTGACCTCGTGCTCCAGCCCGGGCGGGATGCGGACCACATCGCCGGCGCCGCAGCGGCGCGGGGCGGCGTCGCCGAGGGCAACCTCAGCCGCGCCGCCGAGCACGTACATCGCCTGGAAGGCGTCGGCATGGGAATGCCGGGCGGCGTGGCCGCCGGGGGCGAGGGTGCCGTGCACCATCTCGAAGCTGCCGCCGGTCTCATCCTTCAGCACCAGCCGGGCGTTCTCGGTGCCGGAATGGCCGGGCGGCACGTAGGTGGCCAGGTCGGCGAGGTTCTGGATCAGGTTGTCCGTCATCGCTGGTCCGTCTCTCTTGGCGTTCCGGTCAGGCTATACCGGGGCGGCTGGCGGCTGAGAACCGGTTTCCACGGCGCCGGGGCATCGATCACCAGGCTGATCTCTTGGCAGCGCGGCGGATCGGGCTATTCTGAGGCAGTGTTGGCCGAGGGAGAGTGAGAAATGACCGAAGTGGCGCGCGCGCAAGCGGTTCACCGAAGTGTTGGGCAAGCGCATGGCTCATGTGGGGGACGGGGCCGGCGCGCCGGTGCTGTTCCTGCACGGCAACCCGACCTCTTCGTTCCTGTGGCGCGAGGTGATGGCGGCGGCAAAAGGTGCCGGGCGGCTGCTGGCGCCGGACCTGATCGGTATGGGCGACAGCGACAAGCTGGACGATCCGGGGCCGGGGTCGTACCGGTTTGTCGAGCACCGGCGGTTCCTGGACGCCTGGATCGATGCGGTGATTCCGGAGGACAAGGTCACGCTGGTGATCCATGACTGGGGCTCCGCGCTTGGCTTCGACTGGGCCCGGCGGCATCCGGATCGGGTGCGCGGCATCGCCTATATGGAGGGGATCGTGCGGCCGATGCGCTGGGACGAATGGCCGGAGCCGATCCGGGCGCTCTTCCAGGCGCTGCGCTCGGAGGCCGGCGAGGCGATGATCCTGGAGAAGAACGTCTTCGTCGAGCGTATCCTGCCGGGCTCGATCCTGCGCGATCTGACCGACGCGGAGATGGCGGAGTACCGGCGGCCATTTCTGAACCCCGGCGAGTACCGGCGGCCGACGCTGAGCTGGCCGCGGCAGATCCCGCTGGATGGCGCGCCAGCGGATGTGGTCGAGATCGTCGCCGATTATGCCGAGTGGCTGGCGACCTCGGAGGTGCCGAAGCTGTTCGTAAACGCCGAGCCGGGGGCGATCCTCACCGGGCCGATGCGCGAGACGGCGCGGGGGTTTCCGAACCAAACCGAGGTCACGGTGCGGGGGAGCCATTTCATTCAGGAGGATTCGGGGGCGGAGATCTGGCATGGGCTCATGCAATGGATTAAAAAACAATCGTAAAACATTATAAGAAATAAAAGAACACTCACTATAGCTTGGCTCACTCATCATCCAGTAATTAACATAATTTTGATTATGCGCAAAATGGATGGCCGTAGAAAAGGCCGATTTCGAGCCACCGCCCCTTCCATTTCCTGAAGCCGTCATCGCCCGGCTTGACTGGGCGATCCAGTGGCACCGTCCGCTGCGGTTGCCCGGATGCCCCGGTCGCGCCGGGGCATGAAGTGGGCTCGGATCGTCGAGCGCCGGCGATACGGCTGAGCAGTGCCGTGCCGCCTCCGCCTGCCCTACTTCTTGACCGGCGGGTTGCCCGGGATCGGCAGCCCCATTAGCGAGGGATGGGCCCGCGCGTATTGCGGCGGGAACGGCGCTTCGTCGCCCAGTGCATCCGCCGCATGCCAGGCCCAGTGCGGATCGTAGAGCATGCCACGGCCGAGAGCGATCATGTCAGCCTGGTCGCTTATCAGGATCGTCTCGGCGTGGAGCGGATCGGAAATCTTGCCCACCGCCATCACCGGGACGCTCACATGGCGTTTCACCTCGGCGGCGAAGCCGACCTGATATCCCGGCCCCACGGCGATCTGCTGCGCCGGCGAGTTGCCCCTCGACGAGACATGCATGAAGTCGCAGCCGCGCGCCTCCAGCGCCTTGGCGTAAGCAACTGAGTCCTCCAGCGCCCAGCCGCTCTCGACCCAGTCGGTGGCCGAGAATCGCACCCCCGGGGGCTTCTCGTCGGGCCAGACGGCACGCATCGCCTCGAACACCTCCAGCGGATAGCGCATCCGGTTCTCCAGCGAACCGCCATAGTCGTCGTCGCGCTGGTTCGACAACGTCGACAGGAACTGGTGCATGAGATAGCCATGGGCGCTGTGGATCTCGATCAGATCGAAGCCGAGCCGGTCGGCGCGCCGGGTCGCCTGGACGAAGGCGTCCTTGACCCGCTGCAGGGTCTGCCAGGTCATCGCCTCGGGAGTATGCCAGCCGGGGCCATAGGGGATCGCCGAGGGGCCGACGGTTTGCCACAGGCGCCCTGCTCCGCGGTCAGCGGCCTGCAACCGCGCCACGGCGCGTCGGTCGAAGCCTTGCGCCCGGCATGGGCAAGCTGAATGCCGATCTTGGCATGGCCGTAGTCGCGGAAGAAGCGGACGATCCGCTCCATCGCCGCTTCGTTCGAGTCCGACCACAGCCCCGGGCAGCCGGGGGTGATCCGGCCCTCGGGCTCGACTCCCGTCGCCTCGGCGATGACCAGTCCGATGCCGGCGACGGCGTACTGGCCGAGATGCATCAGGTGCCAGTCGCTCATGTCGCCGTCATGCGAGCTGTACTGGCACATCGGCGCCACGACGACGCGGTTGGCGCACTCAAGAGAGCGCAGCTTGATCGTATAAAAAAGTTGTGTCATCATTTGGTTAGAAGTCACTCTTCATGTTGTCTTGCGGTTTGGGATCAGTCGAAGGCCTGCGACCCGTCCGGGGTTGGCATCTCGAAGCTGTTGAGCGTCAGCGAGACCATGCCGTAGTAGCCGACGATGGCGATCAGGTCGATCAGGGCCGGCAGGACAAGCACTGCCTTGGCCTCGTCGAAGGTCGCGTCCGAGAGCCGGTGGGTCTTGTTCAGCTCCAGCGCCACCTTGTGCACCACGCGCTGGTCGTCCGCGGGCAGATCGGGGGTCTGGCCCTTGCGCACCGCCTCGGTCACGCTCTCGGGGATGCCGGCGTCATGGGCGAAGCGCACATGCGCCCACCACTCAAATTCGGCCTTGTAATGGGCGCCGGTGACGAGGATCGCCAGCTCCGACAACCGCGGCTCCAGCCGCGAGTTGAACCGGATATAGGCGCCGAGCTTCTGCGCCACGTCGCCGAGCGCGGGCGAGTACAGCCACGCCTTGTGCGGCCCCTGGATCTTGCCTCGCGGGCCGGCGATGAGGTCGTCGTGCAGCCGTTTCTGCTCGGCGGTCATGTCCTCGTAGGCGAGTTCGGTCAGGCGGTCCATCACACGCTCCCGAAATCCGGTTTGCGCTTCTCCGGGAAGGCGTTGATGCCCTCGGCACCCTCGGCCCCGCCGAGCGCGGTGGCGATGCCCTCGGCCTCCTGGTCGAGCTGCACCTTCAGCTCGTTGAGCCGCGACTGGTCGATCAGCCGCTTGCCGGTGCCGAGCGCCTGGGTCGGCCCGTCGGCCAGCCGCCCGGCGAGCTCCAGCGCCGTCTCCAGCGCCTGGTCGGGCTCGTACAGCCGGTTGATCACCCCCACCTGGTGCAGCCGCTCGACCGGAATCTTGTCGCCGTTGATCACCACGCTCTTGGCGCCGCTCAGACGCCATCCATCTGCGCTTTCGGTGGCCTGGGTGGAGACCCGGGACATCGAGTAGCGGCTGTCCGGCTCGCCATGGGCCAGCGCGACGACCGTCTCGCCGGCCATCACTGCCGCCAGCGTCTCGGCATCGCCGGCCTCGATCAGCGGCCCGGAGGCGAGCGCCGAGGCGAGGAAGGGTTCCACGACCACACCGCGCCCAAGCGCCTCGAAAACTAGGGCGATGTCCTCGCCGGTGCTGCCGAAGCCGTCGAACTCCGGAGGGATCAGCGCCCCGATCAGCCCAAGATCGGCGAACTCGCGCCACATCTCGCGTGAGAACCCGGTCTCGCTGGCCGCCGCTTCATGGCGTTTCTCGATGGGATACTGCTCGCGGATGAGCCGCTCGGCGGTATCCTTGAGCATCTGCCGTTCTTCAGAGAGGTTGAACTCCATCCCGTAACCTCCTCAGATCATTTGCATGTCATGCCTAGGCTCGACCGGGGCATCCAGATCAGCAGCGGCGCGGGACGAATTCTGGATTGCCCGGTCAAGCCGGGCAATGACGGGGCATTGGTGCCGATCCATGACCCCCATCCTCAGAACCCCAGCAAATGCTTGGCGACGATGTTGCGCTGGATCTCGTTCGAGCCGCTATAGATTGAGGTCTTGCGCATGTTGAAGTAGCTGCGCGCCAGCGGAAGGGCATAGTCCGGCCCCGGCGCCTCGCCGTTCCAGCCCTCGTCAAAGGCCTCCGGCAGGTCGGGGATCGCGTAAGGCCCGACGACCCGGCGCATCAGATCGGTGATCTCCTGCCGCACCTCTGTGCCCTTGATCTTGAGCAGCGAGGGTTCCGCCCCCGGCAGCTTGCCTTCGCCGGCCGCAGCGACGACGCGCAGGTTGAAGATCTCCATCGCCATCAGGTCGATCTCGACCCGTGCCATGCGCGCGGCGAAATGCGGATCCTCGGCCAGCGGCCAGCCGTCCTGGCGCTGGTCGCGGGCAACCCGTTTCAGCCCCGCCAGGCCCTGTTTCGAATAGGCCACCCCGGCGATGCCGGTGCGCTCGTAGGTCAGCAGGTACTTGGCCACCGTCCAGCCGTCGTTCTCCGGCCCGACGATGTTCTCCGCCGGTACCCGGACGTCGGTGAAGAACACCTCGTTGATCTCGTGCTCGCCCTCGAGGGTGTAGATCGGCCTGACCTCGATGCCGGGGCTCGACATGTCGATCAGCAGGAACGAGATCCCCATCTGCCGCTTCGGCGCGTTCGGGTCGGTGCGCACCAGGCAGAAGATCCTGTTGGCGAAATGCCCCAGCGTGGTCCAGGTCTTCTGGCCGTTGCAGATGTAGTGGTCGCCGTCGCGCACCGCAGTCATCTTCACCGAGGCGAGGTCGGAACCCGCGCCCGGCTCGGAATAGCCCTGCGCCCACCAGTCGTCGTCGTTGAGGATGCGCGGCAGGTAGTAGACCTTCTGCGCCTCGGTGCCGAAGCGGATGATCACCGGCCCCGGCATGTTGAGCCCGAAGGGGATGCTGCGCGGTGCCCCGGCGGCGACGCATTCCTCCTCGAAGATGTGCTTCTGGACCGGCGTCCAGCCGGTGCCGCCATGCTCGACCGGCCAGTGCCAAGCCATCCAGCCGCGCTCGCGCAGGAACGCGTGCCATTCGAGATAGTCGTCCTTGGTCAGGCGCTGGGCCTTCCTGACCTTGTCGGAGAGCCGCTTCGACAGGCGCTCCGCCAGCCAGCCGCGCACGTCGTCGCGGAAGGCCTGTTCTTCGGCGGTGTAGCTCAAGTCCATTGCCTTCTCTCCCTTCAATGCTGCGGACCCTTCATTCCTTCGCTGTGGCCAAGCCGAGCCGGGCCCGCGCCGCCAGGTATTCCCGTTCCAGCCGGTCGACCAGCTCGGCCGCGCCAACCACCGCCTTCACCGCGCCGATGCCCTGCCCCGAGCCCCAGATCTCCTTCCAGCTCTTCGGCTTCGACGAGCCGCTGGCAAAGCTCGTCTTGCTCGGATCGCTCTCCGGCAGGTGGTCCGGGTCCATCCCCGCCGCCGCGATCGAGGGCTTGAGGTAGTTGCCGAGCACCCCCGTGAACAGGCTGGTATAGACGATGTCGTCCGAGCTGCAGTCGACTATCATCTGCTTGTTAGGACTCTTGCGCGTTCGCCTCCCGCGTGGCGATGAAGGCCGAGCCGATATAGCCGAGATCCGCCCCCATCGCCTGCGCCGCCAGCAGCGCGTCGCCGGTGGCGATGGACCCCGAGAGCAGCAGCGGTCCGTCGAACCACGCGCGAATCTCCTGGATCATGGCAAAGGGAGACAGCGCCCCGACATAGCCCCCGGCCCCCGCGGCGACTGCAACCAGACCGTCGGCGCCCTTCTCGATCGCCTTCTTCGCGAAGCGGTTGTTGATGATGTAGTGGAGCGTAATGCCGCCGTAGGAGTGCACCGCCTCGTTGATCTCCTCTCGGGCTCCGAGCGAGGTCACCACGATCGGCACCTTCCACTTGACCAGGATCTCGGTGTAGCGCTCGAGCCGGACATTGGTGCGGTGGACGATCTGGTTGACTGCATAGGGCGCCGCAGGGCGGTCGGGGTTGGCCTGGTTGTGGCGGTCGAGCTCCTCGGTGATGCGCTGCAGCCAGCGGTCGAGCTCAATCGGGTCGTCCTTCTTCTCGCGGGCGTTCAGGGCCGGGAAGCAGCCGGGAATGCCGGCCTTGCACTGCGCCAGCACCAGCTCGGGGTTCTGGATGATGAACAGCGGCGCGCCGAAGGCTGGAATGCGCAGGCCTTGGAGTATTTTCCGCAATGCCATGAGCTTACACCCCTTTCTTCACAATCAGCACATCGAGGGCGAGGCAGCCCTCGGGCAGCGCCCGCAGCGGATTCATCTCGACGCTCTCGATACTGTCGCCATGCGCGGCTGCGAACAGTGACAGTCGCGAGATCGCCGCCGCCAGGACGTCGAGATCTGCCGGCGGCTGGCCGCGGGCCCCCTCCAGGAGCGCCGCGCCCTTCAACTCGTCGATCATCTCCCGCGCCGTGTCGACCCCGAACGGCGCGCGCCGGAAGGCGACGTCCTTCAGCACCTCGGCGAACACGCCGCCGAGGCCGAACAGCACCACCGGGCCGAATACCGGGTCGGTCTTGGCGCCAAGGATGCACTCGACCCCGCCCGCGACCATCGGCGAGACCAGCACCCCGTCGATTTGAGCGTATGGAGCGTAGGCGCGGGCACTGGCCATGATCTCCTCGAACGCCGCCTGCGCCGCGACGCCGAGCTTCACGTCTCCCGCCTCGGTCTTGTGCAGGATATCCGGCGAGGCGACCTTCATCGCCGCCAGGCCGCCCGCTGCCGCCGCCGCGTCCGTAGCCTCGGCGGCCGACGTCGCCAGACGGTCGGCCACCATCGGCAGCCCGGCGGCGGCCAGCACCGCCTTGGCCTCGCGCTCGCCGAGCGGCCCCTCCGGCAGCGGCGCGAAGGCCGGCATCTCCGGCACCTCCGCCGCGTCCTTGGCGAAGGCCTCGCCGAAGCCCATCAGCGCCGCCATGGCGACGATGGCGCGGGTCGGATCCTCGAAGGTGGGGAACCCGGCCTCGTCGTAGCGGTCCTCGATCTCGCGCGGCGCCAGCATGCATTGCAGGAACAGCCGGTCGCGGTAGTCCTTCATGGTCTCGACCAGATAGTCCAACAGCGGCTGGCTGAGGATCGGGGAGTCGGCGACCGAGGTCCATAATCCGATCAGGGCGTCATAGCCACCCTTCTCGATCATCGCTTTTGTAAAGCGCGGCACGATGCTGAGATCGTTGAAGAAATGCGCTGTGACATCGACCGGATTTCGGGGCGATGCGAACGGCAGGATCTGCCTCAGTGCAATCTGCGCATCGGCCGGCATTGGCGCCACGTCGAGCCCGTGGTCCTCGGCCACATCGGCCATCAGCACCCCGGCCCCGCCGGAGATCGTCACGATCCCCAGCCGGCGGCCGGCCGGGTAGATTCGCGGCCGGCAGGCATAGGCGATGTCCAGCATCTCCTCGGTCGACTTCACCCGCCAGGCGCCGTGCTGGCGCAGCACCGCGTCGTAGATCGCGTCCTCACCGGCCAGCGATGCGGTGTGCGAGCTGGCCGCCTCGGCCCCGACCTCGGAGCGGCCGACCTTCATGAAGATCACCGGGGTTCGGTTTGCGCGGGACACCTCCAGCGCCTCGGCCAACATCGCGCCGTCCTTGATGCTCTCGGCATAGGCCATGATGCAGTGGACGTCGTTGTGCTCGGCCAGGAGCCGGATCGCCTCGGCCACATGCAGGTCGGCCTCGTTGCCAGTGGTCAGCCAGTAGCGGATGCCGAGGCCGCGCGCGTGCGAGGCCATGTAGATGTGGCTGCCATAGGCCCCCGACTGGCTGGCGATCGAGATCCCGCCCGGCACCGGGGTGGCCCGGTCGATGGTCGAGGAGAAGGTGGGGAAGAAGTGGGTCTCGGCGTTGAACATGCCGAGGCAGTTGGGGCCGATCACCCGGGTGCCGGTTTCGCGGGCGATGGCGGCAATATCGGCCTGCATCGCGGCGCCCTCGGTTCCGGTCTCGGCGAAGCCCGAGGAGAACACCAGCACTGTGCGGGCGTTCTTCGCCGCCGCGTCGCGCACCGCCTGACCGACCATCGGCGCCGGCACCGCGACCAGCACAAAATCCACGTCGCCGTCGATGTCCAGGAGCGTCGGATAGGCCTTCAACCCCTGTGCCGTGTCGCGGCGTGGATTCACCGGATAGATGCCGCCGGCGAAGCGCTGGTTGATCATGTGGCTGAGCGGCCGCCCGCCGATCCGGGTCGGGTCGTCGGAGGCGCCGACGATGGCGATCGAGCGCAGGCAGAGCAGGTCGTCGAGCGTCGTCATCGGCTACACCGTCGCCACCGGGTCACCGGCGAGCCGACCGCCCCCGGCCGCCTGAGCGGCGGGGCGGTGAGCAGGAACCGGGTGCGCCCCGCAGCGCGCAGATAGTCGGCGAGGTCGGTCAGCCACCAGATCTCGCCGAGCGGCACGCCGAGCTTGAACAGGCACAGCTCGTGCAGCGGCAAAAACGGCCGCGGGCCGCTGCCGGAGCGGCTCGGCACCCGCTCGACCGCATAGTTGTCGGCGATCAGCGCCACGAGCTGCGAGTCGCGGATCCATTCCTGCAAGGCCGGATCGCGCCCCTCCAGCGCGGCGCAGGAACCGTGCAGGGTCTCCTTGTCGGGCTTGCCGCCCATCTCGACAATCTTCCTGGCAAAACCGGTATGGAAGACGACCATGTCGCCAGGCTCGACCACCACGTTCTGCGCCTCCATCGCCTTGCTGAGGCCGGCGAAGTCGACATCCACATGGGCGTCGCCATGGACCGCATGCAGGTCGATCATCACCGCCCGGCCCTGGACGTAGGTCTCGGCAATGGTCTCGATGCCGAGCCGGCGTGCCTCGGTGGCGGTGAGGCCGCCGCAATCCTCGCAGGGACCGCCGGGGACGATGTGCTCGCCGCCGCGCCAGCCGTTGTAGAATACCGGCTCCGGCACCCCGTCGCCGTCGGCGTCGAACTCCGAGCCGACATGGGCCAGCGAGTCCCACTGCATCGAATACTGGGTGTGGATCATCACCCTATCGTCGTTGACCACGTCGGAGAATTCCGGGTTCGCGTCGCTGATGCGCAGCAGAAAGCGGTCCGTGCCCTCCGGCGTGCGGGTGGCGAACCGTTGCGACGGGTGGCGGGCCGAGCTCAGCAGGTTGCCGCCTGGCAGGTCGAGCGGCAGCGAGAGGCAGAAGTTGCGTCCCTCGCGCACCTCGGCGATGCTCTGCAGCACCTTCTGAGGCGTCAGCAGGTTGAGCCGGCCGATTTGGTCATCGGGGCCGAACTCGCCCCAGTTGGAGCCCTCCGGGCGGTTCTTCCAGCGCATCCCCGCCCCTCAGCTCGGCGTGTGGATCGGCAGGACCAGCATGGCCCGGCGCCGGAGCCACATGGTGGGCCGGTAGCGGTCCTCGCCGGTGATGTTCTGCAGCGACTCCAGCACCGTCAGCGCCTTGCCCTCGCCGATCTCGGCGATCAGCGCCAGCGGGCCGCGGGGATAGTTGAGGCCGAGCTGCATCGCCAGGTCGATATCCTCGGGAGAGGCCAGCCCGATCTCGGCCATGTAGCATCCGAGATTGCCGACCATCGTCGCCAAGCGCTGGCCGACGAAACCGGGCGAGTCCTTGATCAGCGTGACCTTCCGCCCCGACGCAGCGATCGCCGCCGCCACCGCCTCGCGATGCGCGGCATCGGCGCCGGGCGCGGTCATCAGGGTCACCCGCCTCGAGGTGTCGCCGAGCAGATCGACGCAGACCAGGCGGCGGAAATCGATGTCCATCTGCGACGCGGTCTTGGAGGCATCATCGCCGACGGGCGCATCCAGGATCGGCACCTTGCCGTCGTCGGCGACGATCTCCAACCCGACCTCGTCGCAGAACGCCTCCAGCTCGTCATGCGCGGCCATCTCGTCGAACAGATCCATCTCCTCTTCATCGGCGCCGAAGATATCTGCCATGCTCGCCGCATCGATCTGGCGGGCGAGCGCCACCCGCCGGGCCGGCGCTGCCTTGGTCTCAAAATCCGGGCACGGCCGGTCGAGCGGCTTGCCCTTGTCGTAGCCGAACCAGCCCTGCCCGGTCTTGCGGCCAAAGAGGCCGGCATCGGCCATCGCCTTGTGGTTGGGCGAGGTCTTGATCCGCGGGTCGTGCAGATAGCCCTCGTAGACGATCATGCTGACCGGGTAGTTCACGTCGATGCCGGTGAGGTCCATCAGCTCGAACGGCCCCATGCGAAAACGCCAGCAGTCGCGCATGATGGCGTCTATCTGGGCCGGCGTGGCGATACCCTCATGCGCCAGGCGCAGGCCTTCGGTGGTGTAGGCGCGCGCGCCCATGTTGACGAGGAACCCGGGGCTGTCCTTGACCGTCACCGGGGTCCGGCCCATGCGCTTGCCGAGAACGGTGAGCGCCTCGACCGCGGCGTCGGTGGTTTCGGCCGCGCGGATCACCTCAACCAGCTTCATCAGCGGTACCGGGTTGAAGAAATGCAGCCCGGCGATCCGGCCGCGATGCTCGCAGGAGCGGGCGATCGAGGCGATCGGGATCGACGAGGTGTTGGAGGCGATCAGGCAGTCGGGGCTGACGGCCGCCTCGATCTTGGCGAAGACCTCGCGCTTGATGCCGATCTCCTCGATGATCGCCTCGACCACGGCATCGCACGGAGCGAGGCCACCGAAATCCTCGATTACCTCCATCCGGCCGATGGCCGCCGCGGCCTCCTCGGCGCTGATCCGCTCCTTCTCGACCAGCCGGTTGATCCGCCCGGCGATGGCCTCGCGCGCCGCTTCGGCCGCGCCCGGCTTGGCGTCGAGGATCAGGCAGCGCATGCCGCCCTGGACCGAGACCTGGATGACCCCCTGCCCCATCGCCCCGGCGCCGATGACGCCGACCACATAGTCTGCTGCATCCGGGTTTTTCATCTCAGCCTCCTTCGGGACGCGCCGCCCGTTCTCGGGCAGCAACTTAACCAGGATTATTCATCAGGGTGTCTGACTTGGTTTGCGGGCATGGATCAAGCTGTTGATGTGGCGTATGAATTTGCCGCCAAACCTGTTCCTGCGCCACCAGCTTAGAGATCCGGCCCGCCATGTTCGAT
>Ga0209255_1000155_pt1 | contig 13710 bp, 15 predicted proteins | sample WorMetvaBAHAMAS2_FD_187394 | JGI IMG/M metagenome (GOLD analysis project Ga0209255, IMG submission 187394) | Marine gutless worms symbiont microbial communities from Max Planck institute for Marine Microbiology, Germany - Olavius vacuus... | ecosystem: Host-associated > Annelida > Digestive...
GTCTTCAGACTGAGGAAGCGTCTGTACAACGTAGCGAAGTGGGTGTGGCACGCTCGGTCTTGTGTCCTGCATGCCCGGGCGCTGCCGCCGGACGTGTTGCGACGGCGAGGGCCTTGGTCGCCACTCACGATGACGACGGGGTGTGGATGAGAGCGGATCAAAGGCGTCGAGAGCGCCGCCGGCCCAGTCGAACGGTCCAGGATGATCGGTTAAGATACCCTCAAGCAACGCCCGTCGGCAAGCGGACGGAGACGGCAACCCTGACGGCCACCGGCGGGGTGACATGAGAGGTATGAGCCGAAGGCTGATGTACTCATAGCGGCTGAACTCACCTGCGACAGCTTGAGTTGTGAAGGCAACAGGAAAGCGCAGGGCGGGAAAACCGCATGCTGCGTTTGATGAGGGGGAGCAGGCGTCCGTGGCTAGGATCCGGCTCGTGAGGCACCGCCAGACGAAAGGGGCGGCAACGGATAGGCTGGATCTACGGACACGGGAACCTGCTCTCTACTTTACTGGTTTAAAGGGGACCTTGAAAAATCCCATGCTCAATACTTTTCATGGTGAAGCTCATAAATCGCGCTTTTCGAATGCCTTGATTATCATGGAGTTACGCACAGGGACATAACGGGGCTTCCTTGTTCTGCAAAGACACCTTGAATTTTTCAAGGTGCCCTTAAGTGTTATCGGTCGGCAAATAAGCGAAAAAACGACGAATCACGCGAATCCTCACGAATGGATTCGCGCCGATTCGTCGTTTTCTCTTTCGTATTCCGACCCGCTACGACAAGCGGCCAACAGCTAACTTAATGGCATTGAGTTGGGCACGGCGCACCATCTCCGATGCGCCGTGCCCAACTACCCAATTATTCCGGCACCGCGGCAGCCTCCCGTTCGGCAAGGACCTGGTCGACCAGGCCATATTCCCTAGCCTCCTCACCGCCCATGAAGCGGTCCCGCTCCGTGTCCTCCGCAACCTTCTCTACCGGCTGTCCGGTATGGTGGGAGAGGATCCGATTGAGGCGATCACGAATGTGCAGTATCTCGCGGGCATGAATGTCCACGTCCGTTGCCTGGCCCTGGAAGCCGCCTAACGGCTGATGGATCATCATCCGTGAGTGCGGCAGACAAAAGCGTTTTCCGGCGGCACCCCCGGCCAGCAGAAGGGCACCCATGCTGGCCGCCTGGCCGATACACATGGTGCTCACGTCCGGTCGGATAAAGCGCATGGTGTCATAGATAGCCAGCCCGGCGGTCACCGAACCTCCGGGCGAGTTGATGTAGAGGTGGACATCCTTATCGGGGTTTTCCGACTCCAGGAACAGGAGTTGGGCAACCACCAGGTTCGACGTATAGTCTTCCACCGGCCCGACGAGGAAGATGACACGCTCCTTGAGCAGGCGCGAGTAGATATCGAAAGAACGCTCCCCACGTGCCGTATGCTCAATGACGATGGGGACCAATCCCAGGTTTTTCGGGTTCCACCCCTTGCTGTCGGAAACTGTGCTCATAAGCTGTTTGCCTGAATAAGCATGGCGACCGCGGATCTCATTCGTCGGTCTTGGGTGCGCTCAGCGTCTCGAAAGTCGTCGGCTCGTCCTCGACCGTTACCTGGTCCAGCACCCAGTCGACCACTTGATTCTCCAGGATGATGGATTCTACCGGGGCCAGATGTCCTCGGTCGGCATAGAAATAGTCGATGGTCTGCTGCGGGTTTTCGTAGGTCGAGGCCAAGTCTTCCACCATCTCCCGCACTCGTTTCGGATCGACCTCGATGCCGTTGGCCCTGACGATCTCGCCGATAATCAGACCGAGCGCCACCCGCTGCCTGGCCCGATCCCGATACAGATCGTCGGGGAGTTCGAAGTTGACGCTCCCCAGATTTTTGCGGACCTCCTGCTTGAACGCCCCGATTTCCTCCTGGACGAGGGTTTCCGGAAGGTCGATCCGATTTGCTTCCAACAACAGGTCCATGACCTGCGCTTTGACCCTGGCCTGGATCCGCTCCTTGAGCTCACGCTCCATGTTCCGACGCAGCTCCTGGCGGAACACGTCCAGATCTCCGTCCGGGAAACCGAGGCTTTGCGCGAAATCCGCATTCAGCTCGGGAAGCACCGGTTCGGCGACCTCGCCGACCCGGACCATGAAAACGACCGGCTTTCCACTCAAGTGTGCGGATGGATGCTGGTCCGGATACTCCGGAAGAGTCAAGTCCAGCCGTCGCTCGTCTCCCGTTCGGGCCCCTACCAGACCTTCTTCGAAGCCGGGGAGCATGCGCCTGAGACCAAGCTCGATCCGCATGTTTTTCGCCGAGTCGCCCTCGAACGGCTCGCCGTCCAGCGTCCTGGTATACGAGATATCGAGCCGATCGCCCAGCTGGGCCGCACGTTCCACCGCCGACCAGCTCCTTTGCTGTTTACGCAACAGCATGAGCATGGCCTCCAGATCCGCATCCGTCACCTCGGCCACCGGCCGCTTGAGGGTCTTGCCGTTCAGACGAGCCGGCTCGAACTGGGGCAATACCTCGAACCTGGCTGTATAGGCATAGTGCCGGGCGGATGCGTCTATGTCAGGTTCGATCCGCGGAACCCCGACCGGTCGCAGCTCCTCTTTGGCAACGGCTTCGGAAAAGCTGGTTCGCACCAGTTCGCCGAAGACTTCTTGGCGCATTTGCCCACCATAACGCTGACGCAGAACCTTCAGCGGCACCTTGCCGGGGCGGAACCCCGGTACCTTGGCGGAACGGGCGAATTCACGCAGGCGCTTTTCCACTTCGGCATCGATCTGATCCGCTTCCAGGCCGACGGTCATCCGCCGCTCCAGCCCTTGCTCACCTTCTACTGCTACTTGCATTGTCTCTTTCTACTCCAAGCCGGTGCCGGGAAACCAACGACCCATTACCCGCTGCCGCTTCGCGTTCGATAACCAGCCGGACCTCGTCTCGCAACCCCGGATGGTTTCCGACGCAGATGAACGCAAACGCAGGATACACCTGCCTGTGTCCGGTTCGCTCATTGTGGTTCGTATCCGGTATAGATGTCGATTCGTGGTTCGACGGATCAATCTTAACCGATTTACCGGCCAAGCCGCTTATGGTCGTGAAATAGATTGCGAACCGCAACAGCGCGGAAGAATTGTCAAAATCGCACTCAATGCCCCTCGCGGGTCATGCGTTCGAGACGGCTTGCGGCCAGACGTGCCTCGGTGGTATCCGAAAACTTCTCGATCAAGTCCTGCAATATTTTGCGTGCTTGTTGCCAATCGCCTTTCTCGTCGCGGATGTAGCCGATTTTCAACAGGGATGCCGGGACCTTGGGACTCAGCGGATAGTCTGTTGTTACGCGCTGAAATTGGGTCAGCGCAGTCGCATAGTCGCGCTTGACATAGTTGGTCTCGCCCAGCCAATAACACGCATGGTCCGCAAACTCACCGTTCGGATAGCGTGCCAGCAGGTCTTCGAATCCCCGTATCGCCTCCTCATAGCGACGCTGCTCGAGTCGATCGAAGGCCTTATGGTAGGTCTGCTGTTCTTCGGTCGGGGTGCCCGAAACCGGCGGGGAGTGTGTCGATAGCGCCGCGGCCGCGACCGGACTTTTCGGTGTCTGCAAGGTTTCCATACCAATGGCGTTCTCGGATACCGATTGGGGTGAGGTATCTGCCGACCGGTCCCGCAGACGCGCGTCCAAATCCATGTACTGTTCCCGTTGCCGGCGTTCCAGGATGGAAAGCGCGTGCTCCTGTAAATCGATCCGACCGTGTAACCGCTGTACTTCCTGTTGTAGGCGTTGAATCTGCAACAGCAGATCGGATAGACGTTGATCGGCGGCGATCGGGAACGCCGGTATCAAGGTGCAGACCAAAACGGAGAGGATTGCCCGCGAATTCATCACCGCTCTCTCAGTAGACCAGCTCGACGCGCCTGTTCAAGGCCCAGGCGGACTCGTCGTGATCCGGGTCCACGGGGTGCTCCTCACCATAGCTCATGGTGCGAATCCGATTGTTCGGCACCCCTTCGGCGAGCAGGAAGTTGCGCACGGTACCCGCGCGTTGATCTCCCAGGGCCAGGTTGTACTCTCGGGTACCGCGTTCGTCGGCATGGCCGTCCAGGGTCACCGAGGCGGCGGAATTCGCAGCCAGGTAGGACGCATGGGCGCGTAGGATAGGGAGGAACCGGGGTTGTATGTCGCTGCTGTCATATTCGAAGTGGATTGTGCGCTGGGAAAGGGGGCTCGCTGGATCCTTCAGATCCGCTGCCCGGTATTCGCCTCGTCCATCCGGGGAGGGGGAGGAGGACGAAGCGTCTGCGCCGAGTCCTCCAACGGTGGAGCCCGTCGGCGCTTGCCGGTCGATCGGCTGGGTGGGACAACCGCTCAACGCGAGGACCGCTGACAGTACGATCAGCGTTGTACCAGGCATCTTGTGCAAGCGCTTTTCCATTCGGATGTCAGGTTTCGGGAAGCATGAAAGTCGAATGCTGTTCGGAGCGGCACCCCTGTTCCCCAATCGGCGAGCAGGGCTAACGCAACAGGGGAGACCAGGCCGGTTCCCGCACGTCGTTCAGTCCTTGCGACAACCGCTGACTGACGGCCCCATCCACCGAGACTGCGGCCAGAATACCCCGGCCACCATGGTGCGTCGCGTAAATTATCATGGTGCCGTTGGGCGCGAAACTCGGGGACTCGTCCAACTTGCCGCTGCTCAGTGATCGCATCATCCCGGTATTCACGTCCAACAGGCCGATGCGAAAGCTGCCGTCGACCCGGGTCACGCACAGGATGGAACGGCCGTCCGGCGCATAGGAGGCGCGGCTATTGTAGTCGTTTTCGAAGGTAACCCGCGCCGCGCTGCCCCCGGTGGCCGGTATCCGATAGATTTGAGGACTCCCGCCGCGGTTGGATGTAAAGATGATATGGCTGCCGTCAGGCGACCAGGCGGGTTCGGTGTCGATGGCGAAGTGGTCCGTAATCTGACGCAGGTTGCGGCTTACCAGGTCCAAGACATAGATATCCGGGTTACCGCCCTTCGACAGGGTTATCGCCAGGCTGCGGCCATCCGGCGACCAGGCCGGGGAACCATTGATGCCCTTGAAGTCTGCGATCCGTTCCCGTCGGCCCGTGGCCAGTTCCTGAAGATAGATGGCGGTCCGGCGATTCTCGAAGGAGACATAGGCCAGCTGCCGTCCGTTCGGTGACCAGGCCGGGGACATGATAGGGTCTCGGGAGGACACGATGGTCTGCGGATTGTGGCCGTCCGCGTCCGCCACATCGAGCTTGACCCGCCGGCTGACCCGTTGGCTGCCCCGATTTCTGTCGGAGGTCACATAGGCGATACGGGTGGCGGCGACCCCCGGAGAGCCGGTCAGCCGCTCGTAGATCAGGTCGGCGATTCGGTGCGCGGTATACCGTAGCTCCGAAGCGCGGCTGGTAAAGGTCATGGCCGTCAGCTGCTTACCGCGAAAGACATCGAACAGGACGAAGCTGACGTCATAGCCGCCCACGGCCGCCCGCTCGACCTTGCCGATGACCAGATTGTCCATCGTCACCAGGCGCCAGTCCCGGAGGTCCACCTCCTCGGGCGTGTGGGGGGTAGCCATCATGTCACGGCGGGGCATGGGCCGGAAACGCCCGGTTCGGGCCAGATCGGCCGCGATGATGGCCGCCACGTCTTCGGAAAACACCCCGCCGCCCTCGGGCCGCGCAAAGGGGACGATGGCGACAGGCTGGGCCCCTTCGGTGCCGCCGGTGATCTCGATGGTGAGGTGGGCCTGGGCCCCTGTCTGCCAGATCAGCAGGAGCAGCAAGGGGATAACGAGCAAGGGTTTCATCGGTTCGGAGGTTGCTTCGGTCATGCGGCAGATTTTCCCGGTCACCGCCGGTACGGCGCAGGCGTCGAGGACTAGTGTCGTGTTGCGTTACGCCGCGTTCGACGCCGTACCGGTCCGGGCGCGGTCCTGGATTATTTGGTGTTGACTGTGGGATCTGACGTGTTGGGTTACGGCGCGTTTGGCCCTGTCGCTGTGCTTTGGGATCGAACCGCGCGCCTAACCCAACCTACACTCGATGCGAGGTCCGTGCGGGCAGGCCGCGCGGGGGGTTATGTGGGTGTAGGTTGCGTTAAGACGCCGGCACTGACCTGACAGACGATCAGCGAGCCTTTGGGCGTCGAACGCAACACGTCAAATCCTCCGGATAACGCCGAATCATTCAGGATTACTGCGTGATTCTGCGTGGTTCGCGGATAAAGATTCATCGGGACCCTATTCTCACGCCCGGCGAGAAAAATCGCCAGCGGTATCGGTGGGCACAGCCCACCCTACCTTGCGGTTCAAATCAGGGTCCGGCGGCTGGAAGCCGACCATACAGGCTCGCCCTGAGATTCCTCTTCAGGGCTTGAAATCCAACCTCAGATTCCTGAACTGTCCGAACAACTGCCCGGAGGGTACGGGCAGGGGAGAGGCCTTGTAGACGGCGGTCACCACGGAGCGGTCGAATGCCGGGCTGCCGCTGCTGCGGATCACACGCACGCCGGCGGGAACCACTTCCCCGCCCGGAATGAGTCTGACCTCCACCAGACACGAGAGGTCCCGCCCCATACCCGGCTGACGGATCCAGTTTCGGCGGATACGCTCTCGGATCTTGTTCGTGTAGACGTTCAACGCATCGTCGGCGGCTCGTTCCGCATCCAGGGCCGCCAGCAGCTCCGCTTCCCTTGCCCGTCGGGCCTCGGTTTCCGCCCGTCGCTGTGCTTCTTCGGCCACCTTGCGTTCGGCTTCGGCCTGTTGCCGGGCCTCCTCCTCGGTTTCCGCCCGTCGCTGTGCTTCTTCGGCCACCTTGCGTTCGGCTTCGGCCTGTTGCCGGGCCTCCTCCTCGGCCTTGCGTTTGGCCTCTGCTTGACGTCGGGCCGCGACCTTCGCCTCTATGGCCTCGGCATTGACGATGGTGGCCTGTACGACCCGGGGCTCACCCCGTACATCATCGAAGCTGATCAGCCAGTCCATACCGACCAGGGTGAACACCGCCAGGATCAGGTGCAGCAACAGGGCGGCCCCGATAGCCCGCGGGTTCCTGCGCAGGATTTGCCACATCCTATCGGTATCTCGGTACTTCCGTACTAGGCCCGAGGCGTTCCGGCAGGGTTGTGATCAGGCCGACGCTCGGAGCCCCCGCGGCCTGGGCCAGCACCATGGCCTCCACCACGTACCCATAGTTCACGGCGGCGTCGCCCCTGATCATGATGGGCACCCTGGGGTTGTGCTTGAGCACCGTACTGAGCCGGACCCGTAGGGTCTCTCGATCTATCGGCTGGTTCTTGGCCCTACCCACATTCAGGTAGAGGTCCCCGAACCGGTCCACGGTGATGATTACCGGTTCCGAGGTCGTTTCGGAGATGACCTCGGCGTCTGCCTGGGGTAGGTCGACCTTGACGCCTTGGGTAATCAGGGGTGCGGTCACCATGAAGATCACCAGCAATACTAACATCACGTCGATGTAGGGCACGACGTTGATCTCGAACATGAACCGGCGGCGCAAACACGACCTTCGCATCTGAGCACTCCTGTTCGTCCCGCCGGTCCGCTCAGCCTCGCCCCTGGCTCTGGCGTTGCAGGAGGGTAGAGAACTCTTCCATGAATTCCTGGTAGCGATTGTTCAGCCGTTCCACCTGGCTGGCGTAGCGGTTGTATGCGACCACGGCCGGGATGGCGGCGAACAGCCCCATGGCGGTCGCCACCAGGGCCTCGGAGATACCCGGCGCAACCAGCGCCAGGGTCGCCTGTCTGACATTCCCCAAAGCATGGAATGCATGCATGATGCCCCATACGGTGCCGAACAGGCCTACATAGGGACTGGTGGAACCCACGGTAGCGAGGAAGGGCAGATTGACCTCCAGACGGTCCATCTCACGGCTCAGGGCGACCCGCATGGAGCGCTCGGTACCCTGGAGGACGGCCATGAGGTCCCCGTTGTCACCCTTGCGCAGGCGCATGTACTCCTTGAAGCCGGCGCGAAAGATGGCGGCCGACCCGCTCACTCCCTGCCGGTCCTGCTCCAGGTCCCGGTAGAGGGCACCGAGGTCGCCGCCGGACCAGAAGCGTTGTTCGAAATCGTCCGTGGTCCGCCGCGCCCGCTTCAGGACCCGGGCGCGGTCGAAAATCATGCTCCAGGAGATGATCGAAACCAATACCAGGGACGCGAGCACCAATTGCACCACAATACTGGCATTGAGTACCAGGTCGAGCAGGGAGAGCTCAGCGTACATCGGCGAGCTCCGCCGATAGTCTTTCCGGTACGCGCTTGGGACGCAGGGTCTTTGCGTCTATACAGGCAATCTTGATCCGACCCCGGCAGCAGAGGGTGGCGTCCGCGGCGCGGCGTATCTCCTGTACGAAATCCATGCTCGCCTTACCACCAGCATCGAGGTCGACGGTGACCGTCAGCAGATCGTTGAACAGCGCCGGGCGCAGATACGCGATCTCTGCCTGTCGCACGACGAACAGCAGGCCCGCGTGCAGCCGCAGTGCGTCCAGCTCGAAGCCCAGGCTACGCAGCCACTCGGTACGCGCTCGCTCCATGAACTTGAGGAAATTGGCATAATAGACCGTACCCCCGATGTCCGTGTCCTCGTAGTAGACCCGCACCGGCAGGGAAAACCTCGACTCGCCTTCGTTATTCGACACAATGCACCTGAAAAGCTTGAATTCCGAAAGATCCCGATAGGGGCATCTTATCGGGACTTATCCGCGTTGCAAGGGAATCCGTCGTGAGTGAAACGACGCAAGCGTTCGGACGGCACCCGGTGACCGTGCTCGTCCATACCTTGGATCCGGAAACGCTGCTTTGCCAAACCGATACCCGGTAGGCTAATCTTTGACAGCGCACGCTTCGACCTTTGGTTGCTTGCCGTAGCTCTTCTATCTGAGACTCCCGCGGCTGCGCTCCGGTTGCAGCCGATTATAGGCAAGAACGTATCAGATCCGAATCCCCGATGAAGCAGTCGATTCAGTTCCAGCTCGGTCAGCAGCTGACCATGACCCCGCAATTGCAGCAGGCAATTCGTCTGCTGCAGCTGTCGACCTCGGATCTTCGGCAAGAGATACAGGAGGCATTGGATTCCAACCTGATGTTGGAGAATGCCGAGGAGGCGGAGCACCTCTATGGATACGATCACCTCCGGTCAACGGACGAGACCCTGGAGACGGCAGGCGTCGCCGCCGATTCGGAGCAGGAGGTACGACCCGAGAACATGCCGCTCCCCGATGAGCTGCCGGTCGATGTGGAGTGGACCGATCATTACGACAGCGATCTGCCGGGCAGGGGGGCAAGGGCACAGGCGACCAACGAGTTTGACATCTTCGCTCGGCACAGCAAGGCGCCGACGCTCCGAGACCACCTGCACTGGCAGCTCAACCTGAGCCGATTGGATGAGACGAGCCTGGCCATCGCCACCGCCGTCGTCGATGCCATCGACGAGGATGGTTATTTCACCGCGACGCCGGAAGCGCTCCTCGCCACCTTTGACGATGCGGACCTGACGCCGGAGGAGATCGAGATCGTACTCCACCTTTGACGATGCGGACCTGACGCCGGAGGAGATCGAGATCGTACTCCATCGGATCCAATCCCTGGACCCGCCCGGGGTGGGAGCACGCGACCTGCGTGAGTGTCTGCTGATCCAGCTGCGCCACCTCCCGGAAGGGACCAGGATGCGCGATCCGGCCATCGATGTCTGCGACCGCTACTTTGAGGCCCTGGCGAAAAACGACCTGGAGCAAATCCGGCGCGCCTTGCGACTGTCCGCCCCGGCTATGGATGAGATCACCGATCTGATCCGTTCGCTATACCCGCGGCCGGGGACCTTGATTGCGGATCTCGAGCCGCAGTACGTTATTCCCGACGTCATCGTGCGGAAGCGGAAAACTGCGTGGATCGTCGAGCTAAATCCGGAAACGGCACCTAAACTTAGAGTGAATCCGGATTATGCCAAGCTGATCCGACGCGCCGATCGGAGCCGAGACAACCAGTGTCTCAAAAGTCATCTGCAGGAGGCGCGCTGGTTCATAAACAGCCTGCCCAGCCGCAACGACACTGTGTTGAAAGTGGCCTCCAAGATCGTGGAGCTGCAACGGGACTTTTTCGAATACGGCGAGGAGGCGATGAAGCCCATGGTACTGCGCGACGTCGCCGAGGCACTGGATCTGCACGAATCCACCATCTCCCGGGTGACGGCAAAAAAGTATATGTGCACCCCCAGGGGTACGTTGGAGTTCAAGTATTTTTTCTCGAGCCACCTGGGCACGGACTCCGGCGGCGAGCGCTCGTCGACAGCGGTTCGTGCCTGCATCCGCAAGTTGGTTGCCGCGGAGAACCCACGTCGTCCGCTGAGCGACAACACGATCGCGACGGTCCTTGCCGAACAAGGCATCAGGGTCGCGCGGCGGACGGTCGCCAAGTATCGGGAGGGCATGGGGGTTCCGTCCTCGAACGAGCGCAAACGTTTGGGTTGACAGGTAACCTCGAGGTCGTGAAATCTCCGCACGGGATTGCGGAAGATTGAAGATTTCGAGGCCTGCCCGGTTTGCGCGTTCGTAGCGAGGGATTGCGGGGGCGACGGATTTTATGCCCGCTCGCGGCGATAGGGGCCGATTTGACGAAAGCGAGCGGGAAATCCGACCGGCCGCCTCGATTCCGCAGTCGAACAGCCGTATGCCGGACAGGCGCTCACTCCCGCTGCCGAGAGGCGGTTGGCGTTACCTTTGGAAACTTCAGGAGTCAAACGATGCACATCAACCTGACGGGTCACCATGTCGATGTTACGGAGTCCCTCAAAGGCTATGTGGACAGTAAGTTCGAACGCCTGGCGCGACACTTCGACCAGGTCCTCGATATCCATGTCATTCTCAGTGTGGAGAAACTGCGCCAAAAGGCGGAGGCCACATTGCACGTCAATGGCGCCAAGGTCTTCGCGGACTCGGTCCACGCCGACATGTACGCAGCGATCGATGGGCTTATCGATAAGCTCGATCGTCAGGTCCTGAAGCACAAAGAGAAGCAGCGCAATCGTCGGAGCAACGGCCATAAGGTCCTCGACCAGGATCCGGAAACGGTCTGAATGCCTTGCTTGCGGACCCACCGGATGCACCCTGTCATCCGCGATCCCCGGCTACGCCGGCTTGATCGACGGTTTCACCACTTACCCATCGGGAGTAGCATCCGATGTTTCCCCCTCGCCCCATCGTTGCCGACCGCATCGGCAATGGCCTGGAGCTGAGCAGCAAAAAGCGCCTCCTGGAAAAGCTCGGAACGCTTCTCGCGAACGCCGACCCGAACTTGAGTTCGGAAGACGTGTTCGGGCGTCTGTGCGAGCGCGAACGTCTCGGCAGCACCGGGCTCGGCCACGGGGTTGCCCTGCCCCACGCCCGTATGCAGGAGGTAACCGAAGCCATAGGGGCCTTCGTCCAGCTCCGGAAGGGGGTCGCCTTCGACGCCTTCGACAACGGACCGGTCGATCTGGCCTTCGCATTGCTGGTACCCGAGTCGGTCACCAAGCTGCACCTGCAGCTACTCGCGCAACTGGCATCCATGTTCAACAATCCACAGCTGCGCCAGGACCTGCGCCGGGCCACCTCGGCGGAACAGATCCTTGCGCTCCTGGAAGGTCAGGAACAGGATGCCCGGGATCGATGACCCAAATCCAACCCTTCCAGAAACCTGCCGGATCGAATCGGCCCGCGGTTCGACCGTACCGGTTGCCGGGACCACCCGGAACAACAGGAGCCGCGCGCGGGGTGACGGTAAGCCTGAGATGAACGCAAAGAGACTGGTTATCGTCAGCGGGTTGTCCGGGTCGGGAAAAAGCGTCGCGTTGCATACGCTGGAAGACCTCGGCTATTACTGCATCGACAACCTTCCTCTGTTCCTGCTCAAAGAGCTGGTCGCGGGGCTGGCAAATGCGGATAGCGACGTCTTCGCCCAAACCGCCGTCGGCATCGACGCCCGTAATCAGCCGGAGCAGCTGGATGGGCTGCCGGAGCTGTTGGAGCTCGTCTGCAACGGGCCTTTCGAGTGTCGCATCCTCTATCTGGAAGCCCAGACGGAGACCCTGATCAAACGCTTTAGCGAGACCCGCCGCAAGCATCCCCTGACTGCCCCCGATCGTCCCTTGGCCGAGGCAATCGAGTTTGAACGCAAGCTGCTCGAACCGATCCTGAGCGATTCCAACCTGCGTATCGATACCACCCACACCAATGTCCATCAGCTGCGGGATCTGGTGCGCGAGTACCTCCGCGGCGACGATGCCCCGCTCAAGGTCTCGATTTTGCTCCAGACCTTCGGCTTCAAGCACGGCATACCCCAGGACGTGGACTTCGTCTTCGATGTGCGCTGTCTGCCCAACCCCCATTGGCAACCGGAATTGCGCCCGCTGACCGGTCTGGATCCCGCGGTAGCCCACTTCTTGGAGGGGTTGCCGGAGGTCGACGCGATGTACGGCGACCTGGCACGCTTCTTCGACCGCTGGATTCCTCGCTTCGAGGCGGACGGGCGCAGCTATCTGACCGTCGCCGTCGGCTGTACCGGCGGTCAACACCGCTCCGTCTACATCGCCGAGCAGATCAAAAGACATTTCGAGACCAGCGGACGCAAGGTCGTGGTGCGCCATCGGGAGTTGCTATGAGGGGTGGCCCGTTGGGTGTATGTTTCAACGCTATGGTTGCGTCGAAAGCTCCGGGTGCCCGCTCATGCCGGCAAAGGCCCCGGCGTTCATGCTCGATATGACGAAGCGAACGTAATTACCGCGGCGTTGGTCTTGCAGATGAAAAAAGCGCACATCGGGGTTCCCGGATATGGCCGCGCGTTGCGGGAGTTACAGCGCCGGCTGAGGACCCATTCCGCCCTGGAATGGCTCGAATATCAGGTAGTTCTTATCTTCAAGGCGAGCGGATGAACGCCCACTTCGGATACGCCCATGTATTTCGCCGGGCGCGGCAGACCTATCACCTGCAGGGGGTGTACGCGCTGCAAGACGCCGGCAGCGGCAATCTGGCGCCTTTGGTGTATGTCTGTAAGGCAGATAAAAAGGAAGAAGCGCCGAAAATCCATCGGCGAGTCTGGAATCAGAACGTTGCACCTTTTGTTGTGGTTTCCACACCGCAAAAGGTACTCCTCTACCCCAGCTTTCGTTACCGACCGAAGAACGCGGATTCAGAGGACGAGCCGTTAGCGGTCGTCAACGACGTAAACAATGCCCTGGACCGACTCGATGGAATCTCCGCAAGCGCCATCGAGGACGGCAGGATATGGGAACGTTGGGAGCGCGATGTAAGTCCCGCCACCCGGGTGGACTGGGTACTTCTCGATGAGCTTAAAGACCTGGGCGACTGGCTGCGCACGGAGGGGCGGCTGGATACGCACCCGGCGCATGCCCTGATAGGGAGGTACGTCTACCTTCACTACTTGTGGCATCGTCGTATCCTCTCGGCGGAAAAGCTCCGGAAGTGGACTATCGCGCCCCAAACCGTCTTCGGGCGCGAGGCAACGCTTGCCGGGCTTAAGAGCCTGTTTACGCTCTTTGGATTAACAAGGCCAGAAAAGCCAAGGCCAGAAAAGCCAAGGTCACAAATTGCAAGCTGGTATTGAGTTTTCGCTCGCAGTTTTTCCATAACCGTCGACATTTTTCCAACCAAGCGAAAGAGCGCTCGACAACCCACCGTTTGGGCAT